>ERZ780149.651-NODE-651-length-43550-cov-7.424118_pt1 | contig 43550 bp, 33 predicted proteins | sample MGYA00511367_ERZ780149 | MGnify/ENA primary metagenome ERZ780149 (study PRJEB29588, sample SAMEA2153852) | human gut metagenome | biome: human gut; feature: human-associated habitat; material: faeces | place: Denmark | collected 2008/2010 ... | reverse complement strand
CGCATCGCTGTCGTCGCTGCTGAGCCAGGCACGGCGGGGAGCCGCACCGGAGACGGCGCCGGAGGCTGCCGAGCAACCGCAGCCTGCCGTCACGATCGACCCGGCGAGCGGACAGAAGCTGGAAAGCGGCCGCACGGCGATCCTCGACTACATCCGGCAGGAACGTCCCCGTCTCTACGCCTTCTTCGAGCAGCTGCGCATCGAAGGACACACGCTGCGGCTGGCCGTACCGACCGAGGCGCTGCGCGAGGAGATCCTGCGCAGCAAGCTGGAGATGCTCACCCGCATCGCCGCGATCGCCGGCGTGGAGGGGGCGCTCGAATTGGAGGTGACGATCAACGAGCAGATCAGGGCCGTGCGCCCCATCAAACTCGAAGACCGGCTCCGCCACATGAACGAGAAGAATCCGCTGCTGGCCGAACTGCGCAGGGAGCTCGATCTGGAAGTGGAATAACCGAAAACACGAAAAAATAAGAACAAAAACAATATGGCAATCAAAAACTTCATCGAGGAACTGGAATGGCGCGGCATGATCCACACGATCATGCCGGGCGCAAAGGAACAACTTGAAAAAGAGATGACGACGGCCTATCTGGGTATCGATCCCACGGCCGACTCGCTGCATATCGGACATCTGGTGGGAGTGATGATTCTCAAACATTTCCAGATGTGCGGCCACCGTCCCATCGCACTGGTCGGCGGCGCAACGGGCATGATCGGCGATCCGTCGGGCAAGTCGCAGGAGCGCAACCTGCTCGACGAGGAGACGCTGCGCCGCAATCAGGAGGCGATCAAGCGGCAGCTGGCCAAACTCATCGACTTCGACTCCGACGCCCCCAACGCCGCGCTGATGGTCAACAACTACGACTGGATGAAGGGGATCGGCTTCCTCGACTTCATCCGCGACATCGGCAAGCTGATCACGGTCAACTACATGATGGCCAAGGATTCGGTCAAGAAGCGTTTCAACGGCGAGGGCGACGGCATGTCGTTCACCGAATTCTCCTACCAGCTGGTGCAGGGTTTCGATTTCATGCACCTCTACGAGAAATACGGCTGCAAGGTGCAGTTGGGCGGATCCGACCAGTGGGGTAACATCACCACCGGCACCGAGCTGATCCGCCGCAAGCTGGGCGCCGAAGCCTATGCGATCACCTGCCCGCTCATCACGAAGGCCGACGGCACCAAGTTCGGCAAGACCGAGAGCGGCAACGTATGGCTCGATCCGCGCTATACGTCGCCCTACAAGTTCTACCAGTTCTGGCTCAACGTGAGCGACGACGACGCCAAACGCTACATCAAGATCTTCACCCTGCTCGACCGTGCGACGATCGACGCACTCGTCGCCGAACACGACGCAGCGCCCCACCTGCGCACGTTGCAGAAGCGGCTGGCCGAGGAGATCACCGTGATGATCCACTCGCGCGAGGAGTACGAGAAGGCGGTCGAAGCGTCGCAGATCCTCTTCGGCGGCGCGACCTCCGAGGCGTTGCGCCGGCTCGACGAACAGACGTTGTTGCAGGTCTTCGAAGGGGTGCCGCAGTTCACCGTGGCACGCGCCGAACTGGGGTTGCCGTTCGTCGACCTCTGCGCTGCGGCGACGCAGATCTTCCCCTCGAAGGGCGAATGCCGCAAGATGGTGCAGGGCGGCGGCGTGGCACTCAACAAGGAGAAGGTCGCCGATGCGATGCGCCCCGTCACCGAAGCCGATCTGATCGCCGGCAAATACCTGCTCGTGCAGCGCGGCAAGAAGAACTACTATCTCGTGACCGTCGAATAAGTTTCATCGCAATCGGGAAGGCTCCGTAAAGGAATCTTCCCGATTGCGCATACTGCATACGCCTATGCTCTACACGATCGATCTTCAAGGCATGGAGTTCCACGCCTTCCACGGCTGTTACGACCTCGAACAGCGCGTCGGGAACCGTTTCGAGGTGACGCTCTCGATTACGACCGAACTGGGCGGCATCGCCGCGCACGACGCCGTGGAGGAGGCCGTCAACTACCTGACCGTCTACGAAATCGTCCGCGAACGCATGGCCGTCACGCAGCGCACGATCGAGCGCGTGGCGACGAATATCATCGAAGCGTTGCACGCGCGCTTTCCCGCAGTGCGGCACGTGCGTTGCACGGTAGCCAAACTCGCCCCCCCGCTGGGCGGCAAGATCGCCCGCGTCTCGGTGACGCTGGAAGGATAGCCCCGAAACGACGCGGGCGATCGCCGTCGCGGCGTTGCCGGCCCACATGCACGGGACACGCCCGCCCGAAGCAGGGCGCATACTGCAAACAGACGGGAGACCGGCCCGAACGCCGCCCTCTCCCGACGAAGATAGATAGGTGCACCTTTTCCCGCTGCGGCATAGACGGAACAAGTTCTGCGCTGTGCGCGGCTTAACGAAAACGTCAAGCTATGAAGACAACTCATCGGGCCACATTCGGCGGCCGGCTGAGCGCCGTGCTCGTCACGGCGGGCAGCGCCGTCGGATTGGGCAACATCTGGCGTTTCCCCTATGTCGCAGGGGAGAACGGCGGCGGCGCGTTCCTGCTGATCTACATCCTCAGCGTCCTGCTGCTCGGCGTGCCGATCATGCTTTCGGAATTCGCCATCGGACGCAATACCCACCGCAACGCCGTGGGCGCCTACCGCACCCTTTCGAGCCGCTGGTCGATCCTGGGCTACAACAGTATTCTGGCTCCGCTGCTCATCATGGGCTTCTATCTGGTGGTCTCGGGCTGGACGCTGGAATACATGATCCACTCGCTCACGGGCGAATTCACACGCATCAGTACCCCCGAAGCCTACGAATCGCTCTTCAACGCCTTCACGCAGAACCCGTGGAAACCGTTGCTCTACACCGTCGTCTTCACCCTGCTGACGCACGGCGTCATCGCGCTGGGCGTCCAGAAAGGGATCGAACGCTCGGCTCGCATCATGATGCCGCTGCTGCTGTTGATCCTCGTGGTGCTGGCCGTCCACTCCATCCTGCTGCCTGGCGGCACCGAAGGCGTGAAATTCCTCTTCGCTCCCGACTTCTCGAAGGTGACGCCCTCGACGGTGCTCACCGCGCTCGGACAGGCCTTCTTCTCGCTGTCGATCGGTCTGGGCTGCCTGGTGACCTACGCCTCCTATTTCAAGAACGACACCAACATCACGCACACCGCCCTGCAAGTCGCCTTCATCGATACGCTCGTGGCGGTGTTGGCGGGGCTGGTGATCTTTCCGGCCGTTTTCAGCGTCGGCATCGAACCCACGGCCGGCCCCTCGCTGGTCTTCGTCACCCTGCCCGCGATCTTCAACACGCTTCCGCTGAGCATGGTATGGTCGACGATCTTCTTCCTGCTGCTGGTCATCGCAGCCCTCACCTCCACGATCTCGCTGCACGAGGTGCTGACCGTCTACGTGCAGGAGGAGTGGCATCTGAGCCGCCGTGCGGCGGCATGGATCGTCACCGGCGCCTGCATCGTACTGGGTGCAGCCGCTTCGTTGTCGCTCGGCGCATGGCAGTGGTTGCAGCTCGGCGGGAAATCGTTCTTCGACCTGCTGGACTTCGTGACGGCCAACATCATGCTGCCCGCAGGCGGTTTCTTCATCTGCATCTTCACGGGTTGGGTACTCGACCGGCGGTTCATGCCGGCGGAACTGACCAACCACGGCGCACTGCGCCTGCACCTCTGGCCGCTGCTCGGCATGCTGCTGCGCTGGGTTTGTCCGGTGGTGATCCTGCTGATCTTCCTGGATAACCTGGGAGTGCTCTGATTCGCGACAGCGGTCATACACTTTAAATTTGTCCCTCGGAAAGTCGACTTTTTATTCAGAAAAGTCGACCTTTTCGTATTTTTTCCTATATTTGCAACCGGAGCGGGTTTTCCCATGCGTCCGCATATCAACGGTTTGCGTTCGGGAAGCGGTTCCGCCCCCCCGAAACGGCGACGAATGCCGAAACACGTCTCCGCGCGAAACGGCTATCGCCCGATGAAGACGAAAAGCGGGCAGGGAAAACGGAAGTTGAAAATGAAAAAAGACATTTACTGCTTTACATAATTCCAATTTCTAATCTAAATCGATTTTATGAAGAAACTCGTACTGCTCATTTTCACCGTCTGCATGGGGGGGGGAATCGCCGCATCGGCGCAGGAAGTCTCGCAGCAGAAACTGGACTCGCTGAATCAGGCGCTCAGTGACATTTCGGCCCGCGTAAAGGAGACCGAAGCAGCGGAAAGCAACCGCGCGATCTGGAAAGACCGTTCCAAGTATTTCAACCTGAATTACGTCAACCAGAAACTCTCTCCCGACATCGACGGGTGGGACAAACTCGGCGGCGGCGAATTGAAAAGCGACTTCGGTGCGGCGATCGTCTGGGGTAAAACCTACTACCTGCACAAGAAGCCGCTGGCCGGCATGATCAAGTTCGGCATCGACTGGTCGTGGATGGACCTCAACTACGCACAATACAAACTCGAAACCTACGACTACGACACGGACGAGCTTTACTCCGAAAAGGCCCACCAACTCGAATACGGTATGCAGATCGGCCCGTCGGTGACGATCAATCCGGTGCACCACCTCAAAGTGAGCGCCTACTTCCGCGTAACGCCCTCCTACTCGATGATGTACCTCAACGACGAGTTCTACCATCACTATGCGACCTTCTGCAACACGGGTTTCGCCGTAGCCTGGAAGGTACTCTCGGTCGGCTGCGAATGGCGTTGGGGCAAAGCGTCGTACGACGGCCTGGGTCTCAACCTCGACGATCTGGAAGGCGATTACTCCGACGGCGATTTCAGCGGCGACATCCCCTCGGCGGACGACGTACTGACCGACTTGCAGGATTTGAAGCTCAAAACCAAATCGTTCCGCGTCTATTTCAGTTTCCGTTTCTAAACGGACACAGGCAACCGGAGACGAGCCGAAAAATCTCCGGAAATGAAATTCACCCCTGCCGCGTGCTGCGGCAGGGGTGAATGCGTTGAAAACGGAACGGCAGGCGCTCTTTTCGACCGGCATGTACGCTACTCCACGGCACGCCGGTTCAGCAACGCATGGGTCAGCGTCAGTTCGTCGACGTATTCCAGCTCGTCGCCGAACCCGATGCCGCGTGCGATGGAGGTGATTTTCAGGTCGGGGAACTCCCGCAAACGGTTCATCAGGTAGAAGAGCGTCGTCTCGCCCTCGACCGAGGTGGAGATCGCCAAAATCACCTCGCCCACGCCGCCCCGGCGAATGCGCTCGACCAGCAGGTCGATTTTCAGGTCGGAAGGCGCGATTCCCTGCATGGGCGAGATGACGCCGCCCAGCACATGATAGAGCCCCCGGTACTGCTGCGTATGTTCGATCGAGAGGACGTCGGCCACCTGCTCCACGACGCAGATCGTCGAACGGTCGCGTTTCGGGTCTTCGCAGATCGGGCAGACATCGGTGTCCGACAGATTGTTGCACTCCCTGCAATAACGGATTTCGCGGCGGAACCGGTCGATGCTCCGCGTCATGCCCGCCACGATCGACGGCTCCATGCGCAACAAGTGCATGGCCAGCCGCAACGCCGTGCGGCGGCCGATTCCGGGGAGTTTGGACAACTCCTCCACCACGTCGGTCAGTAATTGAGACATTCGAGAATGAATATCCGCGGCGGCGACCTGAACCGGTCGCCGCCGCGATGCGTTTTCGTTAAATCGTTTCGATCGTGCGGGCCTCGACCCACCCCTTCTTGCCGTCGGCGATGACGATCTCGCGCCAGTCGCCCAGCTCGCTCACCGTGCGGACCTTCGTCCCCTCGTGCAACACGAACAGATCGGTCGACGCCTTGTCGGGCGAACTCTTGACCGAGACCGACGAACTCATCACGACGGCCTCCGTACTGTCGAGCAGCTCGCGCCGCTCGGTCACGGCGAACGAAGTGGAGGCGACGAAGACCAGCAACATCGCCAGCGTACCGTAGAAACCCGCCTTGCGCCACGCCAGCCTTCCGGCCAGCAGGTAAAGCAGCACGAGCGCGAAGAGCAGCGCCAGCGCCGCCAGCGAGACGACGCTCCACGCGGTACACCCGAGCGACATGCGCACCGAGCGCACCCAGCCTTTGAGGAAAAACTCCGGCACGACGGCGATCTTGTCCTTGGTGAAGGTATTGGCCACGTCGAGATTGTAGCGGATGTCCGCATCGCCCGGAGCGAGCCGCAGCGCGCGGTTGTAGTAGAGAATCGCCTTGCCGTAACGCCCCACCTTGAAGTAGGCGTTGGCCAGATTGTAGTAGAGTTTATCGGACGCATAGCCCCGCAGGATCAACTGCCGGTAGGCATCGATCGCCCGATGATAGTCCGAATTGATATAGGCCGTATTGGCAGCGTCCCACACCTGCTCGACGGCAGCCAGCGAGTTGCCGCCGGCCGTCTGCACAGTCAGCGGATCCGTCGTCGCGGCAGCGAGCGAATCGCGGTCGCCCTGCGCCCGCGCAGCAGCGGTAAGACTCAGGAACAGGAGCAGCAGGCTCCAAAATATCCGGCTGGTTCTCATAGCCTCCTATTTTTTAATCACCGATTCGAGTTTCGAAATAAAATCCACCCCTGCGTTGTAGACGTCGCTCATGCGCGCCCCGGCCAACGGCGAGTACTGCGCCTCGTCGCACTGCGAGATGATCTCCGAGAAGCTCTGCGACAACTCCTGCGAAACGCCCCGTTTATTGAGCTCCTCGCGCACGTTCTCCTTCGTCAGATTGGCCACCGGAATGTTGAACTTGTCGCTCATGTAGCCCCACAACGCCCGCAGCATCTCCTCGTAAAAGGCATGGCGGTTCTCCTCCTGCATGAATTTCGCCGCAGCACGGAACCGCTGTACGGCCACCTTGTTGGCTCGCTTGCCGCGCATGAGCACCGCATTCTGACGGTCGCGGATCCGTTTGCGCAGCGCGACGTATGCCGCCGCGAAGAGTCCCACGATCGCCGCCAGCAGCACGAAATAGAGCGTCCCGCCCATGAACGGCCGCCCCTGCAAATGCAGGTTTCCGCGTCCGAGTTTGATGAAACGGATGTCCTGCCCCAGCAGCTTCACATCCTCCTTCGAAAGACCCGTGACCACCTGCGCCGCTGCGCCGCCGCCCGCATCGGGCGCGACGTTGATCGGCAGACGCGCCGTCGAAAGCGTGATATACTGCTTCTTCGCGGGATCGAAATAGGTGAACTCCACCGGTGCGATCTCGTACTCGCCTTCGGCACGGGCGATGAACGGGTATTCGAACTGACGGTAGCCGGTCGTACCGGCCGCCGTGGTCTTCATCGACTCGGTCGTCTTGACGTTGTACTGCTCGAACGAACTGGGGAGCGTCAGTTTGGGCGCCTGTACGAACGACAGGTTGCCCGTACCCGAAATCTTGATCGTATAGGTCGCCGCCGAGTTGGCCGCCAGCTCCGTCGAAGGAACGTCGGAGGCCATCGTGAACTTGCCGACGGCACCGCTGAAACTTGCCGGAGCGCCCGCGGGCAGGTCGCGCACCGTCACCTTGACCGGTGCCGTGCGCAGCGAACGGCGCACGTCGTAGACCTCGTGGCCGCCGCCGAAGAAGGGATCGGGATTGGCGCTCTGCACCAACACCTGCGCAACGACGTTCAGCTCGGCGGGTTCGACGGTCAGTTCGCCCGACTGCTGCGGGTAGAGCAGATACTCCTTGATGACCTGCGTCTCGTAGACCTTGCCGTTGTAGCGTTCGCGCTGGGGCTGTGCGTCCTGCTCGATCTCCTGTGCCCAGAAGCCGTTGAACGACGGGAACTTGCTGCCGTTGTCGCCCCGCAGGTTGACGCGGTAGTAGAGTTTGAGCGTCGCACGGATCGGCTCGCCCTTGAAAGCGGTCGTGCGCGACAGAATCATGCGCAGCAGGATGTCGTCCTTCGAGACCTGCTGCACGTCGTCGGCCGACTGGCCGCCCTGCACCGCCTGCTGGCCGCCGCTGCTCTCCGGCGTCTCCTCCACCACCTCGATCGGCAGCGCCTTGGTCTTGTACTGGCTCTTGCCGACCCGCACGGAGGCCGCACCGATGGTGAAGTTGCCCTCCTGCTGCGGCAAAAGCACGTAGGTGATCGTGTAGTTGCTGCTGCGGGTCATCTGCCCGTTAACGATCTGAATCGAACTGCCCTGCGAAAAGGCCGGTCCTGCGATCACGTCGAACCCCTCGAACGACGGGGCCGTGAAGGAACCTTCGTCGGGAGAGGCGTTGAGCGAGAATTCGACGCGCACGGCTTCGCCTTTGGCCACCACCATCGGCGCCTTCACCTCGAAGGAGACCTTTTCGTCGGCCGACGCGACCGTTGCGCCGAATACCGTCAGCAAGGTCAGCATCCACGTATAAACGGTTCGTTTCATTCCGTAATATCGATTGACTGTTGTACTATCTTGGACGTAACGAAAAACAGGCCGTTTTATTGCCTGCGGCACAAAACACACCACAGCCGGCTCCGAAGAGCCGATTGTGGTGCGTATCAGACCTTTTCAGGCATCAGTGCTTGAAGTCGGCGAAGAAGTCGTTGCCCTTGTCGTCCACGATGACGAAGGCGGGGAAATCCTCGACGTAGATCTTGCGGACAGCCTCCATGCCCAGCTCGGGGAAGTCGACCACCTCGACCGACTTGATCGAGTTCTTGGCCAGAATCGCCGCCGGCCCGCCGATCGACCCCAGATAGAACCCGCCGTGCTTCCGGCAGGCGTCGGTGACGGCCTGCGAGCGGTTGCCCTTGGCCACCATCACCATCGAACCGCCGTGCGACTGGAACAAGTCGACGTAGGGATCCATACGGCCGGCCGTCGTGGGGCCGAACGAACCCGAAGCCATCCCCTCGGGAGTCTTCGCGGGACCGGCGTAGTAGACCGGATGCTTCTTGAAATAGTCGGGCATCGGCTTGCCTTCGTCGAGCATCTGCTTGATGCGGGCGTGGGCGATGTCGCGTGCCACGATGAGCGTTCCGCGCAGGTTCAGGCGCGTCTTGATCGGATACTTCGTCAGAATCTCGCGCACCTTGTCCATCCCCTCGTCCAGATCGATGTCGACGGCCGGCGACATGGCAGGCGCCTGCTTCGGAAGGAACCGGGCGGGATTCTTCTCCAACTGCTCCAGGAAGATGCCTTCGGGAGTGATCTTCGCCTTGATATTGCGGTCGGCCGAGCAGCTCACGCCGATGGACACGGGGCACGAAGCGGCATGACGCGGCGCACGGATCACCCGCACGTCATGCACGAGGTACTTGCCGCCGAACTGAGCGCCCACGCCGCTCTCCTGGCAGATTTTGAGCACCTTCTCCTCCCATTCCAGATCGCGGAAGCAGCGGCCGCCCTCGTTGCCCGACGTGGGCAGCGCGTCGAGATAACCCGCCGAGGCCTTCTTCACGGTCGAGAGGCACATTTCGGCCGACGTTCCGCCGATGCAGATCGCCAGATGGTAGGGCGGGCAGGCCGAAGTGCCCAGATCCTTGATGTGGGTACGGATGAACTCGGTGAGCGTCTTCTCGTTGAGCAGCGCCTTGGTCTGCTGGTAGAGGAAGGTCTTGTTGGCCGAACCGCCGCCCTTGGTGATGAAGAGGAACTCGTACTCCATGCCGGGGTGGCCTCCGTAGATGTCGATCTGCGCCGGAAGGTTCGTGCCCGAATTCTTCTCGTCGGTCATCGTGAAGGGAACCACCTGCGAATAGCGCAGGTTGCGCTCCTTGTAGGTCTCGTAGACGCCGCGCGCGATATGCTCGGCGTCGTCGGCGCCCGTATAGACGTCCTCGCCCTTGTGGCCGATACAGATCGCCGTACCCGTGTCCTGACAGGTGGGCAGTTCGCCTTCGGCTGCGACGCACTGGTTCAGCAGCATGGTGTAGGCCACGAAGCGGTCGTTGTCGGAGGCTTCGGAATCTTCGAGGATGTTGCGCAGTTTCTGCAAGTGCGAAGCACGCAGGTAGAACGACACGTCGGAATAGGCGGCCTTCGACAACTCCTCCAACCCCTTGGGGTCGACTTTCAAAATCTTGCGGCCGTCGCACTCCACGACTTTCACGTAATCCTTGGTCAACAGACGGTACTCCGTGGTGTCCTCGCCCACGGGAAACGGCTCCTGATAGATGAATTCTGGCATAATTCGCGTTATTTTTTAGATCGTTAAATGTTGAATTCCTTTCCTCGTTTTCTCGCTTCGGCATAGCCTGAACAAGTTCGGCTCTGCACTCGGCTTAACGAAAACGTTCCTTAACATTACAATCGCACCGCACCGGCATTCTTCCCGAAGGAAATCCGCTCTCCGCTTCCCGGCCGCAATACACGGCACGACGGCGCAAAGCGCCCTCCGCCGGTCTGCGATTTACAGAGGCCAAAGATACGAAAAGTCGAGCGCAGAAGCAAACATTTATGTTTGATTATGCCGAGACAGAGTATCTAAGACGTCAGTCAAAGTACGAAAAGTCGAGCGCAGAAGCAAACATTTATGTTTGATTATGCCGAGCGAAGTATCTAAGACGCCGTCGAAGATACGAAATTCTTGCGAAATATCCGCCCGCGCCGCACGCTTTTCAATTTATTAAAAAATATTCCGAATTCCCGCGCGGCGGTTTCTGAATTTTGTTGTATCTTTGCATGAACTCCCATAGAGATTCATTTCGTATCAAATAACTAAAATTTAACGGTTATGGTATCTTACAAAGAACTCGGACTGGTGAATACGCGCGAGATGTTCGCCAAGGCCATCAAGGGCGGTTATGCCATTCCTGCATTCAACTTCAACAACATGGAGCAGTTGCAGGCGATCATTTCGGCGTGCGTCGAGGCCAATTCGCCCGTTATCCTGCAAGTGTCGGCCGGCGCCCGCAAATACGCCAACCAGACGTTGCTGCGCTACATGGCACAGGGCGCCGTGGAGTATGCCAAGGAGCTCAACGGCGGCAAGGGTATTCCGATTACGCTGCACCTCGACCACGGCAATTCGTTCGAACTGTGCAAGAGCTGCATCGACATGGGCTTCTCGTCGGTGATGATCGACGGTTCGTCGCTCCCCTACGATGAGAACGTAGCCCTCACGAAAAAGGTCGTCGAGTATGCTCACCAGCACGACGTGACGGTCGAAGGCGAGCTGGGCGTACTGGCCGGCGTCGAAGACGAGGTAGCTTCGGAGGTCGCGCACTACACCAAGCCCGAAGAGGTGATCGATTTCGTGACGAAGACCGGCGTCGACTCGCTGGCCATCTCGATCGGCACGTCGCACGGCGCCAACAAGTTCAAGCCCGAACAGTGCACCCGCAACGCCGAGGGCATCCTCGTTCCGCCCGAACTGCGCTTCGACATTCTGGCCGAGATCGAGAAGAAACTCCCCGGATTCCCTATCGTGCTGCATGGTGCTTCGTCGGTTCCGCAGGAGTACGTGAAGATCATCAACACGCACGGCGGCAAGCTCAAAGATGCCGTCGGCATTCCCGAGGAGCAGCTCCGCAAGGCAGCCAAGAGCGCCGTATGCAAGATCAACATCGACTCCGACGGCCGTCTGGCGATGACCGCCGCCGTACGCAAGGTCTTCATCGACAACCCCGCCGAGTTCGACCCCCGCAAATACCTGGGTCCGGCCCGCGACGAGTTGAAGAAGCTCTACATGCACAAATGCGAGAACGTGCTGGGTTCGGCAGGCAAGGCTTAGTCTCGTACACGAGACCCTTTATACGAAAAACGTCCGGTTTTCTCTCCGGACGTTTTCTTTTTATTTGCTTTTTCGACATAAAAAACATATATTTACAACCGAAAACGAAACGTTTCGGCCGCGGGTCAAAACGGATAAATCATGAACCGATAAACAACCCATCCTAATTATGAGCGAAAAACATTCAATACATTGTCCGGCACGCGACATTCCCGTCCGCGCCGAGGTGGACGTTCTGGTCGTGGGCGGCGGCCCCGCCGGCATCATGGCCGCCGAGGCGGCTGCGGGCGACGGCCTGCGCGTAATGCTCGTCGAGAGCCGCGGTTTTCTGGGCGGCAACCTTACGATCGGCCTGCCTGTACTCGGATTCCTGGGACACAAGGGAACGCAGATCATCAAGGGCCTGCCCCAGAACTTCATCGACCGGCTGCGTGCACGCGGCGCAGCGAGCGAACACCGTCCCTGCGCCCTGCACATGAGCCTGACGATCATCGACCCCGAAGAGGCCAAGCGCACGGCACTCGAAATCATGGAGGAGAAGGGTGTCGAGGTACTGCTCTACGTCTTCTGCACCGACGTAGTCAAGGAGGGCGACGACGTGAAGGGCGTCATCATCGAGAGCAAGGCGGGCCGCGAAGCGATCCTGGCCAAAACGGTCATCGACTGTACGGGCGACGGCGACGTGGCCTTCCGTGCGGGCGTCGAATGCCGCAAGGGCGACGCCGAAGGCGGCATGCAGCCCCCGACGCTGATGTTCTGCATGAAGGGTGTCGACGTGCAGCGGCTGCGCGACGCGATCGTCCAGCATCCCGACGTCTACGACATGGACACCATGCCGGCCGAGCAGTTCCGCACGGGCAAGTTCATCACCGTCGGCTTGCGCAACCAAATCGAGCAGGCGCGCGCCAAGGGTATCCACATCCCCGTAGCACGCACGATCCTCATCACGGGACTTGCCGACGACGAGATCTGGGTCAACATGACGCGCGTGAACGGCGTCGACTCGACCCGTCCCGAAAGCTACACGCACGGCGAGATCGAGGGCCGTAAGCAGGTCTACGAGGTGGAACGTTACCTGCGCGAATTCGTGCCGGGCTTCGCCGAAGCGCATCTGGAAAAAATCGCACCCTTCATGGGTATCCGAGAAAGCCGCGTGATCGTAGGCAAATACGTCCTCACGGCAGAAGATATTCTCGAAGACCGTCGTTTCGACGATGCCATCGCCGTGGCGGGTTATCCGGTAGACATCCACCACGCCAAGGGCGGCGATTGCACGCTCTACTGGTGTGACGACTGCTACGACATCCCCTACCGCACGCTGATTCCGGCCCATGTAGGCAATCTGCTCGTCGCGGGCCGCTGCTCGTCGATGAACCACGAAGCGATGGCTTCGACGCGCGTCATGTCGACCTGCATGGCGTTGGGCGAAGCGGCCGGACGCGCCGCACGGCTGGCCTTGAAGGCGGGCGTGCAGCCCGCCGATCTCGACGTGGAGGCGCTGCGCGCCGAACTGCGTGCGACGGGCGCCTACCTGCGCGACTGATCCGCTCCGTATAAAATGCGAGCGCGGGGTCCCGATTCCGGAACCCCGCGCTTCGTCGTTACCCCTTGCGCTTGTAACGCGACGGCGAGGTACCCGTATGCTGTTTGAAATACTTTCCGAAGAAGGACTGCGTACTGAAATTGAGGTGGTAGGCGATCTCCTGAATACTCATGCCCGAATATTTCAGCAACGACTTCGCTTCGAGGATGACCGATTCGTCGATCCACTTGGCCGCCGTCTTGCCGCTCACCTCCTTCACCACCGACGAGAGATATTTCGGGGTAATGTTCAACTGCCTGGCATAAAAACTCACGTTCCGCTCCCGCTTGTTGTACTCGCCCAGCAGTTGCATGAACTGGTCGAAAAGCACTTCGCAGCGGCCCTGCTTCTGCTCGCTCGACTGCTCGCGCTGGTTCAACTCGGTAATCAGATAGAAAACCGCCGTGAAAAGCGTGTGGATGATCTCCTTGCGATACCGCTCCTTATCGCTCTGGATCACGGTCTTGATAAGCTGGAAAAACTGCCGGATTTCGGCCACGTCGCGTTCGGTCACCTGCAAACAGGGTTTGCGGCCGAAGCGCATGTGAATGGGGAGCGACGCCGAAATATCGACCTGGATGTCGCTGACGAACGCCTTCGAACAGGCGACCAGATAGGCCGTCGCATCGGACGAACAGCGGATCGTCCGGATGATGCTACCGGGACGGAAGAATACCAGCATGTTGGGCCGGACTTCATAGGTCTCGGTATCGATGGAGAGCACCGCCGACCCGCTCATCATGATCATCGCCGCGAACCCGTCGAGCGACACGGGAATCTCCGACGTGGGATTGCGCAGATAATCGATGGTCGTAATGGCCAGATCGTCCGACAGAAAAACCGTATCCTGCATCTCCTGCTTCAACCGGGCGATGGACACCTTGCGCAGGTTGTTGGGCTTCACCATAAAACGTAACGAGAGTTCGACGTAACAAATTGTTGACCTTGCCTGCGGATTCGCCGTCATGGATTCACGTCGAACTCACGTTACGGGAACTCCGCCCCGAAATCCATCCCGGCGACCGCCGCGCATCCTCCTCCGACGAGAAAGATTTCCCGAACGTGAATCCCCGGAAGAATCCACATTTCCGGATTTTCGATCTACAATGATACGGAAATTCCCCGGAATTTCCTAAAAAATCCCCTTTTTCACCCCTTAAAAAGTAGCGATCCCCGATTGCAGCGTACAAAACCAACGCACGGGACTCCGGAATCGCCCTCTCCGCCCGGCCGCGCGAGCAGCCGCCGGCAGGCAAAACCGCGTAAAAGGCCGTCGCGGCCGACCGCATCGCCGGAAGATTTCGGACGAACCGGCCCTGCCGCATCCGGAAGATCCGCACCGCCGCCGGAACGAAGCCGCCGGAACGATCGACCCGACCGGATAAAAAGGATGCAGGTTGGAAAATCATCGGATTTTCCAACCTGCATTCAATAGTAGGAGGATCAACGAGTGGAACGGAAGTTCCCGCTCCGCGAAGATTCGAACCGATTGCGGATCGCACCGCCTGCGGAAGGTCGATTCCCTGAACCGGAAATCCTTATCGGAAACCGTACCTCCGCCGAACCGCTCTCACCTACCAACAACACAAACACTTGCGGTCTGCGGAAGATCGAACCGGCCCTTCGCGTACTCTTTCGCTCCTCCTGAACGGTAAGACCGGCTTAGAGCTTCGGACCGGCAGCCACGAGGCTCTTGCCCTCGTCGTTGCCCGTGAACTTCACGAAGTTCTTGATGAAGCGCTCGGCCAGATCCTTCGCCTTGACGTCCCACTCCGAAGCCGACTTGTAGGTATCGCGCGGATCGAGGATCGCGGGATCTACGCCCGGCAGTGCGGTCGGGATTTCGAAATCGAAGATCGGGAGCTTCTTCGTCTTGGCCTTGTCGATCGAGCCGTCGAGAATGGCGTCGATGATGCCTCTGGTATCCTTGATCGAGATACGCTTGCCCGTACCGTTCCAGCCCGTGTTCACGAGATATGCCTTGGCGCCCGACTTCTTCATGCGCTTAACGAGCTCCTCACCGTACTTGGTGGGGTGCAGCGACAGGAAGGCTGCGCCGAAGCAGGCCGAGAAGGTCGGCGTAGGCTCGGTGATACCGCGCTCGGTACCGGCCAGCTTGGCCGTGAAGCCGGAGAGGAAGTAGTACTTCGTCTGCTCGGGCGTGAGGATCGAGACAGGAGGCAGCACGCCGAATGCGTCGGCCGAGAGGAAGATCACCTTCTTGGCGGCCGGAGCCTTCGATACGGGCTTCACGATATTCTCGATGTGGAAGATCGGATACGACACGCGGGTATTCTCGGTCACCGACTTGTCGGCGAAATCGATCTTGCCCTTCGGGCCGACCGTCACGTTCTCCAACAGCGCGTTGCGGCGGATAGCGTTCCAGATGTCGGGCTCGTTCTCTTTCGAGAGATTGATGACCTTGGCATAGCAGCCGCCCTCGAAGTTGAACACGCCGTCGTCGTCCCAGCCGTGCTCGTCGTCGCCGATGAGCTGACGCTTGGGATCGGTCGAGAGGGTCGTCTTGCCCGTACCCGACAGACCGAAGAAGATCGCCGTCTCGCCCTTCTCGTTGGTGTTGGCCGAGCAGTGCATCGAAGCGATGCCCTTCAACGGCAGCAGGTAGTTCATATAGGAGAACATACCCTTCTTCATCTCACCGCCGTACCACGTGTTGAGGATTACCTGCATCTTCTCCGTGAGGTTGAAGACCACGGCCGTCTCCGAGTTCAGACCCAGCTTCTTGTAGTTCTTCACCTTCGCCTTCGAAGCGTTGAGCACCACGAAGTCGGGTTCGCCGTACTGCTCCAGCTCGGCGTCGGTCGGACGGATGAACATGTTCTTCACGAAGTGTGCCTGCCAGGCCACCTCCATGATGAAGCGGATCTTCAAGCGCGTGTTCTCGTTGGCGCCGCAGAAGGTATCGACCACGTAGAGCTTCTTGCCCGAAAGCTCCTGGCCGGCGAGCTTCTTCAACTCCTTCCATGCAGCCTTCGTCACGGGCTTGTTGTCGTTCTTGTATTCGGGCGAAGTCCACCAGATGGTATCCTTCGTCGTCTCGTCCATCACGAAGAACTTGTCCTTGGGCGAACGGCCGGTATAGACGCCGGTCATCACGTTCACGGCGCCCATGTCGGTTACAACGCCCTTGTCGAAACCGCGCAGGCCCTTCTTGGTCTCCTCGCGGAACAGCTCGTCATACGACGGATTGTACACGATCTCCGTAACGCCGGTGATGCCGTACTTTTTCAAATCCATTTTGTCCATAATTGTATTCGTTATTAAAACCTCTTTATCCAACTCTATCCGGGATTTCCCGGGACTCTCCCGACGAAGGCTCCGCACTCGCGGCAAGTCCCTTTTTTCCCGATGCAAAATTAGTAAAAAAAACGATAATGTGAAAAAATTAACAGTAATTTTTCACAAAATTTAAAAAACCGAGGAGACGAAGCCGGGACACAGCCGGCATCAAGCAGATCGACATGCTGATAACAGCACATTCAGCCCCACGTGAAAACACGCTGTTTCCGCCTTTCCGCAGATGCGGGAAGGGGGGGGGCATTTCCGAAATCCGACGAAAAGCCGAAGCGACGGAACGCCTCGGCTTCCCGATCGGAAAGGGCGGCATCACTCCGCCACCACCGCGATGCAGTTCGTGACGCGCCGTTCGCCCTCGTGGTCGAACCTCCGGTTGTCGGACGGGCGGTTCACGACGCCCGCCTCCTCGCACCAGAGCGTCGACGAACCGCCGCCGTCGAGGTTCAGCGCCGAATACAGCCCCAATTGCCGCACGAGATAGATCAGTTCGCCGATCGTCATACCCGCCGCCTGCCCCGGGAAACGGCCGTCCACGACGATCATCACCGCCTCGCCCTGTCGCGTGACGCCCACGACCGAACGGGGGTGCCGGCCCCAGAAACCGCCCTCGCGATCGGCATACGACAACGCCTCGCCGCGGCAGAGAAGCAGCGGCCCGGCAGCCAGCGCGTCACGGTAACGCCGCGCGAGCCGCGCGTCGTCCGCCGGAACATAGGGTTCGATCCGCACGCGGCGCCCCTTTATCGCCACCACGCCGTTGACGCGGAACTCTTCCCGAGCTTCGGTCGCGGCGACCGTCCGGCCTCCGACACGCACGAACGTCGAGGGAACGAGCGTCTTCATATTGAAATAGCCCGCGTTCACGGCCGCCACGGCCCCCTCCGCCTCGGCCAAAACCGACGTAAGCGTCAGCGAATCCGGCTGTACGATGCGGGTGCGGTATCTTCCCGCGTCATACCTGACCATCGAGATCGCCTGCGGCGCGCCGAACAGTTCGAGTTGCGCCTGCACGGCCACCAGATGCGGCCGCACGCAGCAGGTATCCCAGCGGATCGCGGCGATCGCCAGCGAATCCTGCACGCTTTGCGCACCGGCCGCAACGGGCAGGCACACGAGCAGCCAACCGAGCAGACGTTTCATTCGTTTCGCAGTTTTCATCGTAACCCTTATTTTCCTACAAAATATTCGGAGACTCCGGAACCGTCCGTGTCCCGCGACGTAAAGATACGAAAATCCGAGCGCAGAAGCAAGCGCAAGCTTGATTATGCCGAGACAGAGCATCCAAGGCGCAAACCAAAGATACTCCGCCTCGGCAAAAAGCAAATAAATTTGCATTGCGCTCGGCTTAATCGTATCTTTGTCTCGACGACACGATAATCCGTTCGCTATGGAAGAACTCACACTCACCGTCCCCGCGCTGCTCTTTCCCGCCATTTCGCTGATCCTGCTGGCCTACACCAACCGGTTTCTCTCCTACGCCCAGCTGATCCGCACGCTCAAAGCGCAATACCTCCAACACCGTTCCGACCTGACGGCCGCCCAGATCGACAACCTGCGGCGGCGACTCTACCTAACCCGCGCCATGCAGATTCTGGGGATCGCCAGCCTGTTCCTGTGCGTCGTGACGATGTTCCTGCTCTACATCGGGCTGCAGCTCGTGGCCGCATACGTCTTCGGTGCGGGCCTGTTGGCGCTGATCGGCTCGCTCGGCGTCTCCATCCGCGAAATCCAGATTTCGGTACGGGCACTCGAAATCTACCTGAACGACATGGAACACTGACGACGATGCGCACCGCGGAATCCGGCCGAACGCCCGACCTCTTCCGGAACCGCCCTGCGGCAGGTCGCAACATCCCCCGACGACCGGAGGCCCGATGCGAAACGGGGCCTTCCGCAAATCGCAGAAAGCCCCGTAATTCCGATCGTCCGCCGCGTCACCGCTCCATTTTACGCAGGAAACATTCGACCGTATTCTCCATCAGACAAGCGATCGTCATCGGCCCCACGCCGCCCGGCACGGGAGTGATGACCGAGGCCAGCGGTTCGACGGCGGCGTAGTCCACGTCGCCGCACAGCTTGCCCGTCCCGGGATCGCGGTTGACCCCCACGTCGATCACCACGGCGCCCGGACGCACCATGTCGGCCGTCACGAAACGCGGCCGGCCGATCGCCACGACCAGGATGTCCGCTTCGCGCGTCACCTCCGGCAGATTTCGCGTGCGGCTGTGGGCGATCGTCACCGTAGCGTTGGCGTCGAGCAGCAATTTGGCCACCGGCAGCCCTACGATATTGCTGCGGCCGATCACCACGGCACGTTTGCCGGCGATCTCCACACCTGCCCGCTGCAACATCCGGATAATTCCTTTCGGCGTGCAGGGCAGCGTGCAGGGCTGTTTGAGCCACAGATTGGCTACGTTGAGCGGATGGAAACCGTCCACGTCCTTCTCGCGGCGGATCGCCGCGATCACCCGATCCTCGTCGATATGCTTCGGCAGGGGCAGCTGCACCAGAATCCCGTCCACGCCGTCGTCGGCGTTCAGTTCGCCGATCAGCGCCAGCAACTCCGCCTCGCCCGTCTCCGCCGGGCGGCGGATCGTCGTGTTGCGAATGCCCACCTCGGCCGAAGCCTTGGCCTTGCCCGTCACATAGCTCACGCTGGCCGGATCGTCGCCCACGAGCACCACGACCAGATGGGGCACCCGCCCGTATTTGGCGGGGAACTCCTTCACCGCCGCCGCCATTTCGGCCTTCATCGAGGCCGACAACTCTTTTCCGCTGATTATCGTCGCCATAGAATCACTTGATTGCTTTCCGTCCGATGTCCGTACGATGGAACAGATTGTCGCACCGCACCTTACCTACTTCCCGATTGCACTTTTCCAGCGCCTCGCCGAGCGTCGGCGCCGCACAGACGACGATCGCCACCCGACCGCCGGCCGTCACGATCCGCCCCTCCTTCGAGGCCGTACCCATGTGGTAGACCGCACCGTCGACCTCGTCCAGCCCCTCGATCACGGCGCCCTTCGCATAGCTGCCGGGATAGCCCTTCGAGGCCAGCACCACGCCCACCGTCGAAAAGTCGTGCCATTCGAGCGGGTGCTCCAGCTCCCAGCCGTCGGCCACGGCCGAGAAGATCTCCACGATGTCGCTTTTCAGGCGCGGTAGCACTACTTCCGTCTCCGGATCGCCGAAACGGGCGTTGAACTCGATCACCTTGATGCCGTCGCGCGTCTTCATCAGGCCGCCGTAGAGCACCCCCGTGAAGGGACACCCTTCGGCGCACATCGCATCGGCGACGGGCTGCATGATCCGCTCCAACGCATACCGTTCGTCCTCCCCAGTCACGAACGGCAGCGGCGAGTAGGCACCCATGCCGCCCGTATTGGGCCCTTCGTCGCCGTCGTAGGCCCGCTTGTGATCCTGCGCCAGCGCCATCGGATAGACGCGCCGGCGGTCGACGAAACACATGAACGAGAACTCGGGCCCTTCGAGCCAATCCTCGACCACCACCTTGCCGTGCCCGAACTTGTCGTCAAGCAGCATGTCGCGCAACGCGGCATCGGCCTCCTCCATCGTCTGCGCGATGACCACACCCTTGCCTGCCGCCAGCCCGTCGTATTTCAGCACTGCCGGCAACGGACGCGAGGCCACGTAGTCGCGCGCCTCCTCATACGCGGTGAAGGCACGGAACCCCGCCGTCGGGATACCGTATTTGGCCATCAGCTCCTTGGCGAACTCCTTCGACGACTCGATGCGCGCGGCCGCCTTCGTCGGGCCGAAGATCCGCAGTCCCGCCGCACGGAAACAGTCGACGATACCCGCCGCCAGCGCCGCTTCGGGGCCTACGACCGTCAGCGTCACGTTGTGCGCCAGCGCAAAATCGCGCAAAGCCTCCACCTCCGTCTCGCGGATCGGGACGCACTCGGCCTGCGCCGCGATGCCCGCATTGCCCGGCGCGCAATAGATCGTGTCGATCCTTCCGCTGCGCGTCAGCGCATCGACAATGGCATGTTCGCGGCCTCCGCCGCCCACTACAAGAACTTTCATGGATCGAAATATATCTTTAATTCGGTTTCAAAATCATGCGGTTTCACGTCTCGGCCGCCGTCCCGCCGCACCCGGTTCTTCTCCGGCGGCAGAGCCGAATCCTGCCCGAATAACGGACAGCGGACCCGCCCCCCCCCGATCTCGTCATCTCAGTGTTTGAAATGGCGCATCCCCGTGAAGAGCATCGCCACGCCCGTTTCGTCGGCCTTGCGGATCGAATCCTCGTCGCGCACCGAACCGCCTGGCTGCACGATCGCCGCGACACCGTTGGCGGCAGCGAGCGTCACGCAGTCGTCGAAGGGGAAGAAGCCGTCCGACGCCATGACCAGCCCCTCGGTCGCACCTTTGGCCTGCGCCTCCTTCAACGCGATCTCGGCCGATCCGATCCGGTTCATCTGACCGGCGCCGACGCCGAGCGTCTGTCCCTCCTTCACCACCACGATCGCGTTCGACTTGACATGCTTGACGATCCGCCAGGCGAACTCCAAGTCGCGCAGCTGTGCAGCGTCGGGACGCGCCTTCGTAACGGTCATCGACGCCTCGACCCGCTTCGTCTCCACGTCGAGCTCCTGCGCCAGCAGACCGCCGTTGACGCTCACATACTGCATCGGATGCACGTCGCTGCGCGTCATGTCGACTTCGAGCAGCCGCAGGTTCTTCTTCGTGCAGAGCACCTCCAACGCCCCTTCCGAGAACTTGGGCGCCATGATGATCTCCAAAAAAATCGGCTTCATCCGTTCGGCCGCCTCGCGCGTCACCTCGCGGTTGACAGCCACGATACCGCCGAAGATCGACACCTTGTCGGCCTCGTAGGCCTTCGTCCACGCCTCCACGACGTCGCGGCCGACGGCCGCGCCGCAGGGATTCATGTGTTTGAGCCCCACGCAGAAAGGCTCGTCGAACTCGCGCACGATGTTCAGCGCGGCGTTGGCGTCCTGGATATTATTGTACGACAGCTCCTTGCCGTTGAGTTGCCGGGCATGGGCCAGCGAGAAGGGAACCTCCTCGGCCGAGCGGTAGAACTTGGCCGTCTGATGGGGATTCTCGCCGTAGCGGAGCGACTGCACCAGATCGAAATCGAGGAACAGTTTCTCGGGCAGGCCCGCCTGCGCACGCATGTAGGTGGCGATCATGCTGTCGTACTCCGCCGTATGGGTGTAGGCCTTAGCCGAAAGACGCAGACGCGTTTCGACCGAAGTATTGCCCTCGGCGCGCATCTCGTCCAAAATCGCGGCGTAGTCCGCCGGATCGCAGACGACGGTCACGTCGCGGAAATTCTTGGCCGCACTGCGCAGCATCGAAGGGCCGCCGATGTCGATGTTCTCGATCGCTTCGGCCAGCGTAACGCCCTCTTTGGCGATCGTCTGGCGGAAGGGATAGAGGTTCACGCAGACCAGATCGATGAACTCGATGCCGTTGGCGCGCAGCGCCTCGACGTGCTCCTCGACGTCGCGGCGCGCCAGCAGACCGCCGTGCACGGCCGGATGAAGCGTCTTCACGCGCCCGTCGCAAATCTCGGGGAAGCCGGTCACGTCGCTGATGTTCAACACCTCGACACCGCTCTCGCGCAACAGTTTCATCGTGCCGCCCGTGGCGATCACCTCCCAGCCCAAAGCCTTCAAATTCTTTGCGAAGTCGACGACGCCCGTCTTATCGCTGACACTTATCAATGCCCTCATTTCTCGTATTTTATGCTTTTACCAATTTATCAATCGTTTCCACGTATAATTCATGCTCCACCTCGTGCACGCGCCGTTCGACCTCGTGCACGTCGTCGCCGTCGTAGGCGAAGGCGCGCTGCGCGATGATCCGCCCGCCGTCGAGCGTGGCGTCGACCCAGTGGATCGTCACCCCGTAGACCTTCACCCCGTAGGCGACGGCCTCCTCGATCGCGTGCGCCCCCTTGAAGGCGGGCAGCAGCGAAGGATGGATGTTGACGATCCGCCCGCCGTAGGCGCCGAGCAGCACCTCCGAGAGGATGCGCATGTACCCCGCCAGACAGACCAGATCGACTCGCGCGGCATCGAGCCGCGCGACGATCTCGCGTTCGTAGTCGGCCTTCGAGGCATACTCCTTCGGCGCGAAGGCGAAGCAGGCGATGCCCCGCGCCGCCGCGCGCTCCGTGACGCGCGCCCCGGGCCGGTCGCAGACGACGAGCGCCACCTCGGCCGCGATCGCACCCCGCTCGCATGCAGCGGCGATCGCCTCGAAGTTGCTCCCTTCGCCGCTGGCGAAAACAGCGATCCGCTTCATCGGCACGCTACCGGATGACGACCCCTTCGGAGTCGGTGACACGTCCGATGACCGACGCCTGCTCTCCGTGCGACGCGAGGATGTCGACGGCCTTCTGCGCCTCCTCGGCGTCGAGCGCGATGACCATGCCGACGCCCATGTTGAAGATGTTGAACATCTCGCGGTGGGCGATCTTTCCGTACTTCTCCAGGAAGCGGAACACGGGCAGGATCTCCCACGTCCCCTCCTCGATGGCGATGCCTTGCCCCTCGTGCAGGATACGGGGAATGTTCTCGTCGAATCCGCCGCCGGTGATGTGGCTGATGCCGTGGACCTCGCACCGGCGGATCACGTCGAGCACCGGCTTCACATAGATTTTCGTCGGGGTGAGCAGCACCTCGCCCAACGTGCGGTTACTCAGTTCGGGATAGACCTTGTTCAGTTCCAGTCCGTTGTCCGACAGCACCTTGCGCACCAGCGAGAAGCCGTTGGAATGGACGCCCGACGAGGCGATCCCGACCAGCACGTCGCCGGTCTTGACCTTCGACCCGTCGATGAGCCGGCTGCGTTCGACGACGCCCACCGTGAACCCCGCGATGTCGTACTCGCCGCCTTCGTACATGCCCGGCATCTCGGCCGTCTCGCCGCCTACGAGCGCACAGCCCGCCTGACGGCACCCCTCGGCCACGCCGCAGACGATGCCCTCGATCTTGACCGGTTCGTTGTGCCCCACGGCCACATAATCGAGGAAAAAGAGCGGCTCGGCACCCTGAGCCAGCACGTCGTTGACGCACATCGCCACGGCATCGATGCCGATCGTATCGTGTTTGTCCAGCGCGAAGGCCAGTTTGAGCTTGGTTCCCACGCCGTCGGTACCGCTTACGAGCACCGGCTCCTTGACTCCGAGAGCCGCCAGATCGAACATGCCGCCGAAGGCGCCGATCGTACCCATGACGCCCGTGCGCGCCGTCGAAGCGACGTGCTTCTTGATGCGGCGGACCACCTCGTAACCGGCTTCGAGATTCACGCCGGCCTTCTCATAACTTTCTGCCATATCGTTTTTTCTGTTTTTCGTTTGACATTTGTCGCGCGAGGAATACCCCGCTAACGGTTCTTGTCCTCCTTGCGGCCGATCTCGGCGGCATGTTCGTAGAGCGCCGTCGGATAACGGCCCGTGAAGCAGGCCATGCACATCTCCTTGCGGTTGCCGGCCCTCAGCAGCGCTCCCTCCGAGAGGAAGGCCAGCGAGTCGGCCTCGATCTGGCGGCATATCTCCTCGACCGAACAGCGGTGGCCGATCAACTGGTCGCAGGTCGAGGTGTCGACGCCGTAGAAGCAGGGATGGGTCATCTTGGGCGATGCGATGCGCACGTGCACCTCCTTCGCGCCGGCGGCCTTGAGCAGCCGCACGATGCGCAGCGAAGTCGTACCGCGCACGATCGAGTCGTCGATGAGCGCCACGCGCTTGCCCGCCACGAGCGACCGCACGGCCGAAAGTTTCATCTTCACGCCCTTCTCGCGCATCGCCTGCGACGGCTGGATGAAGGTACGGCCGATGTAACGGTTCTTGACCAGCCCCATTTCATAGGGGATGCCGCTGGCCTCCGAGTAACCGATCGCGGCCGAAAGGCTCGAATCGGGCACGCCGATCACCACGTCGGCGTCGGCCGGAGCCTCCTCGAAAAGGAGCCGGCCCGACTCCTTGCGGAAGGCGTGGACGTTGCAACATTCGATGTCGCTGTCGGGGCGCGCGAAATAGATGTACTCCATGGCGCACATGCAGTTGCGCTTGTACATCGAATAGTCGCGGCTGCGGATGCCGTTGCGGTCGAGCGTGACGATCTCGCCCGGATTGACGTCGCGCACGAACTCTGCGCCCACGATGTCCAGCGCGCAGGTCTCCGAGCTGACGACCCAGCCGTCGTTGAGCCGGCCGATCGACAGCGGACGCAGGCCGTATTTGTCGCGGCAGGCGTAGAGCCGGTTCTCGGTCATGATCAGGAAGGCGAACCCGCCTTCGAGCATGTTGAGCGCATCGATGATGGCGAAGATGCGGTGCTCCGAGCTGTGCTCCTTCTTGATGAGGTGCGCGAGGATCTCGCTGTCGGAGGTCGAGTGGAAGAGGCTCCCCTTGTCCTCCAAGTAACGCACCAGCTCGCGTGAATTGACGAGGTTGCCGTTGTGCGCCAGCGCGAAATCACCCGTATGGTGCCGGAAGACGAAGGGCTGCACGTTCTCGCGGCCGCCGCCCCCTGCCGTCGAGTAGCGCACATGGCCGATGGCCATGCGGCCGTGGAGCGTCGAAAGGTTGTCGCCGTTGAAGACCTCGGTCACCAACCCCTCGCCCTTGACCGACGCGAGGCGGCCCTCCTCGGCACTGACGATGCCGCACGCCTCCTGGCCGCGGTGCTGCAAGGCATGAAGGCCGTAGTAGACGATTCCCGGCGCATCGTCCACGCCGAAGACGCCGAAGACGCCGCACTCCTCGTGCAGGGAGTCGAAAGGCAATTCATTCATATCGTGATTCCTCCTGTATTAGTTAATCCGAAAACGAAAACCGGAGCGGGAACCCACCCCCGCCGTGTCGCTCCTCTATTTTTTCAAAGCCTCCAAACGGGCGAGAATCTCCTCGTAGGCCTCGCGCACGCGCCCCAGGTCGCGACGGAAACGGTCCTTGTCGAGCTTCTCGTTGGTCGTCTTGTCCCACAGACGGCAGGTGTCGGGCGACACTTCGTCCGCCAGCACGATCTGCCCGTCCGACGTGCGGCCGAACTCGATCTTGAAGTCCACCAGCGTGATGTTCATGCGGTCGAACAGACCGGTCAGCACCTCGTTGATCTTGGCCGTCATGTCGTAGATCCGTTTCAGTTCGTCGTAAGTCACTACGCCCAGCGCCACGGCGTGATGGTCGTTGATGAGCGGATCGCCCAGCTCGTCGCACTTGTAGCAGATGTCGTAGATCGTGTTCGACGGTCTGAGCCCCTCTTCCAGCCCCAAGCGCTTGGCCATCGAACCGGCCACGATGTTGCGCACGATCACCTCCAACGGGATGATCTTCACGCGGCGGCACAGCTGGTCGCGCTCGTTGAGCGTAGAGATGTAGTGCGTCGGAATGCCCGCCTCTTTCAGATAGCCGAAAATGATCGTCGAAATCTTGTTATTGAGGACGCCCTTGCCCTCGATGGTCGCCTTCTTGATGTTGTTGAAAGCGGTGGCGGCATCCTTGTAATGCATCAGGATCACATCGTCGTCGTCCGTGCGGAAAACCTGTTTCGCCTTACCCTCGTAAAGCATTTCGAGCTGTTTCATAGTTTGTTCTATTTTTTGGAGTTATTGTTTTTTCGCTTTTTTCAGATCGAAGTCCACCACGATCGGCCGGTGATCCGACGGGTGCCAGAAATTCGACAGTTTCTTCGGATCGCGCACCGGCTCGGTATAGTCGTCGCGAACCACTTCGGCGCGCGTCACGCAATCGTAGAGCGCCGGCGTGCAGTAGACGAAATCGATACGCTTTTCCGAATGAGTCGTCGTCTGGAACCGGCCGGGATGCTGTCGGGCGATCACGTCGACGTAGGGCGTATGTTCGAGCACGTAGTCCTGCGTCAGCAGCCGCGGATCGTCCTCCGGACATTTGTAGAACCAGTTGTCGAGCCGCGACCACGAGTTGTTGTCGCCCAGCATCACCCAAAGCTCTTCGGCGGCACGGGGAGCGGTGCCGATCGTATGCCGGCAGATATACTCGATCTCCATGCGGCGGTAACGGTCGCCCTCGTGCGCGTCGCGGCTCCCGCCGCCACGTCGGTCGCCCGGTAGGCGTAAGCCTGCGGCCACAGATGCAGCGTCACGATATTGACCGTGCGACCGTTCTTCACGATGCGGGCCCACCCCGCGCCGTGCGTCACCACGCTGTCGGGCTCCTCGCCCACGATCCGCTCGACGTTCTCGATCGGGTATTTCGAGGTAATCACCTGCGGGAAATTGTCGCGGTGACCGCCCACGTACCAATACTTGTGGCCGTAGCGCGCCGCCAGTTCGCCCCAGTTGCCGACCAGATAGCGGTCGGCCTCCGGCATCCTGTCGGCCGTGCCCGAACGGTAGATCGACTGCGCCTCGCACCACACGCAGACGTCGGCGTCGAACTCCTTCACCCACTCCACGAAGCGGCCGTAATTGTCGTCCTGCCCCGACCACATGCCGTTCTGGATGTTCCAGTAGAGCAGCCGCAGGTCGGAGCCCGACGGACGCCTGGCGGCGCAGGGAACCGACGTAGCGATCGCAGCGGCGAAAGCCGTCAGGCAGAAAAGGATTCGTTTCAGGTTCATGCGTATTCAAGTTTAAGGTTAGTTCCGTTTGCGGAAATAGGCGACGGCATTCTCGAAAATCGGCTGCCGTTTCTCCCCGCATATATTCTTGAAGAGGTTCTCTCCGTAGCGCTCCGTATGGCCCATCTTGCCCAGAATACGCCCGTCCTCGGAGACGATGCCCTCGATGGCGTAGAACGAACCGTTGGGGTTGCAGGGCGCTTCGGCCGTCGCATGACCATCGGGGCCGGCGTACTGGAAAGCTACCTGCCCGCGCTCGAACAACCGGCGCGCCAGCTGCTCGCCGACCACGAACTTGCCCTCGCCGTGGCTGACGGCGATGCTGTGCAGATCGCCCACCGAGAACGAACTGAGCCACGGCGAAGCCGTCGAAGCCACGCGCGTGGTGACGATCTGCGAAACGTGGCGGTTGATGTCGTTGCGGAAGAGCGTGGGCGAATCCTTCGTCACGCAACCCAGCCGCCCGTAGGGCAGCAGTCCCGACTTGACGAGCGCCTGGAACCCGTTGCAGATGCCCAGGATCAGGCCGCCGCGGTCGAGCAGCGCATGGATCTCCTCCGCGATATCCTTGTTGTTGAGTACGTTGGCGATGAACTTGCCGCTTCCGTCGGGTTCGTCGCCCGACGAGAATCCGCCGCTGAGCACGAAGATGTGGCACCGGCGGATATGCTCCTTCATCTCGCGGATCGAGCGGAAGATCGCCTCGGCCGAAAGGTTGCAGAAGACCGTCGTCTCGACCTCGGCGCCGGCGCGGCGGAAGGCGCGCGCCGTGTCGTAGTCGCAGTTCGTGCCCGGGAAGACGGGCAGGTAGGCCACGGGGTGCTCCACCGCCTCGCCCCCGTAGACGAACGTGCGAGGTGCAGGTGTGCTCTCCATGACCGTCCCGCGGTTCGCGCCGCGGTCGGGATAGATTCGGGCGAAGCGCTCGCTGTTGGCGCGGCGCAGCGCGGCGAGCGGCATTCGCTCGCCGTTGACGGTCAACGCTTCGTCGGCCGTCGTCCGGCCCAGCCGCACGGCGAAGGGCGCATCGAGTTCGACGGTGCTCTCCACCACGATCGAACCGTAGTCGTAGGCGAACAGCGCCTCCTCCGGCAACTCGACCTCCGCGCCGATTCCGTTGCCGAAAGCCATCTTCGCCAGCGCCTCGGCCACACCGCCGAACCCGACGGCATAGCCCGCCACGATCCGACCTGCGGCAATCCGCTCGGAAGCATAGTTCCACAAGGTTCGGAGCGCCGCGGTATCGGGCATACGGTTCGCCTTCGGCGTATGTTTGAGCAGGTAGAGCGTATGCCCCGCCTCTTTCAGATCGGTCGAGATCACGCGCCGCGCGTCGACGGTCGTAATGCCGAAGGCCATGAGCATGGGCGGCACGTTGATCTGCTGGAAGGTGCCGCTCATCGAGTCCTTGCCGCCGATCGACGGCAGCCCCAGCTCGACCTGCATCCGCAGCGCACCCAGCAGCGCCGCCAGCGGTTTGCCCCACGAACGGGCGGTGTGCATCCGTTCGAAATATTCCTGATAGGAGAAACGCATCCCCCCGAACTCCGCACCGGCGGCCACTACCTTGGCGCAGGCCTCGACGACGGCGTAGGCCGCCCCGTGATAGGGGCTCCACGACGTAAGGAAGGGGTTGTAGCCGTAGGCCATGATGCTCGCCGTCTCGGTGTATCCGTCGACGGGGAGTTTCTGCACCGAGACCTGCGTCTCGGAGCCCTGCGTGCGGCCGCCGAAGGGCAGCAGCACGGTCGAAGCGCCGATCGTCGAGTCGAACATCTCGACGAGGCCCTTCTGCGACACCACGTTGTCGTCCGCCAGGTCGGCCTCCATGCGCTCGGCGAGCGTCGCACCCTGCGGCTTGCGCACGAAGGGGTCGCACGCCTCAACGGCGCCGATCTCGGCCTCGGCATAGTGGGCCGCACCCGCCGAGTCGATGAACTCGCGCGAAAGATCGACCACGAGCCGGTCGTGGTTGTACATGCGCATCCGGCGCGTATCCGTAACGTCGGCCACGTGCGTCACCTCGATATTCTCTTCACGGCAATAGTCCATGAACCGTTCCATGTCCGCCCGTTCGACCACCACGGCCATGCGCTCCTGCGACTCGCTGATCGCCAGCTCCGTCGCATTCAGGCCGTCGTACTTGGTCGGCACGCGGTCCAGATAGATGTCCAGACCGTCGGTCAGCTCGCCGATGGCCACCGACACGCCGCCGGCGCCGAAGTCGTTCGACTTCTTGATAAGGCGCGTCACTTCCGGCCGGCGGAACAGCCGTTCCAGTTTGCGCTCTTCCGGAGCGTTGCCCTTCTGCACCTCCGACGAACAGGTTTCCAGCGACTTGGTATTGTGTTCCTTCGACGAACCCGTCGCACCGCCGATGCCGTCGCGCCCCGTGCGGCCGCCCAGCAGCAGCACCACGTCGCCCGCGGCGGGCGTTTCGCGCCGCACGTTTTCGGCCTTCACGGCTCCCACCACGGCACCCACCTCCAAACGCTTGGCCACGTAGTCGGGATGATAGATTTCGCGCACGTGGGTCGTGGCCAGACCGATCTGGTTGCCGTAGCTCGAATAACCGGCCGCAGCCTTGCGGCTGATGACCCGCTGGGGCAGTTTGCCGGCGAGCGTCTCGCCGACGGGCTGATAGATATCGCCCGCACCCGTCACACGCATGGCCTGGTAGACGTAGCTGCGCCCCGACAGCGGGTCGCGGATCGCACCGCCCAGACAGGTCGAAGCGCCGCCGAAGGGTTCGATCTCGGTGGGATGGTTGTGCGTCTCGTTCTTGAACTGCAACAGCCACTTTTCGGGCTGCCCGTCCACGTCGACGTCGACGAAGATCGAGCAGGCGTTGTTCTCCTCGCTCACTTCCAGATCGTCCAGCTTGCCGATTTTGCGCAGGTAACGGGCGCCGATCGTGGCCAGATCCATCAGGCAGAGGGGTTTTTCGTCGCGGCCCAGTTCGCGGCGGATCTTATGATACAGCTCCAACGACTCCTCCAACTCGGCTCGCATGAACGACTCGTCGACCCGAATCGAGGTCAGCACCGTCGTAAAGGTCGTATGGCGGCAATGGTCGCTCCAATAGGTATCCAGAATCCGCAGCTCCGTCTCGTAGGGATCGCGCCCCTCGGCCCGGAAATAGTTCACCACCTCGCGCAGGTCGTCGGCGTTCATCGCCAGCCCCATCTTCGCGCAATAGGGAGCCAGTTCGCCGTCGGTCAGCTCGCGCAGTCCCGCGAGCACCTCCACGGGCTTCACCTCGGCCTGCTCCATGTCGCTCAACACCGAGAGATCCTTCTCGCGCGACTCGACGGCGTTGATGTAGTATTTGCGCACGCGCGCCAGATCCTCGTCGGTCGTCGCTGCATCCAGCAACAGCAGCCGCGACGAGCGGATGCGCACCTCGGCTTCGGGATCGATCAACCGCACGCAGTCGACGGCCGACGCAGCGCGCTGATCGAACTGTCCCGGCAGATACTCCACCGCCAGGAATTTCCTCCCTTCGAGGTCGCAGGCGTCGGTCACCTCGTCGGTCTGCACCTCGCCGAATACCCTGTAACGGCTCGCTTCGAGCAATTCGGGCGTGAAGCCGAACAGGTCGTAGACGTTCAGCAGACGCAACTGCGAGAGGTGCAATCCGAGGTTCTCGTTCAAATCGTGTTGCAGGCTCTCGGCCTCGACCCGAAATCCGGGGCGTTTCTCGACGAAAATACGGTAGTTCTTCATATCGTTCAGTTCTCTTTTTTCTCTTTATTCCGCTGCGGCGGCCCGACGGCTCCGCCGGTCATTCGAATCGCGCGGCCCACTCGGCGGCGAACTGCCCGCCGCTCAGGCCCACGAAGGTGATATGCCCCATTTTACGCAGGGGACGGCTCTCGCGTTTGCCGTAGAGATGGACGTGGACATCCGCCCGCCCCTCCCGGGCGATCGCCTCGGCGGCGGCCAGATCGCGCCCCAGGATATTCTTCATCACCGTGGGAGCCACCAACCGCGGCTCTTCCAACGGCATCCCCAGCAGGTAGCGCGCCAATTCGCGGAACTGGTTGGTCGTGCACCCCTCGATCGTCCAGTGCCCGCTGTTGTGCGGGCGCGGCGCCATTTCGTTGAAATAGATCTCGTCGCCCTTGACGAAATACTCGATCGCAAGGATGCCCCGATAACCGCACTCCTGCATGAAACGCCGGCTCTCGCTCACGATCCTGTCGCGCAGCGCGTCCGGAATCTCCGCCGGCACGACCGACAGATCCAGAATTCCGTCGCGGTGGACGTTGCGCCCCACGGGAAAGCAGACCGTCTCGCGGCCGTCGCCGACCACGATGGCGCTTGCCTCGAAATCGAAGGCTATGAACTCCTCGACGATACCCGGCCGGCCGAAATAGGGTTCGACCTTCGCCATATCCTCCTCCGAACGCAGCACGACCTGCCCGTGACCGTCGTAACCCAGCGTGCGGGTCTTGAAGACGCAGGGGAAGCCGCCCGCCTCGCGGACGGCCGCTTCGAGCGACGGGCGGCCGTCGGCCGGTGCGAAACGCGGCGTGCGCAGGCCGTGCGCGACGGCGTTGCACTTCTCGCGCAGGCGATCCTGCGAGTCGTAGAGGGGCTGGAAGCCCTGCGGAATATTGTATCGCTCCACGAGCGGAATGAGCACTTCGCCCGGGACGTTTTCGAATTCATAGGTCACCACGTCGCTGCGGCGGCACAGCTCTTCGAGCGCCGCCCCGTCGTCGTAGGCCGCCACGATATGCCCGTCGGCCACACGTGCGGCGGGAGCATCGGCCGCAGGATCGAGCGTCACCACCCGCGCCCCCTGCTTGTGCGCCTCCTCGGCGAGCATCAGCCCCAGCTGACCCGCGCCGATCACACCGATCGTCTTCATCGCCGCACCCATCCTACAACTCCGCTTTCAACACGTCGGCCGTCTGCCGCGTCCGGAACGCATCGAGCCGTGCGGCCACCTCCCCGTCGGACAAGGCCAAGATCGACACGGCGATCAGCGCGGCGTTCTTCGCTCCGTTGATCGCCACCGTCGCCACCGGCACGCCGGCCGGCATCTGAACGATCGACAGCAACGAGTCCAGCCCGTTGAGCGCACGCGACTTGACCGGCACGCCCACCACGGGCAGCGGCGTCATGCTGGCCACCATGCCCGGCAGATGGGCCGCCCCGCCGGCACCGGCGATGATGACCTCGATGCCGCGCCCGCGCGCCGTCTTGGCGTACTCGACCAACAGGTCGGGGGTACGGTGGGCGCTTACGACCCGCTTCTCATAGGGGATGCCGAACGCTTCGAGCGTCTCGGCGGCGGCGGCCATGACCTCCCAGTCGCTGGTCGATCCCATGATGACTCCTACTTTCGCACTCATATCTGAAATTTTCTTTGCGGGCCCGCCCCGTCGGACGGATGCTCCCGTTACGTTCGATATCCGCTTTCCACCGGATGCGACCGGCGCGTACTCTTCTCCGGCGAAGCGCATCCCGGAACCGCTCCTGCACGCGCCCGAACCGCCTCAACTCCTTCCGTATCACCCCGGCAGAGGCTCCGTCGCCGAAAAGAAGAACCGCCGCGACACGATACGTCACGGCGGTTTTTTCTCCATCAGTTCCGAGCACACGAACGATGTACGTACCCTTTCGAGTATCGTCCTTTCTGATTCTGCTGTAACCAAAAAGCGTACATGGCGTGCGGTTTCTTCTTATCGACGACACAAAGATAGCTCCTTTTTCACGGAAAACCGAAGCTTATAATAAATAAAATTATAAACAATCTTATCAACATTCCAACGCACGGAACGCCCCTCTTCCGGTCGGCCGCGACCGATTCCGGAAGCGGCTCTGCCGCCGTTATTCGCGCAGCTTCGCCTCGCAGTAGGCGCAACGATAACTGCCCGGTTCGCCGTCGATCTCATGGAAGAGCTGGTCGACGTCTTCGGTGGCCGAGATGCAGCGGCGGTTCTGGCAGCGCAGGCGATTGACGTCGTATGCTTCGGCCAGATGCGGCGTAGGGGCCGCCTTCCGTTCGCCCGCCCATTGCAGCAGCGTATAGATCAGCGCCATGCGGACGAACTTGCCGTTCTCGACCTGCCGGAAATAGGCGGCGCGGGGGTCGTTGTCCACCGCGCGCGTGATCTCGTTGACGCGCGGCAGCGGATGCAGGACGACCATCTCCTTCTTGGCCGTTTCGAGTTTCTCGGGCGTCAGCACGAAACTGTCCTTTACCTGCTCGAACTCCTCCTCGTCCAGAAAACGCTCCTTCTGCACGCGGGTCATGTAGAGAATGTCCAGTTCGGGCATCACCTCCTCCATGGTGCGCACTTCGACGGTCGGCACGCCGTATTTGTCGCACACCTCGTGCCGGATGTAGTCGGGCAGGCGCAGCTCTTCGGGCGCGATCAGGATCACCTTGATCCCCGTGCGGCGCGACAGCGCCTTGATGAGCGAGTGCACCGTACGGCCGAATTTCAGGTCGCCGCAGAAGCCGATCGTGAGGTCGTCCAACCGTCCCAGTTCGCGCTTGATCGTCAGCAGGTCGGTAAGCGTCTGCGTGGGATGCGCATGGCTGCCGTCGCCGGCGTTGATGACCGGGATGCCGGCGTACTGCGACGCCACGAGCGGCGCCCCCTCCTTGAAATGGCGCATGGCGATGATGTCGGCGAAGCAGGCGATCACGCGCACCGTGTCGGCCACCGTTTCGCCCTTCGACACCGACGACGACGCGGCGTCCGAAAAACCGATGACGTTGCCGCCCAGCTCCATCATGGCCGACGTGAAACTCAGCCGCGTGCGGGTGGAGGGTTCGTAGAAGAGCGTCGCCAGCTTGCGGCCCTTGCAGGCCTCGCTGTACTTTTCGCGGTGGGCGATGATGTCCAGCGCAAGGTCGATGATCCGCTCGGTTTCGTCCACCGACAGATCGGTAGGCTCGATCAAATGACGCATAACTCTCTTCGAATTATTTGTTGATCCAGCTTTCGTCCGACGGATTGTTGCGGAAGGCGATCAGGCGCGCCTTGTCCTCGGGACGGATATATCCCTCCTCGGCCGCCACCTCCGCGAGCACGTCGAGGTTCGACAGCGAGTAGTTCACGACTCCGGCCGCCGCCAGCCGGTCGAGCCCCTTCTGCATCCCGTAGGTGAAGATCGACGCCACGCCCAGCACCTCGGCGCCCGCTTCGCGCAGCGCCTCGACCACCTCGATGCAGCTTCCCGCCGTCGAGATCAGGTCTTCGATCACCACGACCTTCTGCCCTTTTTCGAGCCGGCCCTCGATGCGGTTGCCGCGGCCGTGATCCTTCGCGCCGCTGCGCACGTAACCCATCGGCAGATCGAGGATCGTGGCCGTGATGGCCGCATGGGCGATACCGGCCGTCGAGGTTCCCATCAGCACTTCGGCTTCGGGGAATTTCGTGCGGACGATCTCGGCCAATCCCGCCTCTACGTGCTTGCGCACCTCGGGGGCCGTCAGCGTCAGACGGTTGTCGCAATAAATCGGGCTTTTGATACCGCTCGCCCAGGTGAACGGCTGCTCTGGACGCAGGAATACCGCGCCGATCGAGAGCAGGTCTTTTGCTATGGCTTTCTCCATGTTCGGTTTGTTGTTATCGTTCAATTTCATATACAGTATCGGAAAGGGACCGCCCTGTTCGTCGCGCTCGCTGCGGCCGCACACGGCGAACCCCACGTGTTCATAGAACCCACGCGCCGAGGGGTTCTGCTCGTTGACCACGACCTCCGTCACACCCGCGGCGAAAGCCTCGCGCACCAGCGCGGTGCCGACACCCGCACCCCGACAGGTGGGATCGACGAAGAGCATCTCCAACCGCCGGCCGTCACACCCCATGAAGGCGACCGGAACTCCCTCCGCATCGCGCACGATCCGCAGATCGGCTATCGAACGCAGGGCGTCGGGGACATAGGTGCGGATGCCGCGAATATCCTCCTCACGCAGAAAGTCATGCGTGGCGCGCACCGACGCCTCCCACAGCTCCACGAGCCGGCCGACGAGCGCATCGTCGCGCGACACGCAGCGCTCGGGTGCGGAAAAAAACACGGGCTTCATATCATTTCATTGCCTTGCGCAAAATCGCCTCCACCTCGTCGGGATAGATCCCGCCCTCGTGCACCTTCACGCCGTCCACATAAAAGGTCGGAACGTAATAGTAGTCGTAGCCGTCGGCCACGGCGGGCTGCTCCGACTCCTCGATCAGTTCGATGCTGACGGCCGCCAGCTCGGGATGGGCGGCCTTGGCCTCGTCGATGTAACGCAGCGCCTTGCGGCAGAAGGGACAGTTTTTCAGGTAGAAAAGTTTCACCGGTTTCATGACTCGTCTATTTTTCGGATGGGAAACGCTGTCGTCGTCCCGCATCCCGCATATTTCATTCCGCACCGACGAATTCGGCCACGCAGCGGCGATAGGCCGCCACGGGATCGGCCGCCGCCGTGACGGGACGCCCCACGACGATGAAGTCGGAGCCGATCTCGCGGGCATGCGCCGGCGTAGTGACACGCACCTGGTCGCCCATGTCGCCGTCGGCGAAGCGCACGCCGGGCGTGACGGTCAGAAACTCCGCACCGCACGCCTGCTTGACCATGCCTGCTTCGAGCGGCGAGCAGACCACGCCGTCCAGCCCCGCCTCGCGGGCATTGCGGGCATAGCGGACGATCACTTCGTCGATAGGCGCGTCGATCAGCAGTTCGCCGCGCATCCGCTCCTCGCTCGTCGAGGTGAGCTGAGTCACGGCGATGAGCAGCGGCCGCGTACCGTCGGGCCGCGTCAGTCCCTCGACGGCCGCACGCATCATGTCGATCGTACCGGCCGCATGGACGTTGCACATATCCACATCCAGCTTCGACAGCACGGCCATCGCCTTGCGCACCGTGTTGGGAATGTCGTGCAGCTTCAAATCGAGGAAGATCCGGTGACCGCGGCGCTTGATCTCGCGCACGATCGACGGCCCTTCGGCATAGTAAAGCTCCATGCCGATTTTCAGGAACGGCTTGCGCGGCTCCTGCTCGAACTTATCCAGAAAAGCGAACGTCGCCTCGGCACTGGCGAAATCGCACGCTATGATTACATCTCGTGTCAACATCTTTATCTCTTCTTTTACGTTTCCGTTCCTGCTCCATACATCCCCGAACACCTGTGCGACGAGATGTAACAGTATTTAAAATCCCTCCAAACCTCCCTTTTCCTTCGCTGCGCTCGGTTTCCGCTGCGGCGCCTCGGCATCCCGCGAGCGGGTGCACTCGGCTGGCGACGCGGTCGTAAAGGGAGGCTTCACAGCCGGAAACTTTGTTATCTCTTCTTTTACGTTTCCGTTCCTGCTCCGTACATCCCCGAACGCCCGTGCGACGAGATGTAACGGTATTTAAAATCCCTCCAAACCTCCCTTTTCCTTCGCTGCGCTCGGTTTCCGCTGCGGCGCCTCGGCATCCCGCGAGCGGGTGCACTCGGCTGGCGACGCGATCGTAAAGGGAGGCTTCGCAGCCGGAAACATCGTCATCCCTTTTTACGTTTCCGCACCTGCGTATAGGCGCCCTACCGCGCAGCACAACCCACGATGTCGGCGAGCCGTTCGATGCCCAGCCGCTCCATTTCGGAGGGCAGCGCCTCGATGATCTCCTTGCAAATATAAGGATTTTTCAGGTTCGCCGCACCCACTTCGACCGCCGTCGCGCCGGCCATCATCATTTCGATGACGTCGCGCGCCGACGACACGCCGCCGCAGCCGATCACCGGAATCCCGCACGCCCCGGCCACCTGATAGACCATGCGCAGTGCCACAGGGAAGACCGCGTCACCCGAAAATCCGCCCATCACGTTGGCGATCACCGGTTTGCGGCGCTGCACGTCGATACGCATACCGAGCATCGTGTTGATCAGGCACAGTCCGTCGGCACCCGCCTCCTCGCAGGCGCGGGCGATCGCCACGATGTCGGTCACGTTGGGCGAGAGCTTGATATAGACCGGTTTGGTCGTCACGGCCTTCACGGCGCGCGTCACCTCGGCGGCGCACTCGGGCGACGTGCCGAACGACATGCCGCCGTGCCGCACGTTGGGACACGAGACGTTGACCTCGATCAGTCCGATCCCCTCCTCGCGGTCGATACGTTCGCAACAGTAGGCGTACTCCTCGACCGAGAAGCCCGAGATGTTGGCGATCACCGGCTTGTGGAAGAACGTCCGCAGGCGGGGCAGCTCCTCGGCGATCACGGCGTCGATGCCCGGGTTCTGCAACCCCACGGCGTTGATCATCCCCGCCATGCACTCGGCGATACGGGGCGTCGGATTGCCGAAGCGCGCGTCGCGCGTCGTACCCTTGAACGAGAAGGTGCCCAGAATGTTGATGTCGTAGAAATCACGGAATTCGTTGCCGAATCCGAACGTGCCGCTGGCCGGAATGACCGGATTGTCCAGCCGCCAGCCGCTCAGCGTGACCGACAGGTCGCGCGCAATCGTTTTCGTTACCATATCACCTCCTCCTTCGTCAATACCGGCCCCTCCTTGCAGATGCGCTTGTTGCCGTATTTGGTTTTGCAGCTGCACCCCATGCAGGCGCCGAATCCGCAGCCCATGCGCTCCTCGAAGCTCAGCTGACCGCTGCATTTCGTAGCGTCGCTCAGCGCACGCAGCATCGGCAGCGGGCCGCAGGCGTAGAAATAGTCGTACGTCAGACCGCTTTCGCGGATCGCGTCGGTCACGAAACCCCGCACGCCCTCCGTCCCGTCGGCCGTCGCCACCACGACGCGGCAGCCCAACTGCGCGAACTCGTCGCGGTAAAAGACCTCCGCCGCCGTGTTGAAGCCCAGCACGACCGCGACCTCGCGGCCGTCGGCCAGAAGCCGTTTGGCGAGATTGTAGAGCGGCGGGACGCCCACGCCGCCGCCCACGAGCAGCTCGCGGCGGCTGCCCTTCGTCACGTCGAAGCCGTTGCCCAGCCCCGTGAGCAGGTCGAGCCGCGCGCCGGGCCGCAGGCCGGCCATGAGCGCCGTCCCCTCGCCCACGACTTTATAGATCAGCGTGATCGTCCGTTCGTCCCAGTCGCAGACCGAGATCGGGCGGCGCAGGTAGCACCCGTCGAGTTCGACGTTGACGAACTGTCCGGGCGCCGTGATCCACTGCGTGTCGCCTTCGAGCGTCATGCGCCATACGGCAGGCGTCAGCCGTTCGTTGGAGCGAAGCGTGTAGATTGCTTTCTTGTACATAACTCTGTTCCCGAATTTTGATTTCAGGCAGGCAGATGTGGTGCATCGTGCGTCCGAGTCGGACGGGGCATACCAAGCGCATGTCCCGTTCGGAGCGGACAAGGAATGTTCCGCAGGTGCCGCATGAAATCGAAATTACTTCGCGTCGATCGTCGAAACGGAGAGCGTAATCTCTTCGAGCACGTCGAGCAGCACCTTCACCGTTTCGAGCGAAGTGAAGAGCGTCACGTTGTTCTCGACCGCCGTGCGGCGGATTTCGTAGCCGTCGAAGCGCGTATTGTGCTGATCCAGGTCGATCGTGTTGATGATGTAGCTCACGTGGCCTTGGCGCAGCGAATCGATGATCTCGCTGCTACCCTCGCACAGCTTGCGGCGCAAGCGCGTGCGCAGGCCGTGGCGGCGCAGGAAATCGGCCGTACCGGAAGTCGCCTCGATGTTGAAGCCGAGGTTGTAGAAACGGCGCGCCAGCGGCAGCACCTCCTCCTTGTCCTTGTCGGCGATCGTGAGCAGCACCGTACCGTAGTTGGCCACCTTCATGCCCGAAGCCTGCAACGCCTTGTAAAGCGCGCGTGTCAGCTTGTCGTCGTAACCGATCGCCTCACCCGTGGACTTCATCTCCGGCGAGAGGTAGGACTCCACCCCGCGGATCTTCGAGAAGGAGAAGGCCGGCGCCTTGACGAACCAGCGTTGTTTCTCGCGGCCGTAGACCTCGGTGATGCCCTGCTCGCGCAGGCTGTGCCCGAGGATCACCTGCGTGGCGATGTCGGCCATCTGCACGCCCGTGGCCTTCGAGAGGAAGGGCACCGTGCGCGACGAACGGGGGTTGACCTCGATGACGTAGACCTCGTCGTGGCCGTCGCAGATGAACTGGATGTTGTAGAGGCCGACGATGCCGATTTCGAGACCCAGTTTGACTGTATAGTCGATGATCTTCTCCTTGACCTTGGGCGAGACGCTGAAAGTCGGGTAGACGCTGATCGAGTCGCCGGAGTGGATGCCCGTCCGCTCGACGTGCTCCATGATACCGGGGATGAAGACGTCGCGGCCGTCGCAGATGGCGTCGACCTCCAACTCCTTGCCCATGATGTATTTGTCGACCAGCACGGGCGAGTCGTCGTTGACCTCGACGGCCGTCTGCAAGTAATGGCGCAGCGCCTCCTCGTTCGAAACGATCTGCATGGCGCGGCCGCCCAGCACGTAGCTCGGACGCACCAGCACCGGATAGCCGATGCGCGCCGCGGCCCGGACGCCCGACTCGATGTCGGTAACGGCCTCGGCCTCGGGCTGCGGAATTCCCAGCTCCTCCATGATCCTCTCGAAGCAGCCGCGGTCCTCGGCGTTCTTGATCGCCTGCGTGTCCGTGCCGATGATGGGCACGCCCAGCTCGGCGAGCGGTTCGGCGAGGTTGATGGCCGTCTGTCCGCCGAGCGACACCACGATGGCCTTCGGTTTTTCGAGATGGATGACGTTCATCACGTCCTCCACGGTCAGCGGCTCGAAGTAGAGCTTGTCGCTGGTGGTGTAGTCGGTCGAGACGGTCTCGGGGTTGTTGTTGATGATGATGGCCTCGTAGCCCGCCGCACGGATCGACCAGATGGCGTGCACGGTCGAGTAGTCGAATTCGACGCCCTGGCCGATGCGGATCGGGCCGGAACCGAGCACGATGATCTTCTCTTTCCCGCTGACGATCGACTCGTTTTCCTCCTCGTAGGTCGAGTAGAAATAGGGCACGTAGGAGGCGAATTCGCTGGCGCAGGTGTCGATCATCTTGTAGACCGGGAAGACGTTGTTCTTCTCGCGCAGACGGTACATTTCGTTCTGCGAAAGGCCCCACAGCTGACCGATGTACTTGTCGCTGAAACCCATGCGCTTGGCAGCGCGGAGCGTCTCGACGTCCATCGGGTGTGCGCGGACGACGTTTTCGAACTCGACGATGTTCTTGAACTTCTCCAGGAAGAACATGTCGATCTTCGTCTTGTCGTAGATCAGCGCCAGGTCGACGCCGTTACGGATCAGCTGGCCGATGGCATAGAGCCGGTCGTCGGTTCCCCCCTTGATGTAGGCGAGCAGGTCGTCGTTCGACCACTTGTCGAATTTCTTGTGGTAGATGTGGCAGACGCCCGTTTCAAGCGAACGCACGGCCTTGAGCAGCGACTCCTCCATCGTGCGGCCGATGGACATCACCTCGCCCGTGGCCTTCATCTGCGTGCCGAGCTTGTTCGACGCGTCGGAGAACTTGTCGAAGGGAAAGCGGGCGACCTTCGTCACGATGTAGTCCAGCGTCGGTTCGAACGAAGCCGGCGTATTGGCGATCCGGATCTCGTCGAGCGTGAGTCCCACGGCGATCTTCGCGCTGACGCGGGCGATGGGATAGCCCGAGGCCTTCGACGCCAGGGCCGAGGAGCGCGACACGCGGGGATTGACCTCGATCAGGTAGTATTTGAACGAGAGCGGGTCGAGTGCGAACTGCACGTTGCAGCCGCCCTCGATCTTCAGTTCGCGGATGATCTTCAGCGCCGAGTCGCGCAGCATCTGGAACTCCTTGTTGGTGAGCGTCTGGCTCGGGGCAACGACGATCGAGTCGCCGGTGTGGATGCCCACCGGGTCGATGTTCTCCATGCAGCAGATGCAGATGGCCGTGTCGTTGCGGTCGCGCATCACCTCGTACTCGATCTCCTTATAGCCCTTGATGCTCTTCTCGACGAGCACCTGGTGCACGGGCGAGAGCGAAAGGGCGTTGCGCATCATCTCGCGCAGTTCGGTCTCGTCGTCGGCGAAACCGCCGCCCGTGCCGCCCAGCGTGAAGGCAGGGCGCAGCACCACCGGATAGCCGATCTCCTCGGCCACCGCCACGGCCTCCTCGATCGACATGGCGATGTGCGAAGGAAGCACCGGCTCGCCCAGCGACTCGCACAGCTCCTTGAACAGCTCGCGGTCCTCGGCGCGCTCGATCGACTCGAACGACGTGCCCAGAATTTCGACCTGGCACTCTTTCAGAATGCCCTTCTTGGCCAGCTGCACGGCGAGATTCAGACCCGTCTGTCCGCCCAGCCCCGGGACGATGGCGTCGGGACGCTCGAAGCGGATGATCTTGGCGACGTATTCCAGCGTCAGCGGCTCCATGTAGACTTTGTCCGCAATGTGCGTGTCGGTCATAATGGTAGCGGGGTTCGAGTTGGCGAGGATCACCTCGTAACCCTCCTCCTTGAGCGCGAGGCACGCCTGCGTACCCGCATAGTCGAACTCGGCGGCCTGTCCGATGACGATGGGACCCGAACCGATGACCAGAACCTTCTTGATATCTTTTCTCCTAGGCATTTTTGTGCTCCTCCATTATTTTTGTGAACTTCTTGAACAAATAGGCGCTGTCCTGCGGACCCGAAGCGCTCTCGGGGTGGTACTGCATCGAGAAAACCCGGTCGGCGGCGCACTCCACGCCCTCGGCCGTGCCGTCAAGCAGGTTGACGTGCGTCAGCGTAAGCCCCGTGCCGGCGAGCGAATCGACATCCACGGCGTAGCTGTGGTTCTGGCTCGTGATTTCGAGTTTCCCCGTCACGAGATTCTTCACCGGGTGGTTGGCGCCGCGGTGGCCGAACTTCATCTTGAAGGTCCGGGCGCCGTAGGCCAGCGAAATCAGCTGGTGGCCCATGCAGATTCCGAAGATGGGCAGCCTGCCGCGGAGCTGCTTCACCAGTTCGATCACCGGCGTCACGTCCTCGGGATTGCCGGGTCCGTTCGAAAGCACAAGCCCGTCGGGATGGAAGGCCATGATCTCCTCCACGGTGGAGTTGTAGGGCATGACGGTCACGTTGCACCCCACGCGGTTCAGCAGACGGATGATGTTGTACTTGATGCCGCAGTCGACGGCCACGACGTCGTACTTGTGGTTGGGGACACGCGACATCCAGCGCTTCTTGCAGCTCACACGCGAAACCATGTCGCGCGGCATGACGTATTCGCCGAGTTTGCGCAGGGCCTCGTCGCGCGGCGTCGCCACGTCGGTGATGAGCACCTTCTGGGTCCCCTCGTCGCGGATGATGCGCGTCAGGGCGCGGGTGTCCACGCCCCAGATGGCCGGAATGTCGTGCTCCTCGAAGACCTCGTTCAGCGTCTTCGTATAGCGGAAGTTCGACGGCGAGTCGTTGTACTCACGCACGATCATGCCGCCGATGGTCGGCGTTTTGGTCTCGTAATCCTCGTCGGCCATACCGTAGTTGCCGATCAGCGGGTAGGTCATCACGACCATCTGATCCGTATACGACGGATCGGACATGATCTCCTGATACCCCACCATCGAGGTATTGAAGACGATCTCGTTGATGGCCTCGCGGTCGGCGCCGAAACCGTATCCGTAGAACTCGCGGCCGTTCTCCAAGACAATTTTTTTCGTAAAAGCTTTCATCCTTATCTGTTTGATTCGTAGTTATCGTCATAAACCTCTTTGCCGCCCACCACCGTCAGCACGGCGCGGCCCTGCACCTTCCATCCGGCGAAGGGCGTGGCCCGCCCCTTCGAAAGGAACGTCCCGGGGTCCACGGCATACTCCGCCCCGAGGTCCAGCACCGTAAAATCGGCGGCATCGCCCTCCTCCACGCCTCCTTCGAGCGCGAAAATCCGGCGGGGATTCGCCGACATCAGGGCGACGAGCTTTTCGAGCGTGATCACCCCCTTCAGCACCAGGTATTTATAAAGCAGCGGAAAAGCGGTCTCCAGCCCCACGATGCCCATGGCGCTCCCGGCCAGTCCGCGCGCCTTCTCGGCGGCGGTGTGGGGGGCATGGTCCGTGGCGATGACCTCGATCGTGCCGTCCTGAATGCCCGCGACGAGCGCTTCGCGGTCGGCGCGCCTCCGCAGCGGCGGGTTCATCTTGAAGCGGCCCTCCTCCTGCAAATCCTCGTCGCACAGCAGCAGGTAGTGCGGCGCCGTCTCGCAGCTCACGCGCAGCCCCTTCGCCCGGGCGCGGCGCACCAGTTCGACGCTCTCCTTCGTGGAGACGTGGCAGACGTGATACCGGCAGCCGGTCTTCTCCGCCAGCGCGATGTCGCGCCCGACCTGCCGCCACTCGCTCTCGGAGCAGATGCCCTTGTGTCCGTGCTCGCGGCAGTAAACCCCGTCGTGGATATAGCCCCCGCGCAGCAGTTCATCGACTTCGCAATGAGCCACGATCGGTTTACCGACAGCCGCGGCCCGGCGCATCGCCTCCTCCATCA
>ERZ780149.649-NODE-649-length-43634-cov-22.344593_pt1 | contig 43634 bp, 69 predicted proteins | sample MGYA00511367_ERZ780149 | MGnify/ENA primary metagenome ERZ780149 (study PRJEB29588, sample SAMEA2153852) | human gut metagenome | biome: human gut; feature: human-associated habitat; material: faeces | place: Denmark | collected 2008/2010 ... | reverse complement strand
GGGTGTACGGCAACGCTTGGGTGTACGGCAACGCTAGGGTGTACGGCAACGCTGAGGTGTACGGCGACGCTGAGGTGTACGGCAACGCTAGGGTGTGCGACGACGCTTGGGTGTACGGCAACGCTGACTATTTATTGATCGGTCGCATTGGTAGTAGATTTAGTTTTACGACATTTTTCAAAAATAAAGACAAAGGTATAACAGTGTCTTGTGGTTGTTTCTTAGGGACTATTGCCGAATTTAGAGCTAAGGTTACCGATACACATGGAAATAATAAGCACGCAAAAATGTATAACCTTGCTGCAGATATGGCAGAACTACAGATTTTAGGCGAAGAACATTTTGACAAGCTGAACACTAATAAGTCAGAACCGTTTTGAGGTGAGATTATGAATTGCGATATATGCCATAAGGATACAACGGCGGGTAGTCATGTAGCCAGCCGATATTTTGAGGTGCATATTTGCCCGAACTGCTTGATGTGGTCAGATGATCCGCGGGCTGTTAAAGCACGGGAGATATTTAATAACTTTAAAAGATTGCAGGACAAGGAATGCGTTAGCATAAGTAGCGAGCAGGAGTGAGGACAATGAAAATGTTATCGCTATTTAGCGGAGCAGGTATGATTGACCTTGCTGCCAGCTGGGCGGGAATAGAAACAGTGGCTTTTTGTGAAATCGAAGAATACCCGCAAAAAATATTGCAAAGGAGGTTTCCGGGTGTCCCAATTTACAGAGATGTCAGAGAACTCACGGCAGAAAAACTTAAAACTGATGGAATACCCAAGATCGATATTATCAGCGGAGGATTTCCGTGCCAAGATGTTAGCACAGCAGGTAAAAGAACTGGTTTCGTTGATAGTGAAGGGAACGTTACCCGCTCCGGTCTTTGGGGAGAGTATGCCCGGCTTATTTGCGAACTTAAACCAAGATGGGTTGTGGCTGAAAACGTGGCAGGGTTACTGTCAATCTCTGCTGCCGGGATTCGGGGGGGAGGATTCGGAACTGTACTCCGAGACCTGGCCGAAATGGGGTATCGTGTTGGATGGTCATGCTATGGAGCTGCCGATGTTGGAGCACCACATAAACGAGAGCGAGTGTTTATTGTGGCATACTTCGGACTGTAGCGATCGACGCAGTCTTAAAAGCAAACAGCAAGGAGTAAATAATCAGGTAAAGGCATATTGGCGAACTCCGCAGTCGCATAATGGTGCACAAGGGCCTAAATCTAAGATGTTTTATGAAGAGTGTTTAAAAACTGGTCAGTCAGCAATAACACTCGTAGACCAAGTTAAAAATCAGTTGGCCAACAAGGTGAAACTGAATAAAACAGAAGGACAGTTAAATGCCGATTGGGTTGAGCTGCTAATGGGATTACCAATAGGATGGACTGACATAGATGTTGCAAATGAGGATATTGAAAGCTGGACCGGCTGGACTGCTCCGATAAATGTAGAGCAATACGCATATGAACCGCCAAGAGTAATAGTTGGGCAGAAAAACAGGGCGAAACGACTAAAGGCGCTAGGTAATGGTTGTGTGCCGCAACAGATTTATCTTGTGTTTACAGCTATAAGAGAAATGAATAAATAGCTTAGTTAAAACGGCCGCGCATACTAACTATATACAAGCATAAAGGGAAGTATACCCCTGCGGAGGTGATTAGCCCGTAGGGGGCGGCCTTTTAAATATAAGGAGTTGGAAATAGTGAAACCAATAAATATAAAAATTATGATGGCGTTAATCGAAAAAGAACCAGGCGATCAGTATGTACCGGTATTGAAACCAGTACTTATGCAGATACTGACGGAACTCAAACATCTGCGTCGGAAAAATAGTCAGCTCGGCGGTAAAAATGCCCGGTTAAGGCGAGAGAAGAAAGCTCTAGAAATTATGTTATCGGCGGTAGTAATAAATGACGACGTGGAATGAACTGCCGGCACACCTTGTAAGTAAAATTCGTTCTGATAGCGTAACGGCGCCGGCGAATTTACCCGGGGCTGTACCTGTGCTGAAATATGGCAATAGAGTTACCGAGGTAGACGGTATCCGTTTCGACAGCGAAAAAGAAGCTGACTATTACTGGCAGTTACACTGGATGATGCGCGAAGGTACAGTAAAAGAGGTTGAACTACAGCCAAAATTTGTTTTACAGCCTGGTTATAAGAGAGACGGTAAAAAGATAAGGCCGATTATTTATCGAGCTGATTTTAAGGTGACGGAAGCTGACGGGCATATATATTACGTCGATACGAAAGGGATGCGGACGCAGGTATATTTGTTAAAGAAAAAGATGCTGCTATATCGTTACCCGGACATTGACTTTAGAGAAGTTTAAGGTGGTGGAGTAGATGAAAAAAACTGAAATCAAGTACGTAGGCTGGTGCCATGAGTGCAAATACTTGGGTAGTTTTCACTGTGGTATTTGTCAAAGGGAAAATTTAAGCGTAAAAAATTTTGCTCGTCTATGCCTTGGCTTAGATATCATATCTCCTTTTGGTAGACCTTCTGAATTTATGCCTAAGGACAAAAACCGTTGGGTAAGAATGTAGGAGTAAAAAATGAAATACTTAGACTATTGTTATTTATGCATTAATAATAGAAAGGCCAGTGAGTTGAGCGAAAACCCAGAATGTAGTAACTGTATTCAGCTTACTGTTATATCTATGCCAACTAAGTTTAAATCGCGTAGGATTACTTGGGCTGACAGAACGGAGCTAGAAATACATGAAAACAATTAAATTGGCTAACGTAGTAGTACAGATACACGTTAGAGATGAATATTCAGGGCAGAGAGTACTATATTGTCCGTGGGTTAATTGCAAGCATTATAGTAATGGTGAATGCACTTATAAAGATAGTTATGGCTGTAATTGCTGTCGCTTTGTATTAATGAATGGACAAACTTATTGCCAAGGCTATGAGAGGGATGAAGATCATGATAGCAATTAAAGGAATGGATATGCCTGCAAACTGCGGTGAATGCCCATTGACATATCCAGTTGGCTTTTATAGGAATCTACCATTTTCTGTTGATAAGAGCAAAGGCTGCTGTATTCTTGTCTGTGAAATTAAAGATCCAAATATTAGGCTGATAGATTGCCCATTAATTGAGATAAAGGACGGTGAATAAAAATGGAAGAAGAACAATGCCCTTGTGATGATTGTGACGCTACCTGTGATTACTGGGACAGTAAATACTGCTGTACATATTGTCGTTGGCAGTATGGAGATATTGAACCTGACTGCGAGAATTGTGACCCGATGGATGTTTGAACAAGGAGAGGAGATAACATGAATAAAGTAGTTTTGTTAGGTAGATTAACGTCTGATCCTACTGTACGGTATACACAGACGGGTAAAGTAGTAGCTCAATTTATATTAGCAGTAGACAGACCATTTAAAGACGCACAAGGGAATAAGGAAACAGACTTTATCCCTGTAGTGTTATGGGGAAAGGCCGCCGAACTGGTAGGTAATAGCTGTCAGAAAGGACACAGGCTGATTGTAGAGGGCAGAATACAGATACGTAACTATGAGGCTAAGGACGGCAGTAAACGCTGGGTAACGGAAATAATCGCAAATGGTGTGGAGTTTGTAGAGCGAAAATCTGATAAAGGCGGTACAAGCGGCGATAAAAGCGAGTTTGAGCAGTTCGGGCATGCTGTACCGTTCGATGAGGATATCCCATTCTAATGAAAACTAAAACAGCAATAGCAATCGGTGTAGCCATTGGCATTATAACAGGTATAGCAATAGGTGTGGGCAGTGAGATAGGACAATATATAGTATGGACTATGATAATGCGGTAGAAGGAGCTGAAAACGTGATAGATTGTGAAAAATGTTATAGGCTGAAAAGTTGTGGGGACAGATATTATTGTGCGTTTATAGGCTTAAATCCTTGTATTAGAGGAGAACATACACCAGTACAAGAGTATAAAGGTGCAGCAAATCCGCTAACATCGACAGATCCACGTTTAGCTCATTTACAAGAGCAGCAACGTAGGCGTGAGGAAGCTAGGGCAAGGAAAGAAACAGAAGCGGGAAAAGAGCACTACAAGCCGCACAAAACTATGAAAGTAGTATTTAGGGATATCATGGATAAACACGGTGGGATTCCGATATTTCAACCGCTTGGAAATTCGGCATCGTCTAAAGCATTTGACTGGAGCGATATGCATACAACAATTTTTGAAATGGGGTTTGCTGGGTGGGATGTTCCGGCGATTGCTCAAAAGCTGAATGTGAGCAAAAATACGCTATATTCATACATCGGTAGATATAGGGGGTAAAATGATAATGATACTTGGCAAGAAAACCTTAAAGTCTGTAGAAAACAAATTTTTCAATTACCAAAAAATAAAAGATGCCATTATTGATGCACGAGCTGAACAGGATTCTAAAGGTGGTTTTACCGGCGGAGATAATGGACATAGTCGAGTATCAGACCCCACGGCTATAGCGGCACTAAAGCATATAACTCCGCTTCATTATGTGACTATAAAAGATGGTCTATGGGATATTAAGTTTTATAATCCTGAAAAATGGATATCGATTATAGAGTATTGCTTTGGTATATATAATAATTCTTTGACTGGCGAATTAGCTAAACGCAGGTATATAAAACACGAAACGCCTGAGTTTACTATGGGAGAAATGAGAATCAGTAGTAAAAATACGTATTATTCGTGGCGTGATGATATTGCTATGATGGCTGTAATGTTAGCTGTAGGAGAAGGTATTATTGATCCAACTACTGTTACAGAATGAAATGGAGGTTTAAGGATGTCTTATATATACAAGAATGAACCTAAAAAGCCTCCTTCTCCCCCACGGATAGGTTGTTTTAAAGGCGAAGAAAAGTATAAAGCTGATATTAAATTTGAAAAAATAATTAAAGATCTTTATCCTTCGAATTTACGACAGAAAGACATTGTACAACTTATGCATAGTCGTTATGGATGGTCTGCTAGCGAAAGCGCCTTTTGTGATAAGATGCGTAGAGGACTAAAACTTTGCGAAGCTGAACAGTTGTTGAATGTATTAGGTTATGAATTAATAATAAACAAGAAGTAAAAAGTTCTGAACCTTTTTTTACTTTTTATATGTTATATTATCAGTGTAAGCTTCTGTCTTATTAATAAAATGAAAGCCTGTGGGTGAGTAGTTGGGGCCCAAAGCTGCGGCTACAGGCTTTAAATGATTTATCAAATTTCAGAGAGGAGATGAGCAAATGGGTAGATTCGCAGGGAAAATAAATAAATTATGTATTGCACTTTCAAAACGTGGGCGAATATATCTTATAGATCGTAGGCAGCAGTATAGCCAAAAGTTGGATAAACCTGTAACTATTATTATTCTCAATCGCCTTTACTCAATAGCAGAATATAACAAACTATTTCCTATGAATAAAAAAGATCCGGAAAAGCAGAAATTTGTAAAAAAGCCAGTATTAGACAGTTTCAAAGAAATAAATATATTATTGGCACTTGTAGCCATTTATAAAGAAGGTGATGATAGTGCTTGATAAGCTGACAAAAAAACAAAAATTGTTTGCTGATTGGTATATAAAGTTGGGAAATGCTACAGAAGCTGCAAAAAAGGCTGGGTATAGTGAAAAAACAGCTAGAGTAACTGCTTGTGAAAACCTAACTAAGCCTAACATTCTCGCGTATATAGATGAGCGTTCTAAACCACAGCAAGAGGAAGAAGAAAAACTAATTGCCGAAGGCGAGGATGTTTTAAAATTTTTAACAAGTGTTATGAACGGTGAAGAAAATGATCAATTTGATCTTCCACCACAACTAAGTGATCGTATAAAGGCTGCGGAACTTCTTGGGAAACGTTATTCACTTTTTAGGGAGGTAAAAACTCTAAAACATGAAAGTAACCCATACGAAAATTTGTCAGAAGATCAACTGATGAAACTAGCTGATGAAAATGAATAAAAAAATGATTGCCTTCGGTGCTAAGTGTGAATTAGCACGGCGAAGGTTTTTTTATTACTGCAAATTAAAGGCACCAGATTTTTACCGCGAAGATAGACCCTATATTGTAACACTGTGTGATAATTTACAGAAATTCATAGAAGGCGATGATGATGTTTTAATACTTAATTTACCGCCAAGGTTTGGTAAAAGTCGTACTGCACAAAACCTTGTGGAGTGGATATTGGGAAAAGATAAGACTTATAAGATTATGACCGGGTCTTATAACGAAACACTGTCCACTAATTTTGCCAAAGGGGTGAGAAATTCTATACAAGAAGAAAAAGCAGATGATTATGTGCCAGTATTTTCAGATGTGTTTGCGGGAATAAAAATAAAAGCTGGTGACGGAGCTATGAACCTATGGAGTTTGGAAGGCGGATATAATAATTATCTTGCTACATCGCCTAGCGGTACAGCAACGGGCTTTGGTTGTAATCTTTTGATCATAGATGACTTAATTAAGTCTGCGAAGGAAGCATATAACGATAATGTTAAGCAAGAGCATTGGAATTGGTTTACTAATACAATGCTGTCGCGTTTAGAGGAAGGTGGCAAAATTATCATTATCATGACGCGCTGGGCTAGTGATGATTTAGCTGGTAGAGTACTAACAAAATTTACTGCATTAGGTAAAAAAATAATGCACATCAACCTTAAGGCCAAGCAAGATGATGGTTCCATGCTCTGTAAAGAGATATTTTCTGCTAAGTCTTATGAGTTTAAGAGGCAAACATTAGGTATAGACATATTTATGGCCAATTATCAACAAGAACCAATTGATTTAAAAGGTTGTTTATACAGTAGCTTTAAAACGTATGATGATATTCCGCGAGATATAAACGGTACATCATTGTTCAGTAGTATAGAATGTTACACCGATACTGCCGATACCGGCGAAGATTATTTGTGCAGCATTGTTTATGGCGTGTACAACAAAGAGGCTTATGTACTTGATGTTTTATATACTAAGGAACCAATGGAGATTACGGAACCAACTCAAGCAAAAATGCTTGTTGAACATAATGTAAATGATGCTGATATTGAAAGTAATAATGGTGGTAGAGGCTATGCGCGTAATGTAGGGAGTATTTTACAGACACAATACAATTGGAATAAATGTCGTATAAATTGGTTTCATCAATCAGCTAATAAGAAAGCGCGTATTTTATCCAATTCTACTTGGGTTATGGAACATATTTATTTCCCTGCAAATTGGAAAGACCGGTGGCCTGAATATTACGAAGATATGAATCGGTATCAACGTGAAGGTAAAAATGCGCATGATGATGCACCTGATGCTACTACTGGCATCGCAGAAAAGATGGCTACAGGATACAAAAGAAAAATTAATCCTCGTATATTACGGAGGTAAAAATGAGAATGAAACCGCATTCAAAACCGTTAAAAATGAAAATAAATAACATGATAGTTGCCGATAAGACACCGAAAATATTGTGCCCGGATGATTTTAACCTGCCGTACACCTTGGGTGATGTGCCGGAAGAACAGCAAGTTGTTTTAGATAGTTGCTTTGCTCCAGTATCGTCACTTTTAGAGCACAGCATCAAGGGTCTTGCCGCAGAAGGTATCCCGATGTTTGTAGGCTATGGTGTTTTAACAGGTCTTGCTCAAGTCGGGATTGTTCGCGCCGGCATTGAAATGCGGTCTGACGAAATGACGCGTAAATGGGGCGAGTTTATCAGGACTGGTGATAACGATGACACTGATACTGATGATAATGACGATAAAGTCAAAAAACTTAACGAAGATGCTGTGAAATATAAATTGCCTGCGATATTTAATAAAGCTTCTAGCTATTGTGGGTATTATGGCGGTACACTAGGCTTTATCGATACTGGAGAGGCGCAGGATAGATGGGCTGATCCTCTGATTTTATCGCAGGAAACTATCAAACAAGGCGGGTTTAAAGGTATAAAACTCATTGAGCCATATGTAGTAAGCCCTGGTTATTATAATTCAGTTAACCCGATGGCTGACGATTATTTTAAGCCTACAATATGGTATGTGCAGGGGATACCAGTACATGCGTCAAGGATGCTGTATTTTGCAGAAAATGCACTGCCAACTATTCTGCGACCGGCTTATAATTTCTTTGGCTTACCATTAGCGCAAAAGGTATTGGATGCAGTAAGTCATTTTACTGGGTGTCGAGAGTCGGCAAACAGGTTGCTCGAAAAATATTCGCTTACGGTTTTTAAAACTGATATGACTGAAATATTAAGCGGTGGCATGGATACAACACTGCAGCAGCGCATACAGTATTTTGTCCAGAACCGGAGTAATGACGGTTGTGCTACGATCGATAAAGAAAAAGAAGATTTAGTCGTTATGACGACGTCTTTAGCTGGCGTAACTGATTTGGTAAGGCAGGCAATGGAATATGTTGCGGCAATGTTTAACGAGCCTGTAACGAAGATGTGGGGGCTTTCACCGGCAGGCTTTAATACTGGTGATGCTGACCTGCGTAATCACTATGATAATATCGAAAGCCTGCAGGAAAAAATGTTTGGTGAACCTATGACAAGGTTATGCAAACTTCTGCAGCTTAATGCATTTGGAGAAATTGATCCGGCAATAGAGTTTAAATTTGCACCATTGTCAGAAGATGACGAAGCACTGAAAATTACTAATAATAAAACTAAAGCAGAAACTAATGTTATGCTTATGGATGCAGGGGTCGTAGCTCCGGAAGAAGTACGTGAACAGTTGATTAATGATCCGAACAGCGGTTTTAATAACTTAGAACCATATGACCCTGCAGCTCCGGGTACTGATCCTTTAGAACCTTTTGATCCGTCTCTTGATCCGCTCGATAGCCCTGATATTGAACGGAAAGAAGTGACAATAGATGCCAATTTTAATGAAAGCGATCACAAGCGAGATGCAGATGGAAAATTTACATCTGGCGGCGGTTCAAGTGAAAGTGGCAATGAGTTGACAAAATCGGCGAAGGAATTGATGGGCAAGGAGTATAAAGGCTACACAGGTCAAAAGGCTATAGATAAGTTGCTTCAAGAGAAAAACGGACATATAAAAAACGCCTTTACCCGTGAGGATATAGGCGGCATAAGTGTATTATGGGGTGACGATAAAGCGGGGCTAAAACATATAATTACACAACGTACTAAACAGGGGTTTACACAAGAGAAACTTGATAAATTTTTCTCTGAACTTGGTAATGTTATTGAAACAGGTGCATTGGGAAAAAATGATCGAGGAACTTTTGAGCTGTCGAAAGACGGAAAAGTTGCTGTTGTTTCACCAGAACTGCATGAAAATAATTTTACATTTCTTCTAACTGCATTCAAGAGAAGAACAAAAAAATAAAATAGATTGTCGGATGGACGCCGTCTGGGATTGACACCCAGTTCCCATCATTCGTTAGCAGCTAAGGCGACTTTCTGCTGTCGACAATCTATTTGGTAAATACATTATATCATATTACCAATATAGGAGCAATATATGAAACAGCAAACTTTTGGTCGCAGTCGCCCAAGTATAGCTTGGGAACTGCAATACAGGCGAGTGTTAGAGGAACTTATTGCTAAGATGCAAAAAGATGTTGAGCAGGAAATAACTCAATATTATAACAACGAACTTGTTACTGATGCTGCTTCGGTTAAGTGGGTACAGATAATGAAGGCGCTTCGACAAAAGTGGTACCGTGAATTTGATGTAAAGGCCCGCGAACTGGCTAAGTGGTTTGCGGATAAAACCAATAAGCGAACTATGGCGCAGATCCAGCGCAAGCTAAAGGAAGTGGGTATGACGATAACTCCTTCTTACACAGCAGCGCAGAAACAACTCATCAGTAAGATTGTTGCTGAAAATGTTGGAATGATTAAATCCATACCGCAGCAGTATTTGAGAGGAATACAAAAAGTCACTGCGGGCACTTTTAAGCGTGGTGGTGATCGGGCGACACTGGCGAAATACCTTGAAAAAGTCTTAAAACGTGTTGTTGATGACGAAAATAAAAAAATACGGCATCGTGCCGTACTTATTGCCAGAGATCAGACCAATAAGGCTACACAGCAACTGGCAACTGCCAATGCACAGGCGTTAGGTGCAACTAAAGGTCGTTGGATACACGTGCCAGGTAAATATAGCAGTCGTAAAACTCATGTTGAAATGAATGGGAAAGTATTTCCTTTGTCAGATGGGTTGTACGATAAAGATGTACACCGAAATGTCAAACCAGGTGAGCTTATATATTGTAACTGCCAATTTGAGGTTTTAATGCCCGGATTTGATGAATGATTAAATAACTCAGACGTCTACAAAAGTAGGCGTCTTTTTTATGCCCACTTTTAGAGAGAGGGGGTGAAACCAAAATGAACCGAGATAAAAATAAAATTGCTTTTGATGCTCAATTGAGCATGCGCCACATTGACGATAACGGGTATTTACATGTTGCTCTGACGCCTATTAGTAAGGCCTGTGTCAATCCGTATTTAGGTCGCGAACTGCCGAGTTGGGAAGAAGAAGGACTTGATCCAGAACGCATTTATTACGGACTGCGTGACCCTGAAGAACTGGCAAAAGCAGCTTCAACTTTTAATGGACTGCCTCTGCTTTTAGATCATCATCCTATCAGCGCAGATAATCCACAGAAAGATTATACCGTTGGTAGTACTGGGACAGACGCAGTGTTTGAGGCACCGTACCTAAAAAATAGCATGAGCATTACTGATGCTGAAGCTATTGCAGCTATTGAGGATGGCACAGCAAGAGAGATATCCTGCGCGTACCGATTTACGCCAGATTTTACATCTGGTGAATATGACGTAGGCAACGGCGATAAGGTGCATTATGACTTTATTATGCGCGATATATCAGGAAATCATGTTGCGCTTGTGGCAGAAGGTCGTGCAGGGGCTGATGTAGCCGTTGCAGACAGTATGCCGCATTTAAATATTAAACAAAGGGGGACCAAACAAATGACCAAAAGACAAAGAATTACAGCTTTTAAACGCCGCCGTAACGGTTTGGCGCAGGATGCTAATTTAGGCATCGAAGCGTCCGAAGTTACCAGCGCCGGCTTTTTAAAAGCGGTCAACGTTATTGAAGCACAAGTTGAGGGCTATGATCCGCGTGAAGTAGGTCTTGATATTGATGCTAATGCTACCGTTGACGAAATCGTAGCTAAGTTTATGCCAGGTTTGGATGATGAAAGCAAGGAAGCTTACAGAGGTATTCTGACCAAACTTAAAGGTGCAGACGTTGCCGATGAGGATATTGAAAAAACCTTAGAGGATGACGACTTTGAGGAAGGCGTCAAGTACGGTGAAAAACTTGAAAAAGATCCGGCAGAGCGTCGGAAACTTGACAGTGAACATGAATCTGAGGGAATGAAAAAAGCTTTGGATGAAGACATCAAAGTTGAAGATGATGAACTTGACGAAAAAATGAAAGACCCTGCTTTTAAAGCAGCCTTTGAAATGGGCGTGAAATACGGTGAAGAACGTGAGAAGGCTAATCCTAAACGTATTGACCGTGATCATGAATCGGCAGGCGAAAAACGTGCTCTAGGCGAGGATACTATCGCTAAAGTTAAAGCTCAGGTTGCTAAAGAGATGCGTGGTAGCTTGCGTGCGTTAAACAACGCTGCAGCCAAAGTAAGACCTATTGTCGGCACTATTCAGGACCCTATGGCTTTTGACAGTGCCGAGGATATTTATGCATTCGCTTTGCGTCAAGCAGGTAAAGATCCTGCCAACTATAGCAAAGCTGCTTATGCAGGCATGGTTGATATTTTGCTTGATGCTAAAGCTGCTTATCCTATCGCTAACGACAGTGCTTTTGGACGTCGTAGTACTTTAGACGAAGGAAGCATGAAAGCTTTTGAACGTCTTGAAAAAATCCAGTAGAGGAGGATTAAAATAATGGCTGATTTTCAAACTAAAGTAAATATTTATCCTGCGGTGGGCGTACCGGGTGCGTTTGCATCTGTCAATCCTATCGTATCTACATCGCTCGGCCGTATTGCAGGCGCCGATGTACCTATCGGTGGTTTCTGCTGGGATGACCCGAGCAATGAGGGCGAAGTTTTGCCCAGCGGTACTGGCAAGCCTTTAGGCTTCGTCTGTCGCGATGTGATTTATCCTATCGCATCCTTTGATCCTGCACAGAACTTTGTGCCTGAAGGTTGTACTCCATGCATTATGGTCGAAGGCGACTTCTATGTTCAACCGGAGGCTGCAGTAACCAAGGGGCAGAAGGTGTTTGCAAATTTAACTACAGGCGCTGTATCGGGTGGCGCTGCTGGTGCTACTGTGTCCGGCTCGGTTGAAACCGACTGGGCATTTGCTACTGGTGCAGAAGCTGGTGGCATCGCGATTATTACTAACTACGGAGCCACTCCGGTTATTCCGGCAGCTGGCGCGTAAGGGGGGACATAAATAATGCTTACTGAAAGAGATGCAATGCGCTTGATGCGCGAAAAGGGATTTGTCTTTGATCGCGCTCAAGGCTTTATTACTGAAAAAAATATGCAGCGTATTTTACAGGATAGTGCTGCAATGGTTACTGCTCCTAACAGCGGTGTACCAGCTGTAATGACTACATGGATTGATCCTGCTGTAGTGGAAATTCTTACAGCACCAACTAACGCCCGCGAGATCTTTGGCGAAACGAAGAAAGGCGACTGGACTGACAGCAACGCTATCTTCAAGGCCGTTGAGGCTACAGGTGAAAGCACTGAATACACCGACTACGGCAACGGTGCTACGGCTGACGTTAATGTTACCTATCCGACACGTCAAAACTATCTGGCTCAGACCCATATCCGTTATGGTGAGTTAGAAATGGCAGTGTCTGGGCGGGCTATGATTAATCTGGCATCTGAAAAACAGCGTAGTGCTGCTACAATCATCAACAAGGAACAGAATAAGTTCTATCTGTATGGTGTTAAGGGGAAAGAGATTTATGGTCTGCTTAATGACCCAAATCTACCTGCATCGCTGACACCGTCCGTAGTTGATACAGACAAGACAAAATGGACAAATAAAACTACTCAACAGATTTATAATGATATTCTGCTTTTAGCAGCAGAATTGTTTGAAAACTCCAATGGTAACATTGACGAAAAGTCTGACCTTGTGCTTGCAGTTCCGCCTGTTGTCAATGTTATGCTGGGTAAAGCTACGGACTTCAACGTCAGCGTCAAAGACATGCTTACTAAGTATTTTGACAATATTAGTTTTGTAACTTTGCCTGAATTAGCAGCAACCAGTGGTAATAGCGTCATGCTGATTGCCAGGACTGTACAGGGGTTGCCAACTGCACAACTGGGATACAGCGAAAAAATGCGTGCATTCCAGCTTATCCCGAATACTTCCAGCTGGGAGCAGAAATTTGCATTTGGTACTTATGGCGCGATTATCTATCGTCCGTTTGCGATCGCCAGCATGGCAGGCGTATAAACTTAAAATTAAGGCATCTGTGAAACACAGGTGCCTTTTTTATTTAAAGGAGCGATAATATGGCAACTAAAAGAACATCTAAACCTACTACTGACGAAGTTGAAAACAAAACTACAGAAACGACACAAGAAGCGGAAAAAGTGACTTCGACGGCTACTACTGACGAAGTTGTTGACGGCGAAGTAATCGGTGGCGAAACAGAAGAAACTGTCGAAGAAGCACCGATACAGACTAGCGGTGAAACTGTAACCGTCTGCTCTAACTACCCGCGCGACTTGAAATTTATGGTTCCAGATAATTCCGGACGTCAAGTAGCTATCGTTATCAAAGGTAATGCCACAAACCTGCGCGGTAAAGAAAAAGGTATTCTCCCTATCGGTGGCTATGGTGTGACTACGGGCGTACCCAAAGATGCATGGGAATGGATTTTAAAACATCGACCAGACGATGAATTTATCAAAAAAGGATTGGTTTTTGCTACTACTGCAGCCAAAGCCAGAGCTGCTGCTAAAGAACGCGCTGAACTGCGACATGGTTTTGAGCCTGCCGATACCAAAAAAGCAAACAGCCGTCCCTATAATGGCTGATCATGGACGGAGTAGTAATATTTGATCCTGCCAAATTCAAGGAACTGTATCCGCAATTTACTTCTGTATCCGATACTATCTTAACCAATTATTTTAATGCGGCGACTTTGCTTTTGAATAACACGCCTAAATCGCTGGTTACGGACCTTGCTGAACGCGAAACGCTGCTTTATATCCTGACCTGCCATATTGCAACGCTGAAAGAGCGAGGTGACACGCTGGTAGGAACAATAACAAGTGCAGCAGAGGGAAAAGTCAATGTGTCGGTAACGCCGTTCAATAATGCTAACTGGTATCAGCAGACGCAGTGCGGAGCAATTTACTGGGCGGCTACTGCTAAATATCGTCTGGGGGTGCGCTATAATGCCTGGCATCCATGTTAAAAAAATAACCGGCGGTGAAAAGCTGCAGCAAAAGCTGCGGGAGATAGTAGCAATCAAGGCACAGGCTAAGGTGGGGTTCTTTGAAAGAGCAACTTATCCCGATGGAACGTCAGTGGCTTATGTAGCCTATCTTAATGAATATGGAGGTCATAATCCACGACGGCCTTTCATGAAACGCACTGCACGCAAGAATATTAAAAAGTGGGTGTTGGGCATCAAAAAAAATATAAAAATGGCCGGTATGTCCAGAGCAAATGTTAAGCGTGCCTATGAACGAGCTGCGGTTGTTGCTGTCGGCGATGTTAAAAAGACGATTAAGACGTGGGCACCAGGTGGTAATGCGGAAGCTACTGTCAAAGCTAAAGCTCGACGCGGACGTAGTGGGAAGAACCTACAAGCAATAAATCCTGAAACAGTACTTATTGATACAGGTCAAATGATTGGCGCTGTCAGTTATGAGGTGAAGGTATGATTGGGTTGAACTTGCATAAGGTCGTGCGAGACGTTATTACTGCTGTGCATCCTGATGAAGAATGTACGCTTTATCAGTCTATTGGGCAGGTTAACGTCAAAGGTGTGGTTAAAAGCAAATATAGTGAGCCGCAATCCGCTAAGGTAAACTTTCAGCCGCTGGATACACAGGCACTGCAACATCTTGAACGTGTGGGCGATACCAAAGCCAGTGAGCAGATTTTTTTATATTCGGATATGATGATGCCGATTTCAGCAGGACAACGTCAGCCGCTTTTACGCAGTGGTGATTTTATTAAACGGATTGATGGTACTTGGTGGCTGATAACGTCAGTTATTGAGGATTGGACACGTGACGGCTGGGCTAATGCAGGCATCAGTCAGCAAATCACGGCACCGGATTTTAGCGCCAGCGACTGGAGCAAGGGTGATACAAATGTTTGAGGCAGTAAACGATTTTATTTTGAAATTCGCGCCTGGTGTAGTACAGGACAATATTTACCGCGGTTATTTTAACAGGGGCAGTCTGCCGGATGTTCAGGATTATACGGTAATTTCTGTGTCTGATACTTCGCGTGTAGGTACTAATATCGGCGACGATGCGCAGGCTGCCGACAATATCTATACGACAAAGGCCCTGTATGAATACACGATTGACATTGACTTTGTCTGTGATGATCAGATGACAGCACACAAAAGAGCCTCAGCATTGGCTACTTTGGGACGCGATTATATTGCAGTTGATTTTTTCAAAGGCTATGATATCGGCTTTAATTACGCTGACGATATGGCCTATTTACCTTTTGTCGATTTAAGCGACCAATACATACACCGCTATCGTGTGACACTGCACCTGACACAATGGGAAAGCGTTAGCACTAGCCAGGAGTATGCAGAAAAGGTTGAGATCAACCTGGTCGAAAATATCGACGCTCACCATAAACCAAAAAAGGAGTGATATTATGGCAATTCCTGCATCACAAATTGTAAATGTAACGCCGCGGGTTATTAATGCCGGCGGTAATGATCTGGAAATTACAGGGCTTATTTTAACAACAAATCCTTTGTGCATTGTTCCGGGCACAATGGCTTTTACATCTAAAGCAGCTGTAGGAAGTTATTTCGGACTTGACAGTGCTGAATATCTGGCGGCAACAAAATATTTTTTAGGTTATGATAATAGTTTCAGGAAACCGCGCCGTCTGCGTTTTGCTCGCTTGCTCACTGAAGCAGTCGCCGGTAGTTTGATTGGTGGCACAGCGCAAAATCTGGAAACGCTGAAAACCATTACAGACGGTGGTTTGACTATCAGTATAGACGGTACTGAAAAAAGTGTGACAGGGCTGGATTTTAGTAGCTCCAATACTCAAAGCGATGTGGCCGCAGCACTGCAGGCAAAACTTACGGGGGCTACAGTAACCTATAACAGTAATTTAGGCAGTTTTATTGTTACATCGGCTACGACCGGCGCCGCATCGGAAGTTTCGGTTGCTTCTGGTGGCACCGCGGTTGGAGGCTATACCCCAGCACAGGCGTTAGGTCTCACTACAGATGCCGGAGCATTGGTATCAGCTGGCTCTGCTGAACTTACTCCAGGTCAAAACATGGATAGCATTATCGATCAAAATCAAAATTGGGTAAGCTTTACCACGTTGGATGTAGTAGACGACGCAACTGTTGTTGCTTTGGCCGAATGGACTAACCTGCAGAATGTTTCTTATATGTATTGCCCTTGGACCCAAAACCCGGCAGATACGCTACCCAGCAATACTTCTAATTTGCCTAATACTTTAATTGCAGCAAATCTTGAAGGAACTATCTTAACCTTTGGTGGGTTAGAAGATGCTTCACTGGTCCTTTCTATTGGTGCGTGCATTGATTGGAATAGGGTAAACGGCCTTGTAACTTATGCTTTTAAAACACAAACAGGGTTAGCTGCATCCGTGACAGATGAAACCACTGCTGAAAATCTGGTTGCTATGAATTGTAACTATTACGGACGTTGGGCTACACGTAATGATGATTTTATCCAATATTATCAGGGAAAGATGATTGGCGGTAACTTTGGTTATGCTGATGCATATGTCGGTAATATCTGGCTGCGTAACGCTTTGCAGGTAGCTATTATGAACGGCTTGAATCAAACAGGCCGTGTACCATACGTAGAACGTGGCTATGCCATTATCAGAGCGTGGTGCAGTGATCCAATCAACAGAGCACTGAATAACGGTATTATTGATACTGGGGTGACTTTATCTGAAGCGCAGAAAGCTGAGTTGATTACCGAAATTGGTCAGGATGTATCCAGTGAAATATTTACTAACGGCTATTACCTACAGATAACAGATCCTGGGGCAGTTGTTCGTGCTAACCGCGAAAGTCCTGTTATGGGATTGTGGTACACTTACGGCGGCAGCGTGCATAAGGTAGAATTACCAGCTACAGCAGTATTATAAATAAAAAAGATCCCTCGTAATTGAGGGATCTTTTTTAACCGATTTTTAATTCTTTAATCAGGGCTTTTTGCAAAACATTAGAGAAATTTATATTTTCATCTAATGCTTTTTGATTAAGCCAAGCTGGGATGGTCAAAGTTTTTTTGACAGATTTAGTATTTTTCGCTAAATCTATATTTGCCTGAATTAAAGATATATATGTATTTTCTTCTTCGAGAATAATATTCTTAGGAGAGGTTGCTTGAGGGAGTTTTTCCCCTGCTTCCAAAATACCTAAGACATAACATTCCATTGCTTCAGCAGCGTTTGCAAGAATTTCTTGTTGGTTGTCACCTTGCGTGGAACATCCAACTAAATCTGGAAATTCTGCCCATAAACCGTCTTTGTCATCGTGTATAATTGCTGGATAAATAAGTAACATAATATTTACTCCTTTTATAATATGTAGAACGGGGCTTTATTCAAGCCCTGTCCTTTTTAAAATCTTTTTTAATAGTCCGAGTTTCATGTCTTTGCCATGAACTGGTATAACCTCTAATTTACCATCTTTCTTTAGTCGGTGATGGCTACCTTTTATGCCATCTAATTCCCAACCATTTTTTATTAGTAATTTTAGCAGGTCTTTATCTTTCATTGTGACCATTAGCCGACCTCCTCACATACATATTATAACACGTGTACACGTACAAAACAAGAAGGGTTAAATATTTTTTATTAAAATTAAGGAGTTGACAACATGGAAAATAGAAACATTACTTCCGCTGATGCGACAATTGTATTGCAGTGCGAAGATTTATTTCCGCAGGGTATTATTTTAGAACAATTTTCTACAGATGCTATGATCTCACAGGCAGATGAAACCTTTGCAGAAACACGAAAAGGCGTCGACGGTCAAATGGTTGCCGGTTATGTAGACGGAGTAAAAACTTTGACTATTACACTTGAACCGTCCAGCCCTAGCGTCGAATATCTTGATACTTTAGCAAGGGCGACACGTTCAGGGAAAAAAATTTACTGGCTTACATTGCTGATGTCTATTCCAGCACTTGGCAAGACGCTTACTTACAGCAACGGTGTATTAAAGACAGGCAAGCTTTTGGCAGATGCACAGCAGGTTTTTGCGCCGATCCCTTATACATTCGATTTTGAAAGTGTTAAATAAGGAGTAAATTATGAGAAAAGAAGTTTTATTTAATATTACTGACGATGGCCGCCAGTTGACTTTTAAGGTCAAACAAATGCCGGCAACTAAAGGTGAACGGTGGGTCAACAGAGTTATTGCATTGTTGGCTAATTCTGCTACCGGACAGGTTAGCGATTTTGAATTTAGCAAATTAAAAGCTAAATTCAGCGGACCTGATAAGTTGCAAGAAATTTTTAAGGTTATTGGACAACTGGATTACGACAAAGTAGAGCCGCTTTATGATGAACTTTTAAACTGTTGTGAGCACGTACCAGATCCAACTAACACAAGTTTTTCTGTACCATGCACTGCGGCGAATGTCGATACGGTCATCGGTGAATTTAAAAATCTGTATCGCCTGAGATGGGAAGCATTAAAGGTGAATTTTGATTTTTTTCAGACCGGGCAGATTGCCCAAGGTCAACATGGTCAGCCGTCAATTACCTTTGCGAAAACTACCGCAACGTCGGGACGCTGACTGGTATCGTAGTATCTCAAAAGCTGGCGACGCTTTGCGAACTGCAGAGCGTTTACAGCTATGAGGATCTGCTTGATTTTTATGAAATCATTGTAGTAAATAATATCAACGAATATCGAGCGATGGAGGAGGCGAAACGTAATAATGGCAGGTAGAAATATTGTTGATGAATTTTTTATTGCTATTGGTATGGATACCAGCGATGTAGATAAAAATATCAATAAGTTGGTCGATAATGTCAGTAGTAAATTAAGCAGTATTGCCATGGGTGTGGTTGCTCCTGCTTTAGCCGCTATCACCTCCGGGCAGATTATTCAACAATTTACACAGGAAATTATTCAGGTGGACAGATTGAGCGAATCTCTTGGTATTAACATCGAACGATTGCAGCAGTGGCAAGGAGCTGCTGAGATGGCAGGTGTAGCGGGTGAGGAAGTGGGAGAACTGTTCGCTGATATTAATGATTGGATGACAGACCTTGCTTATAATGACAGTGGTCCTCTAAAAGATGCAGTAGAAAAGGGATTATTAACACCAGTAAAAAATGTTAATGGTGAATTAAAAAACTCTGAACAATACTTAATGGAGATGGCAGATTCTTTCCGTAATATGAGCAAACAGGAAGCTACAGGCATAGGACGGCAGATAGGTATAGGTCGTGCTGATGTCGTTGCCTGGTTACAGCAAGGCAGTGCAGGTATCAATGCGCAACTTGAGCATGTTAAAAGGCTTGGTTTGTATACAAAAGAAGATGCTAAAGCGGCCAAAGAATTTACTAATGCCAGTAATGATTTAGCTAGAGCTATGAAGATGATGCTGCTGCCAGTTTACAGGGTACTTGTTCCGGTAGCTATGAAAATTGTCGAAGGTATGTCTTATTTAGCGCAGCATGCCGAAGCGTTCATCCCTGTTTTGATTGGAATTGGAGTTGCTGTAGCAGCACATTTATTGCCTGCTTTAAAAGACCTGTTTATAACAGCGCAGGCTTTTCTTTTATCGCCGTGGGGCGCACTTTTGGCAGCACTTTTGGCCATAGGGTTAGTGTTTGAAGACTTTATGGTATGGCTAGAAGGCGGTGAAAGTGCCTTCGGTGAATTTTATGAAGCAATCTTTGGCAGTACAGAAAATGCAAAAGTGGTGATAGATAGTTTTGTTGATGATGCGCTGGAAGCCTTTGACGAATTTAAGACCGGTATGCTAGAAGTATGGAACGGGATAAAACCACACATTATTGATTTTGGGGAACTTTTACTCAGTATTGGCACTACAGTCTGGAACTGGGCTAAAACAGTCTATGATGCAGTTTGGTTTGTTATCGATGTTATAAGAATGTTTGTTTCCGGTAGCAAAGAAGCTGCTGATAGAGTTTCTAAATCATGGGATAAACTAAAAAACAGTTTTAGTAAAACTTTTGATAGCATGAAAGATACATTGTTTAAATGGTGGGACTTTGTGGCGCCGATCTTTAATAAACTGTTCAATTTTTTTGGCGATGGCAATAAAAACGTACATTTATCTATTGATGATCGCAGAGGTAGCAGAGGAGTAGATAATAGTAATCGTCAGACTGATATCAAATTAACTAATAATTTTTATGGTGTTAAAGATGCAGAAGATGCACGTGATAAATTCGCTCAAGAGGCTCTTAGGAGTCCACTTATTGATGGTCCTGCTAATGGACCATATCAATGATAGAGGTATAAGATATGACAACATTACCAATTTCAGATAAACAAAAACAATCAAGTAAATGGCGATTTGTAAATGAGCAAGGGGCCAATGTGCTTCCTGATGCAGCTGTATTTCAAGTTAGCGTTACATCTGGTGGAAAGGTTGTATCTGAACCAATTGAAAAAGGTTCGTTTATGACTTATAACAAAGTTAACAGTCCCCTTGAAATTAACGCAGATATATCTTTTTCTGGGACTAACGCTTATTTGCAGTCGGTGATTTCGATGATTGAAGCATTGAAGACGGCTGTTTCTTATTTTTCTATTGTTACACCAGTTTATGAATATGAGCATATGACGCTGCAAAATTACGATTATAGTCTTAATGCTACTGATGGATTAGGAGTGCTACATATCAATGCACAATTTATTGAAATACGTGAGGTTGATGTAGCTTACAGCAGTATTGATATTAATACAATAACGGCGGCTGATGCTAAAAATCCGTCTGATGCTAGCAAAGTAAATACCGGTACGACAACAACAAGAAACCCGACTGCGGAAGAGCAAAAAGAAGGGGAACGAATTGAATCAATATTACATAAACAAATAGGAAAAGTAGAAAATAAGTAAGGTGATAATATGCAAGTCATACCATTACAGCAAATACCAAATCAAGAATTTAATATTGTGTTGAATGGACAAAACTGTACTATCCACTTATACCAAAAGGGCGACTATATGTATTTGGACTTGACCTGTGACGGTACGATTGTAAGACAGGGTGGTATTTGTCTTATTAACATGGATTTATTGCAGTACCCAACTCCGTATTTTAGCGGTACGCTGTTTTTTGCTGATATGATGCAGAAAGATACTGCCCCGCACTATAGCGGGCTTGGAACGCGTTATGTGCTTTACTATGAGGAAGAATTATGACAAGCTTCAGTGAAAAAACAATCAGAACAACTGTATATATGTGGCAAGGTAGTTTTACAGGCGGTAGTAATACTGTAAGCTTTGAAGGTTTACCTATTGAGGTAAATGTATCTAAACCGGGTGGCGAGGATATGGGTAAGGCTACTGTCACAGTAAATAACATGAAGTTAGATACTATGCAGCAGTTAACTATGCTGGCGTTCAGGAAACTGCAGACTTTTAATAACGTGATCAAAATTGAAGCAGGCGAGCTAGGATGGAAGCTTAATACAGTATTTGAAGGTGAAATATCCTCTGCAGTACCCGTGATGGGAAACGATGGCAGTGTCAATTTTAAAATAGAAGCTAGAACAGGCTATTATCCTAACCAGCTGCCAACTCCTCCTACGTCGGTAAAAGGCGAAACAACAATCGAAAAACTGATGAAAATTTTTGCTGGCGAAGCTGGGTATGCCTTTGAAAACAAAGGTATTACTGCCAGCGTAAAAAACAGCACATTTATTGGCTCGCCAATCCAAAAAGCGCATGAACTTGCACGGCAGACTGGTATTGATCTACTGATAGATGACCGTAAGTTTATCATTCAGCCTTATGAAATCAAAAATTCTGGAAATGTAGTTTTGGTTAAAGGCGATTCCGGTCAATATGGTTATCCGTCATTTACAAATGACGGAGTACAGTGCAAGGTTTATTTTAATCCAAATCTTTCACTGGGTGGTTTTTTCGAGTTACAAACGATTTTACCGGCTGCTTCCGGGATATGGAAGATAAGTAAGCTAGAGCATAAATTAAGCGCTAATAAGCCAACTGGCGGTGACTGGATGACTAGTCTTAACGGTGTGTGGGTGCAGGGGGTGTAAGAGTGCCAAATAATGAAGCAGTACAAGGGCAAAAAAAAATCTATAGCGGAAACAGTGATGTAAACGCTATAGATTTTTTTGTACGTATGCTGCAGAACAAAATTGCTACGGCACTGCCAGTTAAAGTTGTTACTGTTGATACGCAGGGAGCACAAGGATCTACAGGTTATGTTGATGTTTTACCACTTGTTACCTACGTAGATGGTAAAGGTCAGGCGGTGCAGCCTGTTACACTGTATCATTTGCCGTACAGTAGGGTCCAGGGTGGTAAAGCAGCATTGATTATTGACCCTGTCCCTGGCGATATCGGAGTTGCTGTTTTTGCCCAGTCAGATAGCAGTAATGTTACAGCAGGGACAACAGAACCACAACAACCAGGTAGCTTACGTAAACATAGCCAGTCTGATGGTTTTTATATTGGCGGCTTTTTAAATCAGGCACCTAGTTGTTACTTAGAACTGACGCAAGATAATAAGTGTAATCTAATTGCTACATCAGGTGTAAATATTAAAGGCGATGTGACTGTTGAGGGTGATGTTATAGCCAATGGCATAAGCCTTACGAAACACGTGCATGGTGGCGTTGAAAGTGGCGGCAGTAATACGAGTGTACCGAAATGAGAGGTAGATATGTTTAATCGCAGACTATTAGTTAACACAAAGGGGGGGAGCGTTCCTGTCCCGCCACTACCGGATAAAGAAACGTATCTTGTAGACGGTTTCGGCACTGGACAAGTAACGTTCACGATTCCGGAAGGATGTGACGTTGTAAAACTTTATTACGATGTCTATCACGAACACGAAGGATTTGTGCAGCTTGACGCACAATCAAATACAGGTGTCTGGTGGTGCGAAGCATACGGATATGAGGGTATTACTGGCGATATTTATATCGGCGTAACAGGCGGAGCAACATACACTTTGTCTGTTATGACAAACAGCGAAACAGGCACAGAAATCGGTAGTATTAGCGTTTCTTACTCTAAATCCATAAATTCTATGACCCCAAGCAAAACAGATTACATAAAATAAGGCGGTGCATAATGTGTTTACTAGACGTCTATTAGTAGATTCGGGGGGCACGGAGACCGTACCGACAGGGAGCATAACCATTCCGACAGGTGAAGGCAGTGTAACTATTCCGTCGGGAATAAACGTTGTATTAGTGCAAATATACTGGCTCAGTAATGGAAATTTTATTGATTTTTCGTATGTAGGTGTAACAGCTGGAAAAACGTATAATCTGAAAGGCTGGTACACTGAATATAATAACGGTGAAGGTGAAATGTATGAAGTGTACAACACATCAAACTATAAGAATTGGTTTTTCGCAGAATACGGAACTATAGACGTAGACACTGGTGGCGCCGCTTTGCGTATAGTTATAAGCTGGTCCCCAACAATCAACGAGCAGTCACCACACTATACTGACTATTAACGAGGATGATAAATATGTTTAACAGACGTCTTTTGGTCAACGGAGCCGGGGGGGTAACGTTGTAAATCACGATTTTGGACTGCTGGTAGGCACGTTCGATGATATAATGATAGGTATTTATCATCGAGGGTATTTTAACAGCGGAATAGCAGAAGGCAGTATCACACCAGCCGAATATATGGGGTATCAGATTGCTAGCTGCTATTTGCAACTGCAATTTGACCCGATAACTACCGGCTTGTTAATTAATACTTTTAGTTTTGAACTTTTTGGCAACACCGCTGCCGAGATACCGACAGTAACAGTCACGCTGGGCGGTGCGGCGTACAAACTTACAAAAATCACTTATACAGGCGTCAGGACACAGTACTATATTGAACTTGGGCAAGACCAAACACTATTTAACTATTTAGATACTAACAGAAATACAACTGTACCAATATACGTAGAATGAGGTGTATAAACGTGTTAAACAGACGATTGCTAGTTTACACATCCGGGGGGGAAGTGCCTGTGCCCGTAGACGTTCCGCAGGCGTCGTTTGTGCCTATCCGTAATCAATGGGTAAACAATGAGACTGAATATAATCCTACTTTTGAGATACCCGAAAACGTTACTAGACTTGGGCTGTACTGGCACCCCGTACAAACAGCATGGGAAGATGACTGCAAGCTGTATCGCCAAGTAGTAGCGGTATCTGCTGGCCAGCGGTACAGGGTAGACTACTTCAACTGGTCAACTAACGCTACCAGTGCGACAGGGACGCTGCGCCTGACCAATGTCGACAACGGCAGGACGCTTGACACTGCGGGCGCGGTTATATCGTTCAATCGTTATATCTGGGAGCAGACAATGCGGGCGGGCGTGTTCTTCTTTCCGTGCAAGGTGCTGTACTGCGGTTATAATTCCGAGATTGAAAAACTGTCGATAACGGCTAATATTGCATGATAGAAGGGAAAATGTTCAACAGACTTTTATTCGTAGATTAAGGGTATAAAATGGAATGTGGTTAAAATTTTGAAAGGAAGAGGAGAATAAAATGAATTGGATATTATACATCATAGCCGATATTGCTTTCAGCATAATTTGTTATCTGACGAACTGGCTGGTGATTTTCTTTGCTGATGAATACGGTAATCTGCCAAAATGTTTGCGTTGGTGGCAGACATATGATAACTGCCTTGACGTAGACTTTATTGCAAAAGAAGTTGTGCCTAAAATATTTAGATACGACTTTGACAAGCACTATATTTATTATCCCGAAGTAAAAGACGGAGCATTGATGATTCCTGGATATGTTAAAATAATTGATCCTGAATTTACGCTTAGAGAACGTGTACAGCGTTATTTCTGCCGTTTATGGTGGTTATATCGTAATACTGGTTATGGCTTCGCATACGAGGTTTGCGGACGTGATTATGATAAGTATGACGTCAAGACTTACCGAAATTATGAAAATTCAAAACAGGACGCATGTTATATTGGCATCGTAAAGGATAATAGAAATGTTTTCACTAAAACATGGAGCTTTTATTATTGTAAAAAATACTGTAAATGGTTTTACATAAGAATCTATTTAGGCTGGAAAATAAAGGGACTAAGCGGTAGGGCTATGATAGCTTTTCATATCAATCCTTTCCGGCTGGCTGATTGAAAGGAGTAAAATATGGAGCAATTAGTAACTGAAGGCGGAAAGTATGATAATGATGTAAATCCTTACATTCCCGAAACAAAATACGGACATACTCTATATCTTGATACCAAATGGGATATAAGTGTTGATGCTGCTGGTAATATTGCTACTACAAAAGGGGCTTATGCAGTCGCACAGAACGCGGCGAATAGAATCAGGCTGTTTACTGACGATGCTTATTTTAATGCGACGCAAGGCATTCCACACTTTGATATCGAACTGGGGAAACGTCCTGATGTGTCGGAATCTATGCTTGTTAATCGAATAAAAAAAGCCGTTATGTCAATATCGGGGACGACTGGCTGCGAGCCAGTACTCGAATATGACGATGACGGCAGGCTGGTTGGTGGTAATGTAGTTATTACATTGGAGGGCGGAACAACAGTAAATGTGCAGCTGTAAAAATATTTTTGGACACTATAGTGACGATATAGTGTCTTTTTTATATTCATTTTGGAAAGGAGCAGGGATATGGCAATAATATTTAATCCTGATACCGGCTTTATTGCTGATGAAACTGGTGTGATACGTAATCAAATTGCAACTGACTGGAAAACTGCATTTAAAACTGATGAAAGTGCTCCGGAACTTAATACTGGTCCAGAAACGCCAGCTGGACAACTGATTGATGGTATGGCTGCATTAGTAGCCGAAAAAGACGGCGAAGTTTTACGCCTGGCCAATGGATTTAATCCTAAAACGGCCACCGGTATTTATCAGGATGCTTTAGCAGCAGTTTATTTTTTAGATCGGCAAGTTGCACAACCGACACTAGTAACATGCCAGTGCACTGGTTTACAGGGCACTATAATCCCTTACGGCGCCGTAGTGCAGGATGTTAATGGTTACACTTTTTATAATATTAACGCTACGACGATAGGTTCAAACGGTATGGCAGAGTGTATCTTTAGATGTAGCCAGTATGGACCAGTACAAGTTGGAGCAAATATTGTTAATAAGATTATTACTGTAATACCTGGTTGGGATAGTGTTAATAACGCTGCTGCTGGTGCTCCTGGGCGTGATTTTGAAACACAGGCTGAATTTGAACAGCGTCGCAGTGACAGTGTCGCTAAAAATGCACATGGACTGGCAGAAGCTGTTGAAGGGACGGTCGGTAATATAGACGGCGTTATCGCCTGTAGAATCGAGCAGAACCGCGGTGATGTGACAATAACAAAATATGGCGTAAAAATCCCGCCGCACAGCGTTTATTTGAGCGTTTACGGCGGCGAACAGGAAAAAATAGCTATGGCAATGCACGAGAAAATTGACGGAGGCTGTGGAACTACAGGAAACACGAAGGTAACAATTGCAGATCCTACTAATGGCAGTGAACAGGTTTATTATTATCAAAGCCCTACTGTTGTAGGAGCAGCGGTCAAGGTGATTTTGAAACAGACAGCGACAACACCTACTACCATTACTACAGATATTAAAACTGCTGTTTTAGCTAACTTTAACGGACAAACCGTGGATGAGCCGCGTGTAAAAATGGGTGATACTCTGTATGCCAGCCGTTTTTATAACTCGGTTACGAGTGCCGGCGTGAAAAATCTTTCGTCTATAGAGGTTGCTTTTCCGTCAAACGGGACTTTCAGCGATGAGGTTGATGTTCCGCTGGATAATATGCCAACGTTGTCAGAGGATGACATAACGGTAATTTTGGAGGCTTAATATGGACTTTCATGGACAAGAGGACGTAAGGGCAAGCGATGATATCAGGTTGGAGCCGCAGCCGTATATCCAGTCTCAGTATGCGGCAAGTCCTGTGATTAATCAAATACTGGATGATTTCAGATCCAAAATTCGCCCGGACTCTGATATTCAGACTTTTTATAAAAACATGATGGATATTAAAACTGCTACCGGGGTAGGACTGGACACCTGGGGCAATATCGTGGGTATTGCACGCACTATTATTTTAGATGATGATACTAAAATAACGCTTGATGATGATTTTTACAGGACATTGCTTATGTATAAAGCTTTGGCTAATATTACTGACGCATCGCTTTATACACTAAACTACATGATCAATAAGCTGTTTCCACAGTATAACGCTATGGTTTTCAGCGTCATCATCGAAGCACAGGATGAAAACGGTACTTACTACAATACCTATCCAATGCACGTTCGCTGGCTTTTTCAACGTTATCTTACAGATGAAGAACTGGCGTTGTTTAAGGTTGGCGGCACTCTATGTGTCGGAGCCGGAGTAGGCTGGGACTTATACCAGATCGATAAAGAAAATGTTTTTGGTTTTGCTGGCAGCGGGTTGCAGCCTTTTAACTGCGGCGTATTTGACCCTGTTGGAACCATAACGGAATAGAAAGGCGGTAAATTATGGCAACATTACCAGTAGTACAGGAACCAGTCAATCTTTTTAGTCGGCCTTTTGCAGATCAAGGCTTAAAAACTATCCCACCAGATGATAATGCCGGTACGGATGGACGCGCGAGTTTAACACAGGGCTTCCCACCGATAACACAGGTTAAACCGGAAGCAGGCGGTTTGCCGCCCCAGAGAGCGGATTTTAATGGTATGTATTATATGCTGTCAGCTTTTGCCTATTGGTTGCAATCAGGCGGTCAGTGGCAGTATAAAGCTACACTTCGTTATGCGCCTAACTGTATGGTTATTTATAATGGTATCAGCTATATGTGTATAAAAGAAAACGGCGTCGATACTGCAGCTGGCGTTGTAACACCCGGAACAGAGGGAAGCTCTGTTTATTGGCAAGAATATTTGGTGTGGCTTGGATCACTTACTGCTGATCAGATAAAGGATTTGGTTAATAGTGCAGTAGATGATGCTAAAAAGACACTGGTCAGTAGTCAAACATGTTGTGGGATGACTAATCTCACTTTTAATGCAACGGTAGCAGCAAATACAATATCAGCAAATTGTACAAGTAATTTTAATCAAAATAGCGATTATGGCGAAAGCGGAAGCAATACTGTAACAATAAAAGTAAACGGTAATACTGTTGGCACTTTGAGTATGTCATGGAGTACCACTAAAGCAGGCTCAAAGGGGCACTATTGGGGGAATACTCATTCCTGGAGCGCAGCGAATACATTTACTTATGCTGTTAAACAGGGGGATACCATTACGGCAACAAGTAGTGGCGGGAATAAATTTAATAGCTGCGCGATACAAATTACATTAGGTTAGAGGAGGCGGTAAAAATGAATTATACCAAAATATCACGTGCTGCATCTCTAAGGTCAGCGCGTATTGCTGCTGACATCCAGACTTTAATAAATAATCGGTCATACTATAAATTTCAGTATACACCGTTAACTGGACCACTACCAGGACTTAGCTTTGAGCAGCAGACAGAGGATGCTATAAACGATATAGGAAATATGTCTTATGGATCATATGAAATAGCAACTCAGGCTTTAACAACTGCAAACCAGGCGTATAATGCAGCACAATCTGCAATAGAAATAGCTAACCACGCTGAAACTACTGCTCAAAACGCACAGACTACGGCAAATAACGCCGCTACTGCTGCCGCCGGCGCTCAAGAAACTGCAGATAATGCGGCAACAGCTGCAGCTAACGCTCAAACAACAGCTGATAATGCTGCTACGGCTGCAGCTGATGCCCAAACAACAGCTGATAATGCTCAAGCCTCCGCTAATACTGCTATAGAGAAAGCAACGGATGCACAGACAACAGCCGATAACGCACAAAATGATGCTACAAGTGCACTGGAAAAATTGAATAGAATTGAACCGATTGTAGACGAACTGCGCTATTATGACGACATTCCTGATGCTTTCGATTTTAATACGAAGACAGAGTTTGCACGAGAGTATATTCAGAGTACAGAATGCACAAATGCGCCTGTTCCTTCAAAGGGATGGTTAGATGTTGACGATGATTTTGACGATACTATTATCCGACATAAATTTATCGCAGACGTAGATGGGGCTTGTTATGTGCGCTTCGGTACAATAGTGCCGGATAGCAGCCCTATTGAAGTTAGTAGTTGGACAGATTGGGTTAAATACGTTCTTGCAAGTGATTTGAATGGTGCTGTCGATAACTTGACAGAGCAGGTAACTGAGGTGTCTACTGCGCTGACGGCACACAAAGATGACCATAACAACCCGCACCAGGTAACTGCGGCACAGCTGGGACTAGCGACCGTATATAAATACAAAGGGTCCGTTGAGACATACGCCGACCTGCCAACCAGCGAACAGCAGATAGGCGACGTTTACAACGTCATACAGGCAGACCCCGACCACGGTATTAAAGCAGGGGACAATGTAGCATGGGGCGGCGCACAATGGGATATTCTAGGCGGTAACCATGATTTAAGTGGATACGCTCAATTAAATTTAGCTAATACCTTTACCGCTTTAAATGCTTTCAGAGCAAACATTGCTGTATCAAGTGGCACAACGGCAGGTAGCAGTGGCAGTATAAGTTTTGGCATTTCTCCAGCAGATGAAACAGTACAGGCGAGAATTGGTACAGACAATTTAGGTGGATTATTTTATAACGCAAGCACTTCGCAAGCTCATGTATTTAGAATTGGAACTAACAACGATGTGCTTAGTATACGTAGTGATACCTCAAAAATGGCTTTAATAAGTAACAAGCAAGCTTTTGCAACGGTAACTCATACAGGAGTTGCAAAATGGCTGGGCAATGCAAATACAGCTACGAAACTAGAAACCTCCCGCACAATAAACGGCGTACCGTTCGACGGGACGAAAGATATAACCATATACAATACAGAAGGACACTTGGTGTTCCCAAATGGTGCTGAATTTTGGATAGGGTGATATTATGGCAGAATTAGCAAAGAAATTAAATTTTAAAAAAGATGGCGTGCAACAAACGGCGAAAGCCTACTCTACTACTGCCGAAGTTGGGGAACATTGGGTAAATGCTAAGATAGACGGCGTTCCTGCTTATGTTGCTATTGGAGATATAGCAGACAGCAGAGCGACAAGCGGTAGGGTTAAAGGTAGTGGTGGCGATTCATACGCTATATTAAACAGTGGAAAGCCTCCCTACAATAAGGTTGAATATAGAACTCCAGGTACTTATACTATTACATTTGCTGCTGGAGTTACAAGTGCTAAATCAACTGTTGCTGGTGGAGGCGGCGGTGGAGGTGGCGGTTCGTATAATGGTACAGGAGGTACTGGTGGGAGCGGTAACCTAATTGTAGGCGTGAAATCAGTTACATCTTCTACACCTTACAGTGTTATTGTTGGAGCAGGAGGAACAGGAGGTGCTGGTGGGAGCGGAGCTTTTGGTAAAGGAAGCCAAGGGGCTAATGGTAATGCGTCATCTGCATTAGGGATAACGGCCAGTGGAGGCGGTGGCGGCGGTGGTGCTTCGGCAGGTAGTAATGGTAGTGCTGGAACTAGTTATGGTTCTGGTGGAGCAGGAGGCGCTGGTGGTAATAGTGCTTCTATTGGGGGGACTGGAGGTACTGGTAATACTGGTAATAACGGCTGGGTAATTATAGAATACGGTGGTGATATTTAAATGGCAAAAAATAGATTCGCACAGCCATTGTACGGTAAGATAATTTATATTTATGAAACTAATTTAACAATGGAGCAGTTACCTACTATTTTCGATCCATCAACGTATTGGATTGATGTAACAGGCTTAGACTGCGAAGTAGGTTATTTAGTTAGTTTTAAAGAAGGTGTAGGGCTTGTTTTAGCACCACCGCCTAACGAAGAATATACATTTGAAGAGTTAAAAGCCCAAAAGCTTGAACTTGTTGACGCATGGACAGCAGATAAAATTACTGGCGGTTTTATTTCTCAATGTACCGGTAACCCTGTGAGGTATGATAGCGATAAAGATACTCAGCTTACGATGCAGGGAATTGCACTGAATGTCAGCACAGAACGTTTTGCAAACGAATATCCGTTAGGATGTCCAGTCCGGGGCTATAAAGAAGGGGAAACTGAAAAAACAGTACAGTATCTTAATGCTGCTCAGGTATATACCTGGTGTGCTGATTTATCTTCTCATATAGGTGCTTGCAAGCAGCAAGGATGGATTAAACAGGCACAAGTAGAGGCTGCGTTAAGCAAAGAGGATTTGGATGCTATTATATTAGATTAGGCGGTGCGTTGATATGGCAGAAGGAGATACTAGAAGAATTTTTGAACGGTTAGATCAAATGGGTCAGGAGATAACTAGGCTCGTTGTCTTGGGTGAGGCGAAAAATAGACAATGTGATCAGCAAGAAAAAACAATTGCCGATCACGAGGAGCGTATAACAAACTTAGAATGTCAAAGCGGCTGCATCCGCGGAAACGTAAGTTTACTGGCTTGGTTGGCGACATTAGCGGTAGCTGTTTATGGTGTAGTTATAAAGTGAGTGATCAAAGGGATAAGTGATATTTATGTTTGAGAAAATAAAAAACTTAATAGTGAGTGCCAGAAACAAAGTAGCCTCAATGTCGCCAAAAATAATGGCGGTCATTGTAGGCTATTTTATTGCAGTCGTTTTACTGATACTGACCTATTACGCTGCGTGGATGTATATGTGGCTGTGGTTAGACAAGATTGTTATGTCTGACCTGCTGGCACTGATACGTGAGATTACAGGCCCGGCTATGGTCGCATTTGTGACGTTTATAGCTACGAGTTTGGTAGATAAAGATGGGGACGGAGTGCCTGACAATTTAGAAAAGGAGATCGAGAACAATGGTGACAAAAAGAATCACTTTAGATGAGCTGCGACAGTTAGCTAAAAGAGCTAGAGGTAATATTGATAAGATCTATCTACACTGGTCAGCTGGTAATTATCACCAGTTTTTTAGTGATTACCACTTAAATATTGATAGTGATGGAGCCATTATGGCGACCACAGATGATTTAACTGAATATAAGGCTCATACATGGCGGCGCAATTCTAGAGCTATTGGGATTGCTTTAGCGTGCTGTATAGATGCTGTAGCCTATGCTGATGGTCGTGTCGATTTTGGAAATGTGCCACCGACAGAACTGCAGATAGATAGCATGGCAAAAGTTGTAGCTGTACTGTGTGAAGAACTTAGATTGGACATTAATGCCGATACTGTAATGACACATGCAGAAGCAGCAGACTTAGATGATTATGGACCAGCGACAACCTTTGAACGCTGGGATCTGTGGAAATTACCAGATATACCAGGCGACGGCGTGCTAAAGCCAGGCGGTGATGTTATTCGTGGCAAGGCTATCTGGTGGCAGCAGAACTGGTAAAAGTAGTTGTTGTAGAAAATGCAATACCTTTAATTTGAAGGGTAGTTTTAAAGGTATATAGGCAATAATTGAATAAAGGTTTAAATAGAAATGCGCTATTTTGAGTATTTTATTCGATAAAATATTCGCGCAAAACGTGAAAAAATATTCGATTGAAAGGAGGAGAATGTAATGACTTTTTTGAAAGCATTTTGCGATAGGTATTTTAATAGTCGCGACCGTGATTTTTTTATTCGAGGGCTTATTATTGGTGCAGTTTTAGGGTTTGTTTTAAAAGCAACGGTATTTTGATCTGGCGAAAAAATATCGTTAAATTTGACAAGATCAAGGAAAAAGGGCAATTTATTTTCAAGATGGTATATTGCAAAAAAACGGCTATTTACTATTTCGCAAAATTGAGATAGTAAAAACAGCCGTTTTTGGAATTTGAAAATGAGGTGGTGGAATGCTAAATGAAGAAAAACAAATCAAATGTAGTAAATATTTGCTTGGCACTTTTATTGTTGTTGCAGGCATTGTTATTGCCAGTTATTTGTTCGGCAGAGCAGATGTATCAGATAACGGAAACGGAGCTAACGGAGTTAGAGCAAAACTCCAACAGGCAGTTAGCAATCAGCAGTCAATTAGCAGCGGAATTGCATATAGCCAAAGAACGGTTGAAAGTATCGGATCAGGAATTGACCGAAGCCAAACTGCAGAAAGAGCTGCTGAAGAAGCAGTTGACCGAGCTGGAAGCCTTGTCGAAGAATCAAGAAAACTTGCAGAAAGAAATATTGAAATCCTTGCCACCGTCCGCGCCAGGGGTCCTGCGGGAAGTAGGGCTAAAAATTGATGTTGAAAAATATGTAAGGGGTGCCAGCTACGGAGTAAGTAAATGTATCTTTAATAATAAGTATATAGGACTGCGTGGTGAATATGATTGGAAAGATAAAAAAGCTGGCGTTTGGTTAACATATGCGTACTAAAAGAGTAAAAGCCTACTGATTAAGGGAGGCTTAATGTGGAATAATTTTAATGGGAGTGAAATGGGAGTTTAGAGCCTCGTTTTTACACGAAAAAATGCGGGTTTTCGCGGTTGCTAAAACAAGCCATATAATGCTATTGGATGCGTAAAATCAATATACTTAAAGGATTTGTGGCTGGAAATGGCATTCAAGAGGTCAGCGGTTCGATCCCGCTTGTCTCCACCAACCTTAGAACTAGGCACTGCAACAGTTTGCAGTGCTTTTTTTATTGCGTGGGAGTTTCCTTTCATTGGGTCATGGGAGTTAAATGGGAGTTTGTAATTTATTTTAAGCTTTTAGTAATACATATTTTCAGCGATTTCAGCAAGACGTTTTCCGCTACCTTTTTTCTTATGCGCATATTTTAGTGTTGTCTCAATTTTACTATGTCCTACGGCTGCACTGACGTCTGCCAGGGGCATTTGTGCCAGCATTTCAGTAATGTATGTATGTCTGAGAAAATGAAACCGTCTATAGGGAATATTAAGCTCGCTGAGGATACGCTTCCATGTTCTGCGCATGTTATTACGGCTTATAGGTGTACCTGTGCGGGTACTGAAAAGATATTCGCTTGCGTATTCAGTGCGCTCTATATATTCATCTAAGATATCACATAACTTACGACTAAGGTCATAGGTACGTATTGATTGTCTGTTTTTTGTATTGCCAAGAATGGTTTTATTGTTTTTGTCTTGTTTTACAGATTTTTTTATTTTGATCTGTTGCTTAGTAGAATTATACCATTTTTTTAAAATACCTAACAGCTCACCGATACGGCAACCGGTGGATACTTCAAGTAAAATCATTACATAGTATTTATGTTGACTATGATCTGATTTTAGGTAATTTAAAATAGTTTTGATTTCTTCCTGTGAAAATGGTTCAGGCTCGTCATCCTCGTTTTTATAAGCCAACTCAGGTTTGGGAACTGCAAGCATCGGATTGAATTGAATTATTTGGCGAGATACAGCAAAGGTAAATACCATTTTTAAAAATTCATATGTTTTGCGTTTGTCATCTTGACTGCTTTTTAAGCTTAAAAAATAATGTTGTAAAATTTCAGTAGTTATATTTTTGATGGGGTATTTGACTAAAGGTGCTATTTTATTAGCTCTGCGCTGGTAGAATATTTCAGTTCCTTCTGATACAGTCGGATATGTTTTAAAATCAGCAAGATATTTAATAACAAATTGTCCAAATGGTGCCAGGCCGTCTTTATTATATACATTTTGTTTGATTTTTGCTATTTCTTCGTTTTTGTAGTCGATTGCTTCCTGTTGAGAATTAAAACGTTTTTGTATAATACCCGCAGGCGTTACTATTCTTACACGCCATTTCTGACGTTGCTGTTCAAAATATACTGAGCCTTCTCCTTTTGCTCGAACACGTGACATCATAAATCAACTCCTTTAGAACATATGTTTGTCGAAGATGAGTTAAATTTTGCCGCTCCATTAAGGAGCGGCTTTTTATTTTATTGATTTTTTAAAATAAACCACCTAAAACAGCACGTGCTACATCAGTCGCAACTTTAGTATTTTCTTTGTTTTGTTTAGCACGTTTTTCTTTTTCTGACTGAGCTTGCTCTACTTCTTTTTCTTTTTGAGCTTGGGCGTCATCGGCTTTATCAGCATCAGAACGTATTTTTAATACTTCTTGAAATATTTGTTCACCTATTGAACTAGGTATCACACTTTCCCATGTTCCGGAACCTTTAGTGTTACGTAAAAAATCACCTTTAACATTATAGTCAATAATTTCAAGGGACCGGGTTTCATCACCTATTTCGGTTCGTTTAAAATTCATTTTTTCTAAAGTTACAGCGATTTTTTCGCCTTTATAAATTTTTTGAGCATAATCGGCATATTTTATTTGTACCCATACGGTGTATACTCCATTTACACGTGTAATATTATCTGTATTGATCGACAATGTAATATCATCTGTTGATGTTAGCCATTTCCAATTAGCAGCAGAGGCGAGAGAGGAGAAGGCTAAACATAAAGCAAGCGTGAGTAATAATATTTTCCTCATTTCAAGTACCTCGTCAGTTTAATATTTTGTGTAATAAAGATTCTTTTTTCTCAGGGATTTTATCGGCCCGGCTTTTATCAAACGTTAAATCAGAAACATTTTTAGTTTTGTTATCAATATACATGGAAAAATCAGTGCGCCTTTTCCCACCTGCATCGTTTGTCATTACAAAATAAGAACTGATTTTAGTTTTATCAGGCTTTTTAATAAAAATCCAATCATGAACGCCCCAATAATCAATGTTGTCTGTATGTGGTACTTGCATTTTGTCTAATTCTTTCTTTATGGCAGTTTTTGCTATCTTCATTAATGCTTCTTTATCACTTCTACTTAAATAAAATTCATTTGCGTTATGTTGGACTTTACCATTCGAAAAAACATCAAATTCATATTTTGTGATTTTATAAACCGATCCATTTGGTGCAAGTAATAAATTATAGTAATTCAGTTCGCCATATTCAATTTTATATCCTTTTTCAGCTGCTCCTGTAGCGTTATCTAAAGATTTATCCTCTGATAATTTGTAATTTTCAAAGCCACATTGTGCTAACACAGAAGCTACATTAGCTGATTGTTGATCTGTTAGATTTTGTATTTTAATAGATTGTGGAGGTAGATTTTTAGTTTCTTCAGAACTTGAAGGCGATTTCCCACAACTATTGGCAAGACCTATCAAAAACACGAATATAAATATTCCATATAATGCTTTTTTGAGGCATCCACTGTTTTCTCTACTTATAGGTGGTTGATCATTTGTTTGAAGATTAGATAAAGATTGTTTCGGTTCATTATTTTCTAAGTCATTAGTGTTACTAAAATTGGCTTGTAGCGGCTGAATTTGTTCAGGAGAAATTTGTTCAATTCCATTAATTAAAGATGAAATTATATATAGTGGAAGATCATAAGGCGGAAAATGTAAAATAAAAGGGTTTTGTCGTCCTTCTTTAAATATATTTAATCCGCCTTCACCATAAGATAAAGATAATATTTTAGATATAGAAATTGTAAAATTTTTTGTTGTACCTAGAAAACCTATACGTTGATTTGTAATGAAGAATTTTCCATAATCTTCATCTTCCCAAAATTCATTAGTTTCCCATGTAGGTGAAATTGATCCCAACCGGTATCTAACGCCTTTACAGATTTTTATACTAGTTGTTATTCCTCTATAATTTACGGTTTTTGTAACTTTTCGTTTTTTGCGCATGGATGCATCTGAAACGAAATGAATAACTTCGTTAGGTTTTAACATAATATTTACAGCGTTATCGGGTAGAATAGGTAATTCTCCACTTGTTCTTATTTTATATATTGAATTTAAGTTGCCAATAGCTGAAATTAATTTTGTTCTTACTTCTTTTGGCAGATATACACAGTAATCGACTAACAATTTGAAATTTGCAAGCTCGGCATTATCCAAAATATCATCAGACATAACTTGCTTGTAAAATCTGGCGCAGGCCACAACTTGCGCTTCTTGTAACTGTTTATTTGAAAATGATGTGCTTGTTGCAAATCTTGTTAATTGATCTAAATCATTAGAATTTATTTTTCCTACTTCAGCTAATCCTACAAGCCTTTCAATATATTCTTGTACTTCTGATTCGCTTGCAGAAAAAAATCCCATGAAATCATCCCCTATTTCTTAAAAATTTTTTCTAACCTGAATAACCTTACCGAAAATTTTAACGACATTCATCTCTTTGCCAGAAAAAACTCTAGGTGGATAAGCAGGATTTGCAGCTTCCAATATCATTACATTATCGTGATATCTGACACGCTTTAGAGTGCCTTCCTCACCATTTATAATGACTACAGCAAGCTCACCGTTCTCAATAGTACATTGACGTCTAACAATGGCGATATCGCCTTCGGAAATGCCGATGTCTTTCATACTGTCGCCTTTGCATACAAAGGCGGTAACATCGCCGGTTAAGCTATCGTCAACAAAAACATAACCTTCTAAGTATTCATATGCCAATCCATTGACTCCACATTTTACGGAGCCGATGATTGGTATTTTTTTGTTTTCTACAACAGGCCCAATATAGTTTGATAGTTTATTTGGATCTACATCATTACCAAGTAAGACATCTACTGAAACAGAGAGAACCTGTGCAATGGCTTGTAGTGTTGATAGACTTGGATTATATGCATTCCTTTCAAGACCAGCAATATATGATCGGGAAAGATTTGTTAGCTGAGCTAACTCCTGTTGAGTTAGGTCTTTAATTTTACGATATTCTTTTAAATTTCGACCTAAATCATTAGACATAAAACACCCCGCCTTTGTCCAGTATTCCTGACTTATTTAAATTTTAACATAGTTTTGTCAGAAATACTATTGACAAAATGTTGGTAATACAGTACAATGCTAAACATAGAGGAGGTATAAAAATGAAAGAAGACATTGGGAAATTTATTAAAGAAAAGAGATTATCATTAAATATGACTCAGCAAGAGCTTGCTGAAAAGGCGGAATTAAGCCGTTCTTATTTAGTTGAGATTGAAAAAGGAACTTACAATATTAGCTCTGAGACTTTGATAAAATTAGCTATTGTATTAAATATCGATCTTAATTTTTTTAAATCTTCGTGACAGAAATACAATACAAAATATTTATAAGTGACCAGGAAGGAGCATAAGTGTGTTGGATAAAAAGAGGGCTGCAATAAGTCTAATTTGTTTTTGCATATTAGCAGGCATATGGCTTTATTTCTTTGGTGTAGAAGCAACTGTAGCTATGGTTGGTGGTGTTATTGGTGGGGTGGTTTTAACTGTTGGGATAGTTTCTCTCCTGCTTCTATAGTTACAACAATTCTCCCATGCCGGGTGCAAATGCCAAATCGTGTAAAACGTCGCACTTAGTAAGGAGTACGTGGATAGAAATTGCTTATATTATAGCAGGGAAGGTAAGGAAAGGAATGATAAAAGTATGCGAATGACACTAAAAGCCTTCTGTGAAAAGTACGGCTTTTCGTATCGAGGGATGCAAGACAGGGCAGCAAAAGGAGAGTTTCCTCACTCTGGTGGTGGTAAGAAAGGTTCGCTGATATATGTATTTGATGATACGCTTTTAGAATTTTTTAGACAGCAGGATGAAGAAAACGCCAGGAAAAAGGCAGCAGCAATTCATCAAGCAAAATGCAAACCTACATGTATGAAATACCGCCGGAAGAAAGATCAAATATCTACCGACAATTGGGCAGAGGAGTTACGCAAGGGTATTGAAAAGCGTAAAGCAGAGAGAGCCGCTCAGAAGCTTGCTGAACAGGCTGTTTGATTACTTGAAATAATATCACGAAAGGAGAGTTGCAACATGCAAAAAAACAGCATGAACCCTTATTTAAATGCTCGACTTTTTGCAGGTATGACAAGGCCTAAAGCGGCTATGTTATTGATAGTATCAGAGCGTAGCCTTGCAGAATACGAACTAGACGGCAGGGCTGTTCCTGATTGGCTGGTTTTAAAAATGACTGAAATGTATCGTACTCCTTGGCTTAGGGTACAACACTTACAGCGAAACCCTGTCTTTTGCGATATTTTCGGTTTAGTGCCGATTAACGACACAGAGGGCATAAAGATATTAAGGGTACATAAAGAAGTATCTGACGTGTCAAAACTTTTGCCTGAGATGGTAGAAAAAACACTAAATAAAACTGAACTTGGCAGCAGAATGATAAAAGAATGTAGAGAAGCAGCACAGTCATTATTAGCACTGATTGGATCAGAAAGAGAGGTAGCCAAATGAAGAACATTTATAAAGATATTTACTTAGTGTACTTATCAGCGGTTGATGCAATAACAAACTTACTTGATAGTATTGCAAGGTATCCGGCTATGTGGCTGCTGACTGTAGTAGCAACACTGGTAGCAGTACGAATGATTTACAACATTGGTTACGCTATGGGGCAGGTGGCAGGCTTATGATTAGAGATTTTACCGTAGCAACTACTGCAATATTTGTCGGAACATACATTGCTATTATGGCTGCTGTAGTGACTGTAGGGGTGTTGAGATGAATAGGCAAAAGAAAAAGAGCTACCGAAGTTGCAGCTTCGATAGCTCAGGGTGGACATGTAAATTTTACTAGGTTTAGCGTCCACCTTCATTTTAGCAGAGCGAAGGTGATTTGTAAATGGATAAGTTACAGCAGGAAAAAATAGATCGTTTGAATACTGCAGTAGAAATAATAAAAAAGACGTTTTCAGAACCAGTTAAATTTCCGGTCCGTTCATCTCCGTATCCGGTCGTTGTATGTGCGCATTGTGGATGTAGAGTGCCAATAGAGGATACACGCTGTAGATGCGGCGGTCAAACTTTTAGAGAGTTTTAGGAGGACGTAGAAATGAATGAGAAAGAAAAGTTAGCGGCCTTTCGTGCACTTCAGCAGGCATACGGTGAGCCTAAAGTAACCGCAAAGCAGGCTGTTAAATTGCTTAGACGTGCAGAACGGTGTAAAGGGAGGAATAAGTAATGTTTAAAAAGGCAGAACGTAAAAGAAGCTATGTAAAAATTGCTTTGTGTGGTGTATCTGGAAGCGGTAAGACATATTCCGCATTATTGATGGCACAAGGGTTAGGCGAAAAGATAGCTATGATTGATACGGAAAATGGTAGCGGCGAATTATATTCTGATCTTTATAATTATGACGTTGCGCAAATTGTCCCGCCTTTTAATACTACGAATTACATCAATGCCATAAAAGAAGCTGAAAAGGCTGGTTATGATGTGTTGATCATTGATAGTTTGTCACATGTATGGAATGGAGCAGGTGGGCTATTAGAGCAACAAGAACAAATTGCCAGAACTAAATATAAGGGCAATTCTTGGGCGGCATGGAAAGATATTACGCCAATGCATGATAAATTAGTACAGACAATTTTGCAAAGTAAAATGCATGTTATTGTGACCATGCGGTCCAAACAAGATTATATTCAAACCGAAGATAAGAAAATCAAAAAAGTTGGTATGGCTCCTGTACAACGTGAGGGGTTGGAGTACGAATTTACTATCATGTTTGATATTGATCGTGAAAAACATGAGGCTACGGCAAGCAAAGATCGTACACGTCTTTTTGATAATTCTGTAGGTGTAATAACCCCGGAAATAGGAGTTAAAATACGGCAGTGGATTGAGCAGGGGGCAATAGCACATGAACCAGTTAAAGTGCCAGAGGAAGAAGCTGTAGTAAAAACTACTGAGTTTGTAAAATTTGATGGTACAAAATGTTATGTTCGTGGTAACGCAGGTTGGCAGAATGTAGAAGAAATGGGTATCGAAGGATTAAAATTTATTCTTTCAAAACCACAGTATGAGAATGCGCATTCCTGCGCAAAAGCGTGTCTTGATGCAATAAAAGCAGCAGAAGAGGCTATTTGAAATGAAAACCACGGTAAAAGACCTTCAGCTGATTCAGACATGGCAGGGGGCAAGTGTTGTGATTCCGCTTTCATCGTCAGAGGCGGAAGAGGTTGCAGAATTAAAGAAGAAAGCTGACGATGGAAAACCATTGCAGTTTGAATTAAAAATCATTAGAAAACAACGTAGCCTTGATGCAAATGCGGCATTATGGTTTTTGTTACAGGAAATGGCGGCTAAACTACGGACAAATAAAGATGCGCTATATCTTGAAATGTTGGGTAGATATGGAGTATTTACACATATAATTGCAAAAGCTAATGCTGCAGAGCGATTTAAAGCTCAATGGCGTACTGTTAAGGATCTTGGCGAAGTTACTGTCAATGGGCAGACTGGTAAGCAGCTACAATGTTATTTTGGCAGTAGTACTTATAACACGCTTGAATTTAGTAGGTTGTTAGATGGAACGATTAACGATGCTAAGGAAATTGGTATAAACCTTATTTCCGATGCTGATAGGGCGCTTATGCTTGCAGAATGGGGCAAATAAAATGGCTAAAAGTATCATGCAGACAGGAAAATATTGTTATAACTGTGGGATAGAAACAGGACTTCATTTGCACCATATCTACTATGGTACCGGCAAGCGGAAAATTAGCGATAAAAACGGTTTTACCTGTTGGCTGTGCTGGCGTTGCCACAATGCTGTGCATGATGGCAGTGAACTGGGGTCTTTGTTAAAGGCAGAGTGCCAAATGGTTTTTGAGCTTGAACACAGCAGAGAAGAATTTATGAAGATTATCGGAAGAAATTATTTAGACGACTGAAAGGATTATTATGAACTACGTTGCACAGATGAATGCGTTTTGGAGCTGGCGGTTACTCAACCAACTTAATAGCCGAGCTGCTGATTTGTATATGGCATTATTGCACTTTAACAATTTAGGCGGCTGGCAAAAAGAGTTTACCGTGTCCAGCACGATGCTGCAATCGGTGTGTGGAATTTCTCGGACTGAATTAAGTAGGCATAGGAATACTCTAATTCAGATGGGGCTGATTTCATACCAGGGCGGCAAAGGTAGTCGATCAGGTTTTTATCAGATATTTGATTTGTGTATCGTATACCGAACACAAACTGATACACAACCTGTAACACAACTTGTAACACAAACTGATACACAACCTGTAACACAATCTCGCGTGGAGAAGAAAGTATATATAAATAATATTATTAATAATAAACAAAACGAAAAGAAACAAGAAGCGCCTGATTGTGAGCGGGAAGAATATTTTGCCCGATTTTGGGAAGCATACCCAGTGAAGGTAAAAAAGCCTGTAGCTAAAATCGAGTGGAACAAGCTGGTTGATCCTTGTGTGGAGCTGTACGAAAAAATCATAGCTGCTGTTGAGCGGTATAAACAGACAAGCCGTTGGAAAGAGAACAACGGGGCTTATATTCCATACCCTGAAACATTCTTGCAAGACAGGCGTTGGGAAGATGAGATACGTGTTACAGAGCAGAAAAAAGAATGGGCATGGTGAGGTGATTTGAATGCTTGATATAGGCGATATAGAGGCTGCGTTTGTGGTATGGCGAGCAGCTGGCTTAACTCCACCACCGATGAATGATGTGCAGCGGGAAAACTTTATGGCTAAAACGTTGGAACAATACAAGTATACACAGGTCAATGATTGGGCGGAAGCTGTTGAGTGGGTGGCTAATAACAATACGCGCTGGGCAACGTGGTTCGACATCAATACAGCGCTGTCTATAGTCCGGCAGAATAAAATCGGTGCAGAGAAGAAGGCTATTGAGCGTAATTCTAAAGCGGCAAATGAGTTTGTTAAAAAGTTGTTTGCTGATCTTGCTGCCGGTAAAACATTTGGCGAACTACGACAGCCAATAAGCAAGAAAGTTAGAGCTGCAGCAAAGAGGATTTTTCCTGATGCTGACGATAGCTTTATAAAGCGTAATTGCAGCGATATCAGCTTTATCGCAGACGTCGAACGAAAATGCGCTGAATGTATTAACACTGTTGATTGCCCATACAGCGGACATCAACCGTTTTTGAGAGTAGACAAAGAAAGTGGATTTACTTATGTGGTTGCTGATCGTGAGCGGTGTTATAAATATCATCCGTTAGTGCCTGATGTAGTGCCAAAGCAGTCAGCATGTCGTCAAGGTGATTTAGCTAAAGTTTAAAGGAGCGGTAACTATGAAAAAGTATGAGTTGACAGCAGAGTTTATAGAAAAATGGGGCAAGAAATTATTTAGGATTAAGGCTTTAATTAGCTTTGGAAGTGTTGAAGCTGGTGAACTTGGTGGATATGTGGAAAAAGAAGATAACTTAGCGCAAGATGGCGACGCTTGGGTGTACGGCAACGCTGAGGTGTGCG
>ERZ780149.647-NODE-647-length-43653-cov-3.707831_pt1 | contig 43653 bp, 66 predicted proteins | sample MGYA00511367_ERZ780149 | MGnify/ENA primary metagenome ERZ780149 (study PRJEB29588, sample SAMEA2153852) | human gut metagenome | biome: human gut; feature: human-associated habitat; material: faeces | place: Denmark | collected 2008/2010 ... | reverse complement strand
GTGATATATAAATCATCGGTTATACCACCGTTTTCTTTTCCAAGAGTGTTCCAGTGGTTGTAAAATGCCTGCATCTCATACCGGTCGCCTATATAAGATCCGGAAAAGCCCCAGGTGAGGCCTTTCACCGCCTGAAAATCGTAGCATCCTTTTGAATACAGATAGTCAAACATTGCCCCTATCTGTGCCCTCTTGTTGATATTGCCAGAGAAGGTGGCTGAAAGCCTGTCCTGAGAGTTGTCTCTTGTTCCGGCGGTATTATAAGAAAGGAATGTCAGCGGTATGCGGGAATTGAAAAACTCGTGAGTACTCAGCGAAGGAAGCCAGGCGGCTACAGCATCTTTGAACATAAATTCGCTTGTCGGCTGCCGGTCGAAATAAATAAGAGTCTCTCCGGGCCCCCCAAGATTACCTGTGATGGCGTATGCGGGGCCGAGCGACACCGGCACCGAGCGCTGACCATAATTGAGCAGCGATGTGTCGACGGGAGCAGGTTCTCGAAGTCCTAACGGCGGGATGATTTTCCACGCATAAATCTCTTGTTTTATGTCTGATTCCTTCACCTCATTGTTTTTTTCCGAAGATGAAGAAGATGATGATGACGGTCGCTGCGCAACCATCGGTATGGTAAGCAATGCCGACAGGCATATAGTTATGACAGTCTTATTCATAATAGCCGCAAAGATACTAAAAATATAAGAGTTGACAGTTATTATGGTGTAATTTGGATAAGAAAGTGTGCTCATAGCAATTTCTGCGTTATGTCTTGTGAAATTTGACGGCAGATTGTTTGCTTTGCTACGATAAAATCATTAACTTTGCACCGCTTTTTAGCATCCCCGTGTGATGGGAAATTAAGGAGCATTATTTAATCACTTAATTTTGAGTAACACAACAAATTAATTAACAATGAAGACTTATCAACTGACAGCCGAACCGCGCACCGGACTCGGTAAGAAGGCAGCCAAGGCGCTCCGTGACGAAAACAAGATTCCCGTAGTGCTTAACGGCAGTGACATCGTGACTCTCCCCTACACCGCAGCTCTCAAGCCCGGCGAAAAGCTCGTTGAAATCGGCAATGGCAAGGGGCTTATCACAACCGACCTTACAGTAAAGGCTGAGGATGTGCGCAAACTCATCTATACTCCCGACATCTTCGCAATCGAGCTTACCGTTAACGGTGAAAAGCGTAACGCAGTGCTTCGCGAAGTACAGTTCCACCCGGTAAAAGACACCATCCTCCACATCGACCTTCTTGAAGTAAACGACAAGAAGCCTGTAGTGGTTGAAGTGCCTGTTAAACTTGAAGGTCACGCCGAAGGTGTTAAAGCCGGTGGTAAGCTGACTCTCTCAATGAAGAAGATTAAAGTTAAGGCTCCTTACAATGTGATTCCCGAGCGCGTTGTCATCAACATCGACAACCTCGGTCTTGGCAAGACTCTCCAGATTGGCGACCTCCACTTCGACGGTCTTGAACTGATGAACGCAAAGAACGCTGTAGTCTGCGCAGTTCAGCTCACCCGTGCCGCTCGTGGTGCTGCTGCTAAGGCATAATCGCAGTGACATGAAATACTTGATTGTAGGATTGGGCAACATCGGCGATGAATACCGTGGAACCCGCCACAATATAGGTTTTAGAATATTGGATGCTTTTGCCGAAGCATCCAATATTTCTTTTACCACCGAGCGTTACGGTGATGTGGCACACATGAGACTGAAAAATAAGCAACTCACTCTCTTAAAGCCGTCGACTTACATGAATCTGAGCGGAAACGCAGTGCGCTACTGGAAAGAAAAAGAAGGCATCGACGTAGACCACATACTTATTCTTGTGGATGACATCGCTCTCCCCTTCGGGGCTATCCGCATAAAGTCGGGCGGCAGTGATGCCGGTCATAACGGGCTCAAGAATATAGCGCAGATGCTCGGCACACAGGCTTATCCGCGTCTGCGTTTCGGGGTCGGAAATGATTTTCCGCGAGGGTGCAAGATCGATTATGTGCTCGGTCAGTTTACGCTTGATCAGCGGCAACAGCTTCCTGCACGAGTTGATGTGGCTTGCGAGGCGATAAAGGCATTCTGCCTGTCAGGAATAGGCTTTGCCATGTGTAATTTTAATAATAAATAAGCCGATGGCAAAGACAGAAGAACGCATTGATAAATGGATGTGGGCGACACGTATTTTCAAGACGCGTACAATATCGACCGAAGCATGCAAGAAAGGTCGTGTGATGGTTAACGATGTCGAGGTCAAGCCTTCCCGCATGATAAAAGTCGATGACATCGTGAAGGTGCGCAAGCCGCCTGTCACCTACTCTTTTCGAGTGAAGGCTTTGACTGAAAATCGTCTTGGCGCAAAGCTTGTGCCCGACTATCTTGAAAATATCACACCTAAGTCGGAACTCGACTTGCTCGAAGTGGTAAAGATAAGCGGATTTGTCGACCGTCGCAAAGGTATGGGACGTCCTACCAAGCGCGAAGGTCGCGAATTGTCACGCTTCAAGGAAGATGTATATGACGACGGTTGGGATTTCGACTTCAATTTCGATGAAGACACCGATGCCGACGATTAATCATTCCCTTTGACTATTTTGGATATGCGCTCAATATAATCCTCGACCTTCGGTATCAAGGGCGCAACATCCTCTTCTTCCCAATCGAATAAATCTTCATAGTCTCCTGTCTGTCGCATGGAAAACAATCTGCCTAACAGACGGGAGTCTTCTTTTGATAATAAGCCGTTTTCAACAAAAGAAAATCCAATCATTCTTATCGCTCCTTTATGAGTCGTAGTTTCAATTCCTTTGCTGATTAATAAGGCTACGCTTGCATAGTATGCAACATAATATAGTCGATTCGCAGCCAAACTCCAATATCCGAGCTTACTAACGTCAGTCACTTCTTTAAGGGTCTCTTTCGCTTTTTCAAGTCGATAGGAAACTATCACATCTCTTTCCTCTGATTGCAAAGTCATGCCTTTATCCTAATTTTGAAATATTACTACTGAATCCCTCTCGACATTCTTATAAAATGGCAAGAAACTACGCTTTAGCCATCCGGAAAACGAATATAGTCGCGGATTAATCACTTCATCAAATTTGAGACCTATCTCTGAAAAGGGCCAAGCATACAAATCCCATAAGGACCAAGGCACACGGTCCTCACCAGGAATGAGAATATGTATATCCCAATCAGAATCTGAACGAGCCTCGCCACGTGCTCTTGAGCCATAAATAGACACTTTCGAACCTTCGGGCAAGATTTCCGCAGCTTTAGCTTTTAATGCTGTTATTAATTTGGCATATTTTTCCTCTTCTGACATTTGGTTTCGGTTTGATATAATATTATAACAAAAAATCCCGCAGGCGATTCTGCTTGCGGGATTTCTTTGCGGAGTGAGGGGGATTCGAACCCCCGATACGCTTTTGGCGTATACACGCTTTCCAGGAATGGTTATTCCTTATGCGGTTCAATCCAGAGAAGGACACTATGCAAACAGCACTGTTCCCTATTCGGGTTAGTAAATTATTTGATTTTAATTAAGTTATGGTGCGATTGAGTTTTCAAAAAACATTGTTTATGTTGTCTCTTGAAAATCCAAATCGCGGATGAGCATTTATGAGTTGCTGGTATTTTGCTGGTTTTAACATCTTAGTCTAAAATGATAGTGGGTGAACAAACTTTCATCATCAACTCCAAAGTATCATTGTCCTCTACTACTTCGTCAATGATTGCTTCATTGAAGTGAGGGCATTTTAATACTCCAGATTTTTCTGCTTGAGCGTAGGCTTTACTAAATAGGAGCCCACGCTCTTTTTTTGTCCTGGGTATTCGGTCCGGAACAATAATGAGGAAACGACAACCCCAACCTTTGATGTCTTTTGAGAATCGGCACCAGTTTTCACAGGTGCATCTGTTGGAGCAGTCGAAAACTGCATCATGATCGCTGTATCTGCTCGGCATAATTAAAGAGATTACTCGATGTGAGCCGGAGACATATTTAATTCGTGTTCCTTCTCGTTCAATAGTCGTTCCCTCTCGTTCAGCATAGCTTCCTTCTCAAACAACTTGGCGGCTTTAGCAGACAATGATTCATCTTTTTTTTGTAGTTGTTCAAATAATTGAAGCAACTTGTGTGACATAGCCATAAATTCAGCCATGTTTGCCTGATTCAACCCCATGCCCTCTTGTCGCTGAGGGTAGGAAGTCGAAGCCTCGTTCAATACATCACCTTCGCCAGTGTAAAGGTAGTTTTTGTTGACTTGAGGGAATCGGTCACATATCTTATTTACCACACCGGGGTTGAATTTCTTTGTTCGCCCCCGCTGCAGGTCGAATATTCGCTGATAGTTGATGCCTATTTCCTCGGCAAACTTAGGGGCAGTCAGTCCCAAAGCCTTTAATAGCGAATCAATTATGATGCGAGCATCCATGTTGTTTTCAACTTTTTCGTCTTCTTTCATAATCAGAACTTTATGAAGCAAACAAGTAGGAACATCCCAAAGTTTACCCCATTAGTTAAAATATATTAAATTGTCATGTTAACAAGGCAAAAATGATTATTTCTATTGCAGGAAATAGGAAAAATGATTATCTTTGCACAAGAATAACAATAACAATAATAACAAAGATAAGCATTTTCTCGCTTATATGCAAATAAGGATTAACACAAACAATCAAATTGATGTATGGAAACTATCAATTATAGCGAAAATCCCAAGATGTCAGCAGTGACTTGTCCGGTTCCTACCGAGGGGTTGTGCTCGCCGGAAGTATGCTGCGAAGAAAAGAAACCGATAACCAAGGAACTCAAATCTTTGGTCGTAGGTGGCTCTGTATCATTCCCTATTGAGCGGCGCTCATCGGTTCTCGCAACAGCTCAACGATTAAAGAAAGACCTTGTTAGGATTGGTTGGAACTTCAAAATCATTGACAATACAGAGGATTTTACGGTTACCGTTGTCAGGATTCCTTGATTTATGTGTTTTCCCCGAAAATGTAGCTGAAAGTTGCCGGATTTGCATACTGGTAGCTGTATTTCGCACACCTTGTCGGATATTGTAATATATAATCATAAATACAACAAATCACAGGTTTAATTTAAACAGAGAATTTATGTCATTAATCAAAAAACCAAATGAACTTAATGTTCAGACTCGCATTAAAATGCTCATCTACGGGCAAGCGGGTATGGGAAAAACAACGCTTGCACTTAGTGCTCCCAGCCCTCTCCTTATTGACTTCGACAATGGAGTCAATCGTGTTAACTATGCTCATATCAAAGACACGGTTCAGATAGAGAGCTACAACGATTTGCTCACGGTCCTCAATACCGAAGACCTGACTCCATTTGAAACAATAGTGATCGATACTGGAGGTAAGATGCTTGATGCGATGGCTACCTACATCATCGCAAAGAACCCAAAACTCGGTCGTGCCAATGGCATGCTCACACAGCAGGGCTACGGTCAGCGTAAGGCTGAATTCACAGCATTGCTCCGTCTGTTATATTCAAAAAAGAAAGACGTGGTGTTTGTGGCACATCGAAAAGCTCTTGTCGACAATGACGAGACGAGATATGTTCCTCTTTTCGGCGGGAGTAACTACGATGACCTTGTTACCGAGCTTGACCTCGTGGGCTATCTTGAAGCTAACGGTCGCAAAAGAACAATAACATTCGACCCCACATCACGAAATGATGGAAAAAACACTTGTAACCTCCCTGCAGTTATGGAGATTCCTGAAATCGTGGATACGGAGGGTAACGCAATCGGAGATAATAATTTCCTCTCGGATACAATCTTTACGATGTATCGAAATCGCCTTGTAGAACGGAGCGTTGAGGGCAAGGCTTACCGCACGTTGATGGATGACCTTGAGGAAAAGATCAGTAAAATAAAGAATGCTGAGCAAGCAAATGCATTCGTCGCCGGCATTAACAGCTACAACCATATCGGCAATTCAAAATCAATCGCAGCCAAGAAGTTCACGACACAATGTGCTTCCCTCGGTTTGATTTGGAATAAGGATTCAAAATCATACTCAGATCCCGTGCCGGCAGAACCAGTCGCAAATGAAGCCTAATATATCATATCGCTTCTACGCTACATTGCTCGATGGCTTTCAAGACTATCTGGATTCAGAGCAGAACTATGAAAAGTTCTATTCTAATCCGGATAGGGTTGGAAGTCCCACTCCTGACGAATATGACAACAAAGCGTTTTGGGACCTCCTTAATAGGATAAACCGTGTACCATTTGAAAGTGAAGCCGCTGACAAGGGCACTGCGTTTAATGATGTTGTTGATTGTCTTATCGCCAACCTACCGCGTACTGAAAAGACAACATTTACTATCGACGAGCAAGCAGGAAAGATATTCACCCAGTTTAAGAATCGAAACTTCGCGTTTCCACTTAATATATGTAGAGAATTTGCCGAATATTATGAGGGTGCAGTATCGCAGGTGTTTGTGTCTGCTATTATTCAAACAAAATATGGCAATGTAGAGGTATATGGATATATTGATGAGTTGATGCCATTTTCTATACATGACATCAAAAGCACCAAATTTTACGAAGCTTTCAAGTTCCGTAAGCATTGGCAGCATCGAGTCTATTCATATTGCATGTGGAAAAGGGGCGATGCAGTCCAATATTTCGAGTACAATGTAACCGATTTCAATGATACTTATACCGAGCGTTACGAGTGGGTTCCTGAACGTGACATTCCCATACTCGTGGATCATTGCGAGAGATTGATTGAATTCCTTGAAGCTTATCGCCCTTATATAACGGATAAGAAGATTTTTAACCTTGAAGAATAATATGGTTAAGCTTGCAGGATTGATAAAGGATTCCAACGGAGTCCAAATGAGCCATCAGTTTGACCGCATGGTATCAGATTTGCCGGAAGGCAGATACCGTGTTATCATTGAACCTCAGACTGAAATGGCGTCAATCCCGCAACGTCGCCTATTATATATGTGGTTTAACTATATTGCGTCGAAAACGGGCTCTACAAAGAAGCAGGTTCATGACCATTATTGCGAAATGTTCCTTGATGAGAATATGCCATCCACAAAGGACATGACAAGCCTCCAGCTTACGCATTTCATGCATCAGATTCAAGCTGATGCTGCTGTTGAGTTTGGCATACGCCTTCCTGAACCTGAAGATGGCGATAGTTACCACTACTTCATTCATGAATATAAAGACAGATGAAGTTTACATTGCGTGATTACCAGCAAGCCGCATCCGATGCCTCGATCCGATTCTTCCGTTCATCAAATGAGAGGAACGGAATATTGGTGCTTCCAACAGGAGCCGGCAAATCTCTTGTAATTGCCGATATTGCTCATAGATTAGACGATAACGTCTTGGTTTTTCAACCATCAAAAGAGATACTTGCTCAGAACTTTGCGAAGTTTCAAAGCTATGGCGAAACGGATTGTTCCATATACTCAGCATCTTTTAATTCAAAAGAAATCAAGCGTATTACATTTGCCACAATTGGAAGTGTTAAATCTCACATGGAAGATTTCAATCACTTCAAATATATCATTGTAGATGAATGTCATACTGTTAACGCACAAGGCGGTATGTATAAGGATTTCTTCGATTGTGCCAAGCGTAAGATTCTCGGTCTGACAGCAACACCCTATCGGCTCAATTCAGCTCAAATATGCCTTAACGATGAGGGAAGGTATGACCCCGAAGCTGAGCCTCATAATATGTGTATATTGAAATTTATCACAAGGACACGACCAAGGATATTCCATGACGTTATTTTTCAAGTTGATATCCAGACCCTACTCCATAGAGGCTTTTTATCCCGCCTTAATTATTATGATGTAACTATTGTTCCACAAGAGGGACTAAAACGTAATACTACTGGGATGGACTTTGATGAAGCATGTCTTTTTGAGGAGTTTCAGAGAACGGGATTACAGCAACATCTTGTCGATATAGTCAAGCGCCTTCAGAATCCTAAGAGTGGAATTCCTCGTAAGGGAATTCTTGTGTTTACAAAATTTCTTGACGAGAGCATGAAATTATGTGAAGATATTGAGGGATGCCAAATGATAAGTGGGGAAACACCTGCAAAAGAACGCAATAGGATTATTGAAGATTTCAAATCCGGTAAAATAAAAGTGCTGACAAATGTTGGTGTTTTAACCACTGGGTTCGACTACCCGGAACTTGACACAGTTGTTATGGCTCGTCCAACAATGTCTCTTGCAATGTGGTATCAGATTGTAGGCAGAGCCATCCGACCACATCCTGAAAAAGATAGCGGTTGGATTGTTGACCTTTGTGGTAATATCAAAATGTTTGGCAGGGTTGAGGATTTGCATTTGACAGAATATAAGCCGGGGCAATACGCAATTCAGGGAATAGCTGATAACCGGCAAAAACAACTGACAAACGTCTATTTCTAATATGGCAAGAGTAACATATAACAGGCAGGTTCTTGATGCAATACTGCATGGGAAACCAGCTCCCAAAAGAATTCCTAAAGGTCCAGCATCATCAAGCGAAAGCCAAATTCAGCAGGCTTGTATTAATTGGTTTAAGGCTCAGTATCCTCGTCTTTGGGAAGATGGAGTTTTGTTTCATATAGCTAACGAAGGTGTTAGACGAGGCGGCGCCGGCAGTCGGGCAAAACGAGAGGGTATTGTAAGAGGCGTGGCGGATTTATGTCTTGCCATGCCCCGGAAAGGATATGGCGCTCTTTACATAGAAATGAAGAAACCTGGATGCTATCAACGGCCCGATCAGAAAACATGGCAAAAGAATATAGAAAAACATGGCAATAAGTATGTCGTTATCAAGTCTGTTGAAAGCTTTATGCGTTTGATACAGGAATATCTAAACTGATTATGAAACAGATAGTCATTCCGCAGGACATTCGCACTCATTGGTTATGGCAAGATTGTGCCAAGTTCAAATGGTGGTTTGATATGCTCATGAGTTGTCTTGAGCCGGAATGTCATGTGCATTTATCGGGAAATGACATATTCAGAAATGTAGGACAGATTGTAGGAACATTGACGGCGCTTGCAAAAAGATGGAATACAAAAAAAGATTCTGTTAGATATTTCCTTGCTAAACTTGAGTCTGAACGAATGATCCGAATGGATAATTCCAAAAAACATACATTAATAACAATACTTGTACTTGATCAATATGTTATGGATGATAGTCCTCAGCCAGTTAAAACTGTTGTAGAGTCAAAGCCGGAATCTCAGGTTGTAGAAATTGTAGAAGCAGAGATTGTCGAAACTCCGAAGAAGAAAAGGTCAAGAAAAAAGGCTTCTCCAGAACCGACTATAATAACACGTGCAAGAGAGTTGTTTGAGCGCATCCATGAAGAAAGGTCTTCAGAAGTTATGATTCCTGATGATAAGCAGGATAACGGAAGATACTATTGGGAAGCAAAAGATGCAAGCAACATGAAAGCGCTGCTTAAAAAAATTGCATATAGCCGAAAGACCAGAGATAATCCCCTCCCCGTTGATGATGATTCCTTGCTTTCTGCCCTGGAGTCTTTTTTGAATGTCATTAATAACAAATGGGTCATGGAACATTTCACCGTGCCTATTATAAATAGCCAATACAATGCTATAATAACAGAATTAAAGCAAAAGAAAAATGCAACCCAGTTATCTCCCAGAACGTCAGGACCGAGAACCTCAGCCAATGATGTCGATAGTCAAAAGTGCAATCTCGTCTCTGACCTCGCTAAGAAACAGTCAGAATGGGAAGCTCAAAAGCGAAAAGGCTCTTGCCCTGAGCAAGAACTACTCCCCGGCTGAAACTCTTTGTGCTTATGATGCCGGACTGCAATCGAAACTCCCCGGATTGTGTCCGTCAATCCACCTTGCCACAGAAATGAAGCAAGTACCCTCCTTGAAGGTGCTTGCAGAAGCTTATGACGAGGAAACTTATATAATATGGATGAAGGCTCAACTTATTAAGATCAATGAATTTGTTGGGACAAAAGAAAAACTCTCAACGGATCAGATGGAGGAACTGGCTATACAGATTCTTCATGAATATGGCTATTTGAATTTATTTGAGTTTATAATCTTTTGCGGTCGTCTAAGGTCTGGGTCTTATGAGGAATTTTACGGGTCTATTGACCCAATGCGGGTGCTAAAATCTCTTAAATCATTTTGTTATGATCGAAGATGTGACCTTGATAAAGTGTATCGAGAAAGAGAAGCCGAGCAAAAACGTCTTGAGGAAAAGAATCGGGTTGCAATTTCTTTTGATGATTGGTATGAGTCGTTGCTTCCTGAAAAACAGGAAGAGGTTAAGGTTAATCTCCCGGCCTTTTACATCCCTTACATGAAGCGAAAAGAAGCTCAAAAAAACAAATCGGGAAAATGATTATTTTATCCGATATTTGTTTGCGTATTTGATAAATAAGTATTATATTTGTAATGCAAATAAGAAATTAACCACTTAAAACAAGACATTATGAAAAAGTTTATTGCAACATTCCAGCGAAACAATCCGCAACTCGGAATGTCCCTCCGTAAGTACACTATCGAGGCTCGCACTTTAGCGTCTGCTACAAAAAAAGCAAACACACTTGCAGATAAGTGCGTCTATGGTTCGATGACACTTGAAGGTGTTGTGCCTGCATGATTTATAAAGAATATAAACAAAAACTTCTAAATAATTAGAATATGGAAATTTTCAAGAAAATCAATGAACTGCTTGGCGAGGGTTGTACCCTTACCATCAACGTAGCAAAGAAAGGTGAACTCCTCGTTGTTGGAGTGATGCCAGGCAATCCTCTTGTTAAGGATGCCGCAGTAAAGAATCTCGCTCCGCTTAACATATCGGGCACAGCTGAGGAACTTGATGAGGGTTTCCTTGCCGCTATCGAAGCTCCTGTGTCAAGAGCTGCCGGTCTTCTCGTGGATATTGCTTCATTTGAGAAAGGCGAAGAAGAAGCAAAGGCAAAATCTGCCATGCTCGCCAAACAGAAAGAGGAAAAGCAGAAGAAGGAAGCTGATTTCAAGGGGTACCTTGCTCTCGCTAAAGAAAACTGCGATGCCAACAAGTTCAAGGATGCACGAACTTGCCTTGAAAAAGCTCGTGCAGCTTGCGATGGTTCTGACGCTCAGATGAAGCAGGTCAATGATATGTCCTCGGCTATTGATCAGAGCTCTGGTGTGGGTAGCATTTTTGGTGCACCGGAAGACAAATCAGACGGAAAGAATGTATCTCTTAAAAGCTCGAAATCGAAGCCGGCTTCATCCCCCAAATCAGACGATAGCGATGACGAAGAAGACAATATTGAAGAATAAATAAATTGGTTTAACAATGGCACTCAGTATAAACAACCTCAAAAGAGTATTCAAACTCAAAGGCAAAACATTGCCCGATCCAAACCCCTCGTTCACTCCCGATGAAGTGATGGCTTTCTACAGTAATCAGCATCCGGAACTCGTCACCAGCAATGTTTTCGGTCCAACAATCGAGGGCGATTCTGCGGTATATGAGTTCAAAACGACTGTAGGTACAAAAGGCTAATGGAAAAGGTCAAGAAAACACCAAAACAGAAAAGGCAATGGCAACTCCATCAAAAAGTAGGGCGAATACTTCAGAACTGCGCACTAAATCGCACAGCTCTCGTAACAGATCGAGAGCGGCGTTTCGTCCCCAGAAGTATAACCAATATGCCTTTCTGACAGAGCCTATAAAGGAGATTGCATATCCCAAATCATCAATAGACTCTATCTTCGGTGGGTCTATTGATTGGGAGAGCAATCTCTCTTATCTTATAGCCAGCGCAAAACGTTGGTGCGAACTTCATGGTAAACCTTATGAGGTTGAAGATAATAATGAAAACCCTTTTGCTACTGTCGGTAATATATATCAATATTTAAGCAGTCTCACCGATGAGTACCGTTTTGATATTGATTATGTTGAGAAGGAGAGGAGGCTCAAAATAATAGAGTATCGATATTGCGATTTTCCGGAATACACTATATTCTACCTCCCTGCTAAATACATAAACAGCTATGAGGGTGTAATGCGAGAAATCATGCTTCGGTTTGTTTCTTTTGTGTATTACAATACCCTTTATTGTTTTCCTGAAAATTCGTATGACTTCTCAATGCTGTATGATATTCCTTTTGAGGAAGAAGAGGACGCAGATATCATCAAAATGATTAAATCATACAAAGAGGGTGAAGCAAATGCTTTGTTTGAAGAAATAATAGGAGTTCCGAAGGAAAATCGCACCAAAGAAGCCATCTTGGAACTTATAGAGAAAGAGGAAGCTAATTTGTATGATACGAGATTGTTGTCATGCCTAAAAAAAGGTCTTGATCTGATGACGCAAGGTAGCCTGACGGATTACTCATATTTTGACGGCTACTGTTCCGATGAGCGTTTCGATACACGCTTTGAAAGCGGTGATAAGATTATGCCTGAAAGATTGTTCATCATTACTTATGGAATGTGCGATGATAAGGATGATCAGCTTGCATCATACGCTTGCCACTCTTTAAGTGAAGATTCCAATAATCTGGAAGTTAATTATTTTCGGGATGGAAGACACCTAAGTCCTGACGACAAAGACATATTTGAACCGAGCACATATCCAAGTGAGTGGGCTGATTGGTTTAGTGATTTTATTGATTTTATATATGAACGAACTGACGAGTAAAATATCTGATATACTTAAACCCTTTGTTGCTATAATAGCATATAAGGCTGAAAATAACAATGAGTATTATATTGAGCAACGCAAGATTGTAAAAGGTAAAATGTCTGCGGGCTCTCCCCTTAAAGAAAAAACCATAGGGGAAATCATGGAAGCTATCGCTGTAAATAGCGAAGAAATAGAAGACGGAGTCATAGGTCTTATTCCTCAGAATCTTCTTTATTGCGATACTCGTATAGGTAACAGCTACTTTGTATGGTATCGCCCTCCACAAAAGAGAAACGTGTGTTTTTCGCCAAAGACCGGCATAAAAGACGGAGAAATGTGGGTCCCCGGTCTGTTGTTTGTAGTAAGAGAAAAATCCCTTGCTGTATATTCATTCAAGGGCAATAAGCCTAAGTGCAAATTATATCGTGCTCCATTCATGAATGTGGATGAAAGTCATGTATGCCTTGGTAACGCCAATCTAAAGAAACCATCGAAGTTAACATTCGAGAATATCATTGCCTATTGGGAAGGAATGTTCTGGCAGTCGGAATTCAGCCATATCCTTGGTGAAAATCCTATCAATGGTAATCTTGCTACTGTGACAAAGAAGTGCATACGAACCGGGTGCAAATTCCCGACTGATGTTTTGAAACCTATTAAAAAAACACTTAATGATTTCCTGAAATGAAAGTTCACTTTGCAGATAATTATATAATCAATCCCCGGCATCAAATCACTGTAGATCTCATAGGTGCAGGAGGAACCGGCAGTCAGATGCTTCAATCTCTGGCTCGTATTGACTACGCTCTTTATAAACTCGGTCATCCGGGATTGAAAGTTTGTGTGTTCGATAACGATATTGTTACCGAAGCTAATATCGGCAGGCAGTTATTCAGCCCCAACGATGTAGGGTTGTACAAATCCGATGTCCTTGTAACCAGAATAAACTCTTTCTTCGGATTAGATTGGTTATCCGAGCCTTGCTTGTATGATACAGACGAGAAGCCTGCAAACATAACAATTACATGCGTTGATAATATCAAGACACGAATTAGCATAGGCGAGAAGTTCAAAAAAGACATCGACCATGGCGGTTATGATGAGGAAAGACCCATGTATTGGCTTGATTTCGGCAACCAAACAGACCGCGGACAGGTGGTCCTCGGCTCCATAGGCAATATCAAGCAACCCAAGAAAACAAAGTATATGACGGTCTCCCACATGAAGACCGTAGATGAGCTTTTTGACCTTACACAATTAAATGATGATGATAGTGGTCCAAGTTGCTCACTTGCAGAAGCTCTTAGAAAGCAGGATCTGTTTATCAACTCAACTCTATGTCAGCTTGGAAGTACATTGATATGGAAGTTGTTTACCGATGGCATGGTTAATTACAATGGCATATATCTTAACTTGTCAACAATGGCTTCAGCACCTATTAAACTATGAACAGAGCTAAAGACATAAAAAGACTTGAAGCCATATTTGAACGTGAGTCATGCAGATTCGATCGCTCAACTATGTTTGAGCGTTTCCTTGAATTTGTAATTGCCGGCTTCGATATTTCGGGTCGTAAATTAGACCGCCCATTCAGCAAAGATGAAGCGAGAATATCAATGAGTTTATTGCAGGAGTGGTTGTTAATAATGCAGGAACGCACAAGAAATGGCGGGTGGTATGATATCCTCGGTGAGTTATACATGAATAGTATCGCAAGCAACGGTAAAAAATCTTGCACAGGTCAGTTCTTTACCCCGATGCATATCTGTGATTTCATGGTTAATATTACAGAGCCTGGAGAAAACTCCAGGGAAGCGGTTATGGACAGTTGTTGTGGAAGCGGTAGAATGTTGCTCGCATCCCATTCTTGTCATCCAGGATGCTATTGTTGCGGTCAAGATCTCGATAGATTGTGTTGTCTGATGGCTGTGTGCAATTTTCTCGTTCATGGTATAAATGGTGAGGTTGTATGGGGTAATTCGTTGAATCCTCTTGATTATAGAGAGGGTTGGCGTATAAATGAAACTCTGGGCTATACCGGTATTCCGACGGTAACACCGATGGTAAATCACGATTCACGAATATATCGTTCAGGCATCATGTCAATGGAAGTTAAGCAAAATGCGGATGAGAAAGTGGCTCCGCAAACTAAATCTTCAATACGTTCTAATGAGTGCGTACAACTATCACTATTCGAATGAAAAAGTCAAAGGTCTTAAAAATCAATACGGGCACGGATGTCACATTCTGCGCTCCTACCCATCCATATTCGTCTGCGATAGCTGCAGAACGGATGGTAGAGAAAATATCCAAGAGCACAGACTCTGATTTCGAAGTCAATACAAATTCACTTGAAGCTGTTTCGATGTTTCACATGCTGTGTCCTAAACATGACATTTCTGTCATATTTAATATCAATGGGAAGCCTGCAAGCTACGAAGAAGTGGTTGCGGATTTTGACCGGGGTCTGGCATATATTTACCACTATCAAAACAAGATAAACATATGAGCCATTTAGGAGAATCAACATTCAGTTATATAATGCGCAAGTCTGGTCGTAAACCTACGGCATGTAACTGCGCTAAATGTCAAAGCCAATGTCGCATCCCTTGTCTTGGTACACCCGAAGACATCGTAAAGATAATGGAAGCCGGATATGCAGACAGGCTTGCACCGACTGTTTGGGCTGCCGGCATGATTATGGGAGTCATCGACAGACCCGTGAATATGATACAAGCGATTCAGAGAGAAGACGGATATTGCACGTTTTTTAATGACGGAAAATGCGAGCTGCATGATTTGGGGCTGAAGCCAACTGAAGGAAAGTTGTCTCATCATTCCCTGATAGTTGATAACTTTAATCCTAAGCGTTCTCTTTCCTGGTTGATAGCTAAGGAATGGCTTTCTTTAAAGCCTGGCGTTATCAGTGTCCTTTCAAACTTAATCGGTTCATCATCTATGGGTTTAGATAGCGTTTCTGTCAGAGAGAGAATAAAAATTCAGCATTTGGTCATAGAAAAGCTTAACCTATGATTTCATGCGTGATTCGCAAAGGTTGTTAAAAGCCTAACTTCATGGAGTTGTCATTTACTTTGACAATATAGTAGTTGCCTTTATTCAATCTTATCGTTTCTCCATTATATGAATTTGTCTGATACTGCAATATGCCATCGACACCATATACGGCTATTTTTGATGTTTCAGCTTCCAATATTGAAATGCCTTCCGTTTCATATTGAATAAGCATCGCAGTTGCAGAAACTTCATTAATTCCGCTCGGATCATATATGTTAGATGTTTTTACTGCTTTTGCATTATTCATCATATTCATTGATGAAATCAAAAACTCGTCTTTATCAGTCGGATTGCCATTTGATGCATATACATAGATGTTATTAATTCCTCTAATTGATGTCAAATCCCCTGCATGACAAAGCATGGATAGGCACTCATAGCTTGTCGCTTCTGGGTGTGGGGTAAAAATCGAACCACTAACGAGTATCTTGCCGGACAATGTTCCGGAATAAAACTCGATGTAGCCGTACCCATTATAGTCAAGGGCTAACGTGGCTCGGTCAATCTGAGGGTCACCAATGTATTCGGGATAGAATTTATTAACAAGCCAGTTTAGATTCTTGTCTGAATCAGTGGATGTTATTTCCCATACTCCCTGAAAATTGTGTAGAGTCCATTTGCTTAGACTCCCGGCTGAGATTGTCATGCAGCATGATAATACTATAAATGCAGACAGGATAAACTTTTTCATAAACTTCTTTAGATTGGTTGGTAGTGCAAATTTAATCAATTTAGCCTACAGATGAAAATTTACGCCATTTCGTCAGTTGTAAAAATGATTATTTTCTACGATTTTTGTTTGGCTATTTGATAAAAAGTCACTATATTTGTAAAGCAAATAAGAATTAAGATTGCTCCTAAAAACAAGACATTATGGCTACAAAGCACAACTACTATTTCGAGATACGAGACACCGATAAGATATTTGGTGGCATCTATTACGATAGCACTCCAATGACGGAGTATCAGGCTTATAGCAAGGCTATAAGGATGGGACGTGACTGTCTTCGCAATAGTCCTGACATCAATCATTACTATGTGGATGTGACAACCGGCGATGATGCGGAAGACATGGTGTTTTCGGTATCCGTCAATCGTCACGGCAGGGCTCTTGATGCCAGAGTGTGGGACTATCGTGTCAAGGAGTGCATATATGACAGTCAACAAGACCGCATATCTAAAGTGTTGAAACAATGTGATGATCACCTTGCAGCTTTAGGTTACTCCCTTGATTAATAGTGAGATATATTTGTGTATTTGATTATATTTTCCTATTTTTGCAATGCAAATAAGATTTTAACTCTTTTGATTCCAAGACAATGAAAGCATTAGACTTTTATCAGCCAGCATATTATTCTGACGGCATATATATATGGTCGTCGAATGGGGTCATGGCTCTAATGATTTGTGATGAAATATCCAAAGACCCGGAAGCTCTGCTTTCTCGTACTTGTGATATAATTAATGATATTGCTAAGCCAAGTAGCAAGGTTTCCCTTTCGTATGATGCACCCACCATCTTACTTAATGGGAAGCCTTTTCTTGTTATTCGTGGTTGGGGACAACTGATATCTGATGGATTCTCGATTGAAGAATCCTCATGTATTCAATACGAATTCGCTGGTTGGGTCATAGATAAACTGACAATGAAATGATAACCTTGTCTAATGTCGATGCTGAAAAATTATTGAAATATGCGACAGACCAACTCGATACCCTTAGGAGCAACCTTTCAAAATGTAGAACTACTCGCACAATAAATGAAGTAAGAATGCTCCAGATTCTTGTCAAAAAGGTTAATCGCAAACTCAATGATGTGTGTCCGGGTAGAATGAACAACAAAAATAAGTTACAAAACAATGGAAAGAAGATTTAACGGAAAGGCAATATACCAGCCAACAGGCAAGGCGGGAGAATACTCGGCATGGGCCTGCAATTTCTATACGGGATGCTCTAATAATTGCCAGTATTGCTATTGTAAACGAGGTGTAATGAGCCATGTTTGGGATACGGTTCCTCGTCTGAAAAAATGCTTCAAGGATGAGACTCATGCTTATGAAATTTTTGTCTGTGAACTGGAGCGAAATATTGACGCACTGAGAAAGAGCGGTTTGTTTTTCTCTTTTACTACTGATCCGATGCTGCCGGAAACAAGAATCCTGACCATGCTTGCAGTGACAGAGTGCATCCACCGTCAGGTGCCGGTTCAGGTTCTGACTAAATGTGCGGGCTTCATTGAAGCATGTCATTTAGATACCCTTGAAGATGAATTGAAACGATATATTGCCATAGGCTTTACTCTTACTTGTTGTGACGAACTTGAGCCAAATGCAGCCTCAAATTCTGACCGAATAAAAGAAATGAACCGGCTTCACAATCTCGGATACCGTACATTCGCAAGTCTGGAACCGGTGATTGAAGCTTCTAAGACTGTAGCTGCGATTTCTATTATTTCGGGATGGTGTGATTTGATTAAAGTGGGATTACTGAGTGGTAAACGCAAATATCGAAAAGGCGAGCTCGAATATCTCTATAACATTATGCTCGGAAATCACAGTGGTAGTAAGTTCTATCTTAAAGAGAGCTTTATCAGTGCTCTTGGAATAGATCGCAATTCATTACCCGCACACTTTGTGAATTCAGATTATAATATTTTTCAGCCATGAGATTTCAAGAAGCCCCGACAATAAATGAAATTCTGCTGAATCGAAAGAAGCGGAAACCGGATAGCAGCTATACCAAACGTCCCAACTTATATCAAGTCGGAGATAACGTGGTGTTTGTATTCTCCGGATTACGAAAGACTGGCAGGATAACGAATGCCTTTTGCATAAATGGTATGTGTATGTATCATATCGAAACACCTACCCATACATGGTACCAGGATATAGACCAACAATCAATAATCCAGAGAGTATGAACATATCAGATATTATGGATCAAATAAGAAACAGGACCTCTGAATCCACAAGAATGGAACAGCTATTGAATATGCAGAAGTTTCAGACTTCTCAATTGGAGAAGTCTTATGCAGGTTTGGCTCGGACTCCAGGACTTAATCATCTGATAATGCAAGAACGAGAACATAAGCCTCTTTCAGAAGTTCTTGACGAGATAACAATGTTTCGTTATGGCTATGTTCCATTCGTCATAGCTGAACTTGCTTGGGACTATGCGGACACGGTTGTTAATATGGCAATCATATGTGGTTATGCTCAAACTAAAAAACTTTGCCGAGCAGTCCGGGAGTTACGACGTGAATATGAACGTTACCATGATAAAGTCGTATCGAGTGATGGCAAGGAATGTGAGAGCGACAATATGATGGTGTTTGAGGATGCAGTCAAAGATATTTTTAATCTGTATATAACAAATGTTAAGTGTGATTTAATTAGGGAATATCACAACATAGACGAAAATACTCTTCATTTTCTTGTATCTATATATCAGTGTTTGATTGTCATAAAGTCATTACTTCGGTACTCTGCAGAACAAACAAAAAAAGCTGAAAAGGTGGCAGGATACCATGTAGAAGATGTGATGCCACGGGAAATACGATCCCTTGAAACCATAATAGCTGCTTTTATTGGAGATATGCCGGTTAGCGACAGATTTATTAAGGAGCAGGAAACCTATATCAAGACATTTGCTACTCAGATAGCTTTAATTGAACTTAATATAACAAACAATGAAGATTAAAAAAATCATAGGAAGTCTGGTTGTGTGCTTCATATTCGGAGGATGCTCCAGTAGCTATAACACATCCAAAGTTTCATCGAAATCATATTGTGTTCCACAAGCTCACATTGAGATGCATCGAAAGCTGTTGTCAGAACAGAAGCAATTGGTGATTTCCACAAATCAAGAACATCAAAACGATTAGGAAATGAACGGTTCTAAACGTAAATTGCTTGTTGTGGTTCCTGAAGGTTCAACTCCCGAACATTGCCAAAAAGTCAAAGAACAAATGACGGCTAAGATTGGCGATGCCTGCGAAATAGTTGTTGGAACGCATAAAGAATTAATGCTCGAAAAAGGTGTTAATCTCACGAGTCCAATTATTGAGAATCAGGCTGTCTATGAGATTGTAAATAGATATTTGGATGGCTACATTCCTATGAATCGACCAAGCAAAAAAGAGCTACGGACTTCACCCTATGCAAAGTTTGATAATTTTCATAAAAAGAAAAGAAGATGAGTTCACGAAAGACAATGGCATATCTTGCCGCCATTTCTGCATTGGCATTGGTAGGAGGAAGCGATAAATATTATCGATGTAACACAAATCGGTCACGATCATTATCCACAGACCCCCAAGAATCGAAGTCCCACGTCAAGCCTATAAAGACCCATGAAAGGATACTACGACAGTTTTCTTTCAAAGGACATAAAATCATGGCTTTCTCAAAGAAGGATGCTATAACCAGGCTTAAACATCAAAAACTGATATGAGAGTAACACGTTTCTGTTCTCTTGCGGAATACCACAAGTTTATAAGTGGCGAAGTCCTCGTAAACACAACAGATCACTATAAAGGCGGGAAAGGTGGTTCTACTTCAAAAGGATTCTGTTTTACTGAAGACTCACCTCATACGGCGTGGCAGTATTTGAAAGGCATTGTCTATCCGGAAATTTGCATGGTACTTGAGATAGCCGATTCTCTTCTCAATATGTCAATAGGTAAATATGCAGATTATAGCAACGGTCAGGATGGCAGTCATGCATGTCTAAAAATTGAGTATTGCACTTGTCAGTATTCAAATAAGAGTGCCAGGCTTGTTAAGGCATTAAAACCTGAGGATTTCGCTTCAACATGTGAAATCCTCGCCATTGAAATATTGAAATCAACTAATTATTTAACATTTAAGAGTTTATAATATCATGGTTATAAGACGAAACGAAATACAAAAAAATAGACCTTGACGGTAAAGTCGTCGGAGTCACAAGCGGTTGTTTCGACTTACTGCATTTTTACCATCTACGTTATCTTGAACGATGCAAGGCTCAGTGCGATTTCTTGATAGTAGGTGTCGATAGTGACAGCCTTGTGTTCCAGAATAAGCATAAGATTCCGATGATTACGGAGCATCATCGTATGGCAATGGTAGATTCCCTTAAATGTGTTGATGCCGTGTTCCAAATGGATGAGATCAAGAATATTGAAGATTTCTACCCAATAGCTCAAAAGGTTTTCAAAAACTCTGATTTCATATACGGCAGGAAAGTGGAGATAAACAATAACCTGACTGCGGAACTTGTGATAATTCCGGATATAGAAGAAGTGTATTCAACATCAGCTTTAATCGATAAAATAAGACAACAACAATGACAATCGAACAATTCAATAAAACCCGATGGGGTGCAGGGATGAAAGTCCTATGCAAGCCGATGGGAGTGAAATACGAGCCCTATGAAGCCGATGTGGTTAGCGTTGACTTCGACCAATGTCTGATCGGAATCCCCGATCAAGTAGGCACGGAAGTCCGATGGCTCCGTTGTGAGAACTGCGAGATTGTAAAACCAATAAAATAAACAAGAAATGAACGAATTAGACGTATTAAAAGCCTTAATCAAGGAAAAGTCAGAAAAACTACATGAGCAGATCGGAGCGATAGTTGACGCATTTATCATCAATGAGAATCTTGGCGAGGATGCCGTCACGCTCAACATCGTATTCAATGCCTTCTCAAACAATCTTCAGGCAATAGTGCAGAACAACCACGATATCCCGGCAGAGTCGGTTGAGTTGATGATTCAGTCGCTCACAAACAGACTCCGCAAGGCTTATCAATCAAGGAAAAACTGACATGATAGACAAACAAGTCCAGGACCTTGCGTGGAAATGCCTCCCTAAGGAAATAAGGGAGCATCTGAAATGCGTGTATAAATCAGAGTATGTTTCTGACAGGGGCTATCAACCAACACGAATAATGGAGTTACTGCTTTCGCTTTTCGGTCACCACAACTTGACCTCAGATGCAGAGCCGGAGGAGATGCTGATAGTGCCGAGAAATAAAGTGCAGGAAAAATGGCAAAGAGCCTATGAGCAGGAAGCCAAGTACAGCAAAGCCGAACAGAATCCTACGACACGAGAAGAATTGTATTATAACAGAGGAATAATGTCTGTTATTGACACTCTTTTCGGCTCCAAGTGTCTGCCGGATGAACCAAGCTCAAAGCAGGGGAACGACGAACCTAAGTTCAAGTACAGCGTAGGACAGAAAGTAATCCTGCACTTTTACGGCGGTGAGGTATCAACAATAACCGAGGCTTTCAACGACGGCGGAGTGTGGAATAAATACAAAGTCAAGATGCTACCTACTCGCGTATGGAATGAGAATGAACTTGACCCATACGAAGAGCCGAATCCAGCCGAGCCGAAGTTTAATGTAGGTAATATCGTACGCTTCAAGTATTGTTGCACACCACATCGCATTGACGGTTTTAGGGTGTTGGATGGCATAATATTGTATTTGGTAGATGAGGTTTGGGCGGAAGCCTCAGATCTCGAACCCTACACCGAGCCGGAAGAGAAATCAAAACCCTCGAATTCGGGGGAATTAGAATCGCAAGCAACCACGGATTGCAACAATATGGAAAAGAAAGGGCTGAACCTTTGCGAGATACTCAAAGGGCATGAGGGTGAAAAGTTCTTCGACTCCATCAATGGAGAATGTGTCTTAATCACACTTGATGAGGAAGTAACACATAATATAGTCTTTGCGAGAAATTCAGATGGTGAACACTTCTCTTATACCGACCCAATTCTCACATTTTATCCTTCGGGTATGGCCAGTCTTTATCCCTTTACCCGCTGCATCCTCCATGACGCAAAAACATCATGGGAAACATGGATTGATGAGCAGATGCCGTGGGTTCCAAAAGACAACGAATACTATTGGTGCATTAACGACTTGTTAAATCCCATCTCAAAAATTTTTGATGATGGTGATTGCGAAGACCACGCACGAGTCAGGGTTCATAATTGTTTCCGTACAAAAGAACTCGCCCAACAAGCCTCCGAAGCAGCGAGGGAATGTCTTGATAAATTCAGTAAAAACAATCAGCAATGAACATAGCAACAACCAAAGAACAATGCGTCCGACTTCTCCGCAGCGGAGTGTCGGCTGACACGGCGGATATGTTCTATCAAACGCCTATGACGGTTTCACAAAAGGCGACAAAAGAAGATATACTTTTGGTAAAGAACGCAGGCAAGACTTTGTTTGATACAGATACCCCTGCGTGGTCTTTATCGGCATTGCTCGGACTTCTGCCGAAAGAAATAAAAGTAGATGAAAGTCCTTACGATGAGGTGCAAAAATATGGGCTGCTAATCTATCCTTTTATGGGCGGTTGGCAAGTGGACTATCAGTATTGTGAGGATGACGAATGTCACTGCTTAAAGTGTGTTCATGACACAGACCCTATCGAGGCTTGCGTAAAGGCGATAGAGTGGCTGGCTGCCAATGGCTACAAACTTAACGACGTTAACTCCATGAATTACAAAGACGGGAAGCAATGAGTGATAAAAAGCAAACCGTAGCAGTAGCTGAAAAACTGATATTCAATATTTATAAGGATATTCAGACCCCGGAAGTCGTAGGTATGCTTATGGATATAAAACAAGCTTCTCATGATGGTAATTTGAAGCCGCTGTTGAAAGCTCTGCGTTCTATAAAGCGTGATGTTAATGAAATCATAAACGAATTGAAGCAATGAAAACTATCGAAGAATCAAAGGACAGGCTCTTTGCCGACTACTGTGATAAGAATAAAGATAGGGTCTTTAATGGATTTAGGAGTGCCCGCTATCTACATTTCTCGGCAGGATTTGATGCGGCGGTCAATTATATATTATCTCTGCCACTTGCCCAAAGGCTAAGTGAAGAAGAAAGGCGTGAATTACGATGTCGTTATCTGACAAATCAATGCGTTATCCGAGATCATCGCAAACGTACAGGTGACAAGGCACAAACACGCGCCATTGCTCGAATGAAATTATTGGAGTCAATATTCGGCAAAGAGATATTCGCTAAAATAGAAACTGACAACACTAAATTATAATATGACAATGAAAGAAATATCATTAACTCCCGGACAGGTAAATAAGATGCGTCATGCCCTTGGGATGGATAAACCTTACGCCACACTTAATGGCAGCTCAACATTCAAGGCTCATCGCAACTATTATGTAACGGGCACGGATATGGAATGGGAGTTTCTCGTGAGTCAAAATTTTGCTATCAAGCGTCAGGACCCATTTTGTCCCAAAGATGTGGTATATCATCTTACTCCACAAGGTATTGACGTGCTTTCATCATATACAGGCATTAAAATTGAAGTTGATTAACTATGGCTCTTACTGCTAAAATTAGAAAGAAAGGCATCGAGGTGTCAGTTATTCGCTGCGGCGAAAAACTCTGGATGGATATAGCCGGTAACATATATAATGAAACCGAACTTGAATTTCTGACTGAACCTGCTATTGACGTTGGCGATTGGGTATCATATAAAGGCGAGCCGGAACTACAAGGCTTAGTTGAGCAAATAAACGATCAGATGCTTATGTTGCGTTTGCAGTCCAATGACCGTATGGCGATTCCGGTTGCAGATTGTGTAATCTGTCGCAATTACCATAAGAAGCGGATGGAAAGCGAGCGATTCTTACATTTGGCTGTCGATGATATCCTAAAGCATATCGGACATAGGGGCGTATCATTTTACGATTCTACTGATATGCTACTCTTTCAGCATCAGCAAAGAATTAACTCTAAAGACGGTAATAGGTATGAGGTCAAAATCAATGTTGAAATAAGGAAACGATAAACAAATAATATGCAAATATGGAAATAACACCTAAAATCACTCATGTTGAAGGCAACTTTGACACCAAGACTGGAGAGTTGGTCTGCGTGCCTTCTCGAAAAAATGGCTCCGTACTTTTGTGTATGAAGTCTAATTTCAATGTTCCGATAGCAGAGATTAAGATTTACGACACTGAACGGTATGTTGATTTTGTCTCCACATTTGATGATGCGTCAAAACTTGGAGAAGAAATATGTCGCAGGTTTAATCAATTCCCTCAGGAGGATAAGCTATGAAAGTTGATTTGGCGGATACAGAAAGACTTGTTTCGTTGTACCAGAATGGTAAATCCCTCTTGTCATTTGTTGACGAGAGACTTCCGTATGTACGCAATCCTCAGTCAACGAACTCTGGAAGTGATATAGACAAGCATGATGACGGGTTCTTTTACGAAGATGCTTGTCAAAGTATGAATATACGAGGACTTTGTTATAAATCATTTACTGGCTCTTTTGGATGCAGCTCTACTTATTCAGATATATCCAGTATTGATAAGGAGCTTATGAAAAAGTATTTCATGGAGTATCTGAATAAGCATAAGGATGACATTATTCGTGGAATGGCACAAATGATGATTCAAGATGCAAGAGAAATGAAAGCTAAAGCCATTTGCGAAATAGATAGAATTCGTAGAAAGATAGATAAAATATTCCCGGATAATAGTGATGAAGAAAATAATGTTCAATAATCAGTATGGTCTCACTGAGTCCGTATTGAAACGTCAAAAGATTCAGACCAGACGAATTATTCCGCAATCGACCCTGAAAAGGATTAATGAGTTTCGGCAGAGCTACTTTGATGCAACTTTTGATGTGTTAAATGAAGTCGAATTGCTTACCCAATTCTTTCTTGTGGAAAAGATTGGAAGATTGCCTTATCAAATTGGGGAAGTTGTAGCCATCGCACAGAGCTATAAGGATGCCGGTATTCACTTCTTGCCAGAAGAAGATGATGAGTTTGGCTGCTATGATTTTCCTGCGGAACAGACTAATGGATGGACTAACAAAATGTTTGTCCGGGCTGATCTGATGCCTCACCAGATTCTATTTAATGGAGTAAAGTTCGAGCGTTTGCAAGATATTTCCTATGAGGATTGCATCAAGGAGGGAGTTGTGAAAAGGGAGCATATCATTCCGACTCCAACTCCGCAGGTTATTACACAATATTACCCTTGTCAGTATATGATTGATTGTGTCAACAAAGTAGGATGGGGAAAGTCTTATGATTCCCCACGCGAAGCCTACACTGACCTCATAGACAAAGTATCAGGCATGGGTTCATGGCATAACAATCCTTTGGTGTTCGCTTACGATTTCGAATTAGTAAAATAAAACCCATGGATGTCCTATCAAACACAACTCCTACGGCCCGTAAGTCCCACATTTGTATGTTTTGTGGCGGCATTATCGCAAAGGGCAAGAAGTATCGCCGGCAAGTCAATATTATCGACGGAGAAATCGGAGTATTCAAATGTCACGAAGAATGTCAAGAGGTGGCACATCGTCTTGGCATGTATAATGACTGCGACCCGGACTATGGTCTGACGGATGAAATGTTCTGCATCGAAATCGACAATTATATCGATACAATACATTACGACAAAGATACTGACGAATTAGAACCCGAATGGCAGAATCTCACGCGTTGCCAGGAGGTGTTCAAAATACTTGAGGAACTGAAATCGGAAGAAAATAAAAATAATAAAGCCTTGGGCGGCTTAGTAAAACCCATTATCACAATATGAAAAAGTACATTGGTACAAAACAGGTCAAGGCAGAACCCATGACCAAAGGAGAAGCCTTTAATGCCAAGCTTCTCCGTGCTGAATCTATCTTGGAGGATGAGATAGATGAGCCCGGTTATAAAGTTGTTTACCCGGATGGGTACGAAAGTTGGTCTCCGGCAAAGGTGTTTGAAGCTGCTTATGTCAAGGCTGATACGGCTCTTGACCGCATGGCGATCGAATACACTGAACTCTCATCTAAGCGCGACCGTCTTGAAACGGTCTTGAATGGCGAGAAGTATGACGGTTTCGACAAGCCTATCAAAGCCATGCTTCATGTCCAGCATCGCTCAATGGTCGAATACCTTGCTGTGCTTGCAGCTCGTAGCACAAGGATGCAGACAGGGGAAGGAGGGCTCTCTGACATGTCGTTCAGTCAGGTAATCCCACTTCTTGAAAACGGCTTTGCAGTCCGTAGGTCGGGATGGAACGGTAAGGACATTGTCGTGTTCAAGCAAGTTCCGGCAGAAATCGGAGAGGAAACCATCCCCAAAATGCAATCACTCCCCAATGAAGCTAAGGAACTCATTATGTCTTCATCGAAACATATCGATTATACTTCACAGTGCCTTATCTTCAATTCAAAGACCGGGAGGGCTGACTCCTGGGTGCCGTCTATATCCGATGTGTTCGCTAAGGATTGGGAGTTGGTATAAAACGCAATGCCGGCTCCACTATGCACAACGGCTCACTGCCTGATATATCGGTTAAGGAAGAAAGGTATTCAAGTCCTAACTAAAGAAAGGACTATCGAAATTCCTTATGGTATGAATGTTAGTGATTTCGTACAAGCGGAAAGACTACAAAAGGAATTCCACTTTAATGTGCAGCTAATCATAACGTAGTAATAATAACAAGGGAGGGATTAAGGACATCCGCAGTAATCAGTAAAATAGCACTTCAGCCGGGAGTGACCGCTCTCCATAAACGGCATTATTGAAGCTATCTCGTAAGTCATCTTCTTGCGGTAAGCGTTAAGCGCCATAGATACGGTTGCAGAGCAAAAGCTATGAGCGGGGAACCAATATCCCTCCTTTTTTTCAAAATTCATTATGTGTAATTGCAAGAACGTAGAAGTAGGTTCATTCGATAATCAGATTGAAATCGATCACCCAAACTTGCCACATCCTATAATGGTCGATACTTGCATTGCAGAAGAAGTTATTATGCTTCTGCATAAAGGAGTCAAAACCGTGGCAAGTTGTTGTGGGCATAACAAGACTATTCCATCAATAGTGGTCGCTCCCGAAAGTGTTAAAAGAATGGAAGCTCTTGGTTACCGTCATGTGTTTAACCGCTGCCTTGTAACTGGACCATACTCACAAACGACATTTTACTCGGAAACAGTCAAATGTTCATGGCGTGTTAGGTTGACCAAAGTGTGGCTTCCTTATCTGATGTATAAGTTCTTTAATTAGCTATGTTGTTAGACGGTATCGATTACGAGGCTTGCGGGTATTGCGAGAATGAAGAAATATTCAAGATAAAAGAAGCTTACATCAAATCCGGGAAACGTAAAACCGGCGATACAGCAGAACTCGCTAAGAAAAGCGAACACTACTCTTTAGATTCCAAATGTCATTGGCATGATTGGCGTCTTCAGATGGGATTAAGATAAAGAAAGCGAGTTAACCCTCACGGGCTGGCTCGCTTATATGCAAATAAGAATTTAACACCTAATACCCAAGACAGCCGCCCAGAAAGGGCGGACTTTTGGAATATGGTAATTAAAATCTTAATGCAAAGATAAGAAAATATAATGATTTCAGCAAATAAGCCGTGTGAAACTTGCTTAATAGCGATATTATACGTCAGGAGAAAATTGCATATTTGATTATAAATGATTATCTTTGCCAATAATTTACAATAAATCAAAATGAAAGAACTGCCTGATAAACAGATTCCAATAGAGGATGTGGTAATCAATCCTATAAACCCCCGAGAATTGAGCGAATTTGCGGAGGGCAAACTGATTGAGAGCATCCTTATTTTTCCTAAGATGCTGCAGTTGCGTCCGATACTTATAGATGAGGAAAACGTGGCACTTGGGGGAAACCAGCGAGCATATTGCTTGAAAAAGATATTGGAAATGAACGACGAGGAAATCGTCGAATATATGTTCAACCAGAAGAAGTACAGGATGGCTTCTGCTAAACAGCAGGAGGAAGTCCAGAAATTCTGGAAGAAGTGGAAAAAGAAGCCCCTTGCTTGGGTACGTCCGGTTGAGGGTCTTACTCCGGAAGAAAAGAAGGAGTTGCTTGTTAAGGATAATATGCATTATGGAGAGGATGATGTGGATATCATGAAAAAGCATTTCGACCGTGAGATGATACATGACATACTCGGCTCCGTTCCATGGACTCTGTATGACTATAATGACAAAATCAATGATTCAGCCATTGAGCAGGTACGCACAACAAGTCAGAAATTCACTTGCGGATATGTGTCCGTAGTAATCACAGATGAAGAACTATCAATGTTGAACGAAGCCCTGGACCAATACCTCGCAGAGCATGAGGGCGGAACCGACGGCTTTTTAATGCACATTCTATCATGAGCAAGATGCCAGTAAAGGATTTGGTTATAAATCCTATTAATCCGAGAAAAATAAGTACCCCTAACAAGCATCGACTCCAGCAGAGTATCATGTTGTTTCCTAAGATGCTTTATTACCGTGACATTATAGTCAATAATGACAATGTTATACTTGCAGGTAATCAGCGTGTGACGACTTTGCTTGAAATTCTGAATACATCACCGGTCGACTGGATGCTTGTGCTTCAGGAAAACGAGAAGTGGTTGTCATCTACAGAAGCGGTAAAAGACCAGGTTATTGATTATTGGAAAAAATGGGTTGAGAACCCGGTTGTCGATGTTACGGTAGCTTCTGACTTAAATGAGGATGAGGAAAAGGAGCTCATCATTAAGGATAATAACGAATTTGGAGAGTTTGACTACAACAAGCTCCCTCAGTTGTTTGATGAAATAAACCTTATCAATTTTGGATTTGATGAAGGGCTGTTTTATGATCCGACCGAAGATGAGACTCTCGTGACAAAGTATGCCAATGGTATGGGTCAGGGTCGAAAAATCAACACCCTTAAATTCGGTCGAAGCACCATAGCCGTGACAAGAGAGGAATATGACCGTCTTGTTGAGCGGTATGAAGACTACGTTGAGGAAACCGGCGTGGATTTCGGATTTGTTCGTTCAATATTTCAAAAGTAATAGAATATGGAAATAATTAAAATCTCAGACATCAAGCCGGCATCCTACAACCCAAGACGAATAAGTGAAGAATCATTCTCTGAACTACAAGGTTCATTAAAAACTCTCGGCTTTATCCTTCCTATTATCGTAAACAAGCGGAACATGACAATCGTAGCGGGACACCAGCGGACGAAAGCCAGTACAGCGGTTGGAATTTCAGAGGTTCCGGCATACTTTGTGGATGGTGTTTCGCTTGAAGCAGAAATCCTTTTCAACCAAGTTCACAATGGCATAGAAAACGAGCCGACAGAACTTGGAAAATGTAAGATTTCCTTGGAGGAAGGGAAGTTTCATGAAGAAGTCAATGCTTCCGGCTTTGATGTCTCCACAGCAATGGCAAGTTTTGTTAAGGATAACTGCAAGCTGATAACAGATTATGGCGATGCTCTCTGCGCTATAGTATGCGGCAATGAGGTAGTGTTCGGCAACAATTATATACGTGCCTGTCAGTGTCTGAATATCCCGTGCCATGTGTATTCTCTTGATCCGTCAAAGAGAATGATGTTCGACTACTACTTCAATAAGAACTATGGTTTCTTTAGCTACGATCACTTGGAACGTGCGGATTTCGTGCAAGGACGAGCTCAGATGACTAACAAGACATTTGAACATAGCCATATTTATCGCTTGGCAATGCCGTTTATTACAGCGGAAAATAATCGAAATCTTCACATCTTAGATTTCGGTTGTGGCAAGGCGTTCAGTATTACGCACATGAAGCAAGTTCTTGGTTACCGTCATTCTGTAGGATTGGAGTTCTTCAACCACAATCGTGTAGGTATAAGTGTGGAGAAAGGACACGAGATGATTGATAATCTCATCGCTCACGTCCAGAAGTATGGTCTCTTCGATTATGTGATATGCGACTCGGTTCTTAACAGCGTCAATTCCCAGAAGGCTGAAGATTCAGTTCTCGGATGCCTTCTCCGTTTCTGCAAGATGGGAGGTTCAATATTCTTCTGTGGAAGGCATATCAATGAGATTCTAACTAAGAAGAAGTATAAAATTGATAGGTCCAATAAAGTTTATAGTGTCAGATTTTTAGACGAGCATGGACTAACAGGCAAGATGGTTCAGGGACAATGGTACTACCAGAAATTCCATTCAACGGAAGATATAGATCGCATTATTGATCGTTTTGGCTTCGATGTATTTACTCGAAAAAATGACGGTAGCTTCTGGATGGTAGGAGCAAGAAAAGTGCAAGAACTTCCTGATAATGTTTATATGGATGCAATCGATTTTGAGTTCAATATGAAGCTTCCCAACAATCAGCGATATGGTCGTCACAATGACATCAGACGTCTGTTCGGCTACCCAGAGATATAGAAATTAAATATAGGAAAAATTTGTATATATGATAATTTTTTCTTATATTTACTAAAGCAAATAATGAATTAACACCAACGAAAGAAAATGGTTAAAATTGAATACTTCTACACGGATAGGATGTACAAGTACCTGTGGCTGAAATACGTCACAGGTACCAATCTTTCGGTTCACTGCGCCCGGTGTCTCCTGGGGGAGTACGAGGAAAGGATCAAAGCTTATATGCGATCCATCTACAATTTTGAACTCAGGGATGCACCGGTGTACTATCTCTGCGGTGTGGCCTACGATCGCATATGGAGACACAATCTTCATGTTGCTTTCGTCCCGGCGGCTGGCCAGGAGATTATTATCGACAACGATTTTTGCAGGTTGAAGATTGTCAATGCCCGACGGCTTGAGATCAGCACTCGTTTCATCGACTGGTCCAATCCGCTTTCCCGGAGAAAGGATTACCACACTTGCCGGAACTGGCAATTCGCGTCTATGCTTGCAAAAGGCCTGCACGAGTCGTATCAGGGGGATCCTCGATCAGATGTATCAAAACAAAACACTCTTGATTTATTTGACTCATGAAAAAGCCATCATTAGGAGAATTTGAGAAAGCAGTTGAGGCCTCTATGGGGAACATGACAGAGGTTGCCAATATGCTTGGTGTATCCCGTCAGTCTGTCTATAAGTGGATCAATGGCGATGAGGAGTTTGAGAACGTGGTTAAGGATTCTCGCAAGCGCGTGTTCGATAAGGCTCTCGATACGGCAAGAATTGTAGCTATGGGTATTCCCAAAATCAAGGACGGTAAACTTGTCGGATGGATTGAGAAGCCAGATACCAAGGTGCTGATATACCTGCTCCAAACACTTGGTAAGGATGAGGGCTTTGGCAACAGTGTAGATCTTACTACAGGTGGAGATAAACTCCCAGCAGTCATTAACGTAATTAAGAGCGATAAACCAATTGAACAATAACACGATATATGTCCTTGATCGTGGCGATAGTTATGAACTTCGCTTCGATTATAGTCAGATTCTACTCAACTTCATCAGGAGAATTCCGATGGCTTCCTTCGATGAGAAGGGTGGTTGTTGGATTGTTCCACATTCTCAGTCCCGGTTTGTCAGGGAATTCGGAGAGTATGCGGTGCGTAGGAACCTGGCGCGAGACTTTATATCCCTTGACTCGGCCGACGACATAAAAGGTCTTGCTGATAAGATGCCGGATTTGGAGGTGTCATTCAAGATGCTCGTCAATCCTTACGATTATCAGCGACGAGGTATTCAGTATATGCTTACCAAGAAGCGGACATTCAACTGCGATGATATGGGTCTTGGGAAGACCATGCAGAGCATAGCAGCCATAAGCATAGCAAAAGCATATCCTTGTCTTGTCGTTAGCCCGGCTGCAATGAAAGTGACATGGCAACGTGAGTTCTTTAAGTTCATAGGCAAGAAAGCTATCATCCTCGATGATTCCAACCGCAATGAGTGGCATCAGATGTTTGTGACTGGAGTATGTAATATATTCATCACGAATTATGAGAGCCTTAAAAAGTATTTCATTCGTGGCAATATCGGCAAACGTGTTACAACAAAGAGCATACTCCTTGACCGCCGAGTGGCATTATTCAAATCGATTATAGTAGATGAGTGCCACCGTTGTAAAGAGAAGTCCACAAAATGGTCGAAGTATCTTGAGAGAATCTGCCAGCAAAAAGAATACATCTTTATGCTTACCGGAACTCCGATGGTTACTCGAACCAAAGACCTGGTACAGCAGCTACGCATAATGGGTCGCCTTGAGGACTTTGGTGGAGCCAGACGATTCATTTCCCGCTATGGCGGCAAAAATGTAAGTCCGGTTATGCTTAGTGAACTCAACTACCGCCTATGGCAAACGTGCTATTTCCGCAGGGATAAATCTCTTGTCTTAAAAGAGCTGCCTGACATGATACGCCAATATCGTATTATTGACATCACAAATCGAGGGGAATATGAAAAAGCAGAGAATGACCTGCGGGGCTATCTGCAAGAATATACTGAGTGTGATGATGAAAAGCTAAAGGCGGCTATAAGGAGTGAGGCTATCGTTAAGATTGGAGTGCTCCGCAGGCTATCTGCCGAAGGCAAGATGCAAGAAGCTATATCTTTTATCAAGGATATTCTCGATGCAGACCAAAAGCTGATAGTGTTCGCCGCCCATAAATCAGTAGTGGCAAAAATCAAGAAGTGCTTTCGTGATGCGGTGACTGTAACGGGCGATGACAACCAGGACCAGAAGCAAAAATCTGTTGATAAATTTCAAAATGACCCGGATTGCCGGCTGATAATCCTCAATATCAAAAGCGGAGGTGTGGGTATCACTCTGACTGCCGCCTCGAATGTCCTCTTTGTCGAATTTCCATGGACTGCGGCTGACTGCGATCAGTGCGAATGTCGGGCATATCGAAATGGACAGAAGAATGTGGTGAGCTGCACCTACTTGCTCGGTCATGATACTTTCGATGAAGACATGTATGACATCATCAATCGTGAACGTGGAGAATCGGCTCTTGTGACAGGCTCGAAGTCAAGTGCAGAAGAAAGAACAATTAATAATGCAATAAGATTACTAAATATAAAGCAATGAATATTAGAGAGAAAATCCAGTTCAGAATTAAATCTCTTGGCGTAAAGCAGATAGATGTTGCCGCCAGAGTGGGGATTCAGACACAAAATCTTTCGGCGTTCCTGAAAGGTAATCGTACCCTACCCCTTCCTCATCTTGAAAAATTATGTGAAGTTGTCGGGTTGACACTCGGCTGCATTGATAATGTTTATAACCCTAATGAAAATCCCAATGTTTAGAGAAAAGATTAAAGAACGTATGGCGGAGATTAGGATGCCCTTAACCCGCCTCAGCATGGCAACAGGAATAGACAAGTCCACACTCTCATGCTTTCTGTCTGGAAATAGGACTATTAGCAACGGCAACCTCGAAAAAATAATGGAGGTCTTACGGTTGTCATTAGTCCCGGTTCCCGGCTTCAAGTATGGCTATAATAACACTAATGACTGCGATGCAATCCCCGACATAGGGGGGAATGAACGTTGACAAAATTGACATCGTGCGCGCGAGGGCTTCAAAAGGAGTAAAATCATGGATGTTCACTTGTTCCCGAAACAATACATGGCTTGGGAGTATCTTAGTGAAGACAATGATGTCGTTACTGAGGTGCTCTATGGGGGCGGTGCGCGTGGTGGTAAAACTGCTTTTGGTTGTATATGGCAAATCCTACGGAGGATTAAGCTACCGGGAAGTGTTGGATTGGTTTGCCGTGAGAAGCTTACAAACCTGAAGGATACAACCATTGTGACAATGTTTGAAATGCTGAAGATGATGCATCTTTCTTCAGCGGTCAAATATAACGCTGTTGATAAGACAATGGTTTTCTCCAATGGGAGTAAGATACTGTTTCGTGAATTGATGTTTTATCCTAAAGATCCCGAGTTTGACCGCTTGGGTTCTCTTGCTATTACAGATTTGTTTGTCGATGAGTGCCAGCAAGTGTGCGAGAAAGCAATATCTGTACTGAAAGGTCGATTCTCTCTCCTGAACGGTAAAGACAAGCGTGGCAATAAATGGCATACTATTCCCAAGGCTCTTTATACTTGTAACCCGAAGCGAAATTGGATTTACAGCGATTTCGTGAAACCGCATAAGACAGGTGCGCTTCCCCCTCACAGGAAATTCATCAAGGCACTCCCGGTTGATAATCCTTATGTGGACCAGGCTTATATTGACAACTTGCTTAAAGCTGATAAAATTACCGTTCAGCGTCTTTATTACGGCAACTTTGAATATGATGATGACCCGGCAACGCTTTGCGACTTCGATGCTATCAATGACCTATTCACAAACGATTTCATCACCCCGGTAGGAGCCAACTACTGTTCGGCTGACATTGCGGGTAAAGGTCATGACCGTTTTGTGGCTACCCATTGGACCGGTAATTATTGCCGGATAGCGATTGACAAGCCATACTCTCCAGGGAAGGAAGTTGAAACAGACCTGAAGAAGCTGATGATTGACAAGAAGGTTCCTCGCTCTCTTGTTGTTGTCGATGCTGACGGTATCGGTTCATTCCTCGAAAGCTATCTCGAAGGCATCAAGGAGTTTCATGGTGGAGCTCGACCGAGTGATCCGAGATATGAGAATCTTCGCTCGGAGTGCTATTTTAAGCTTGCGGAAATGATAAACAACCGTAAGATTAAAATTGAATGTACGGCAGAGCAACGTGAAAGAATCATGGATGAGCTGGGCGCATTAAAGCAGCTCGACATTGATAACGATACGAGACGCAAGGCTGTAATCCCAAAGGAAGCTATGAAAGTGATACTCGGTCATTCTCCGGACTATATGGACGCTCTGATGATGGCTATGTTCTTCCGTAGAATCAAGCCGACAGAGGGCGCAAAGGTCAGGGTTAAAACTTATAGCAACTGAATATATCTGTTCAGCAGAAAAGCACTGAAAACAACCACAGTTCACATTGACTCTCAGTAATTTTGATTATGCGAAAGATAAAGAAAAAAGGAAGGCGCAAGACCGTCCGCAAATATAGTTACACATATGGAGAATTCCTAACACTCATTCCGTGTTGTCGGGAAAGCCATATGGAGAAATTGCTCGATGCCTTGAGGGGAGCCGCTCGTCCGGCATTTCTATGCGGCAAGGAAGTTCCAGCGAATTTCAACACCATTACTTACGGACAGCTTGACGACCTCGCGAGAGCAGCTGCAAGCGATGACCCTGCGGCTGAGAGCATTTCCATCATAATGGGTCTTGACAAAGAGCAAATCTATTCTCTCAATGTGTGGGATGTTTTCGGATTCATCAACTTTTGTGAGAAAGAGCTCAACCGTATAAACAAGCTATTCAGCTCAATTAAACCGAAGCTGTCTTCAAAAGAGATAGCCGCCGGTGTGAAAGAGTTGAATTTTGGCACATTCGGGGTTGTTGATTGGTATGCCAGAAGAATGGGTATCACAAATCAAGATGAGGTGTTCAGTGTCGCATGGGTGAGAATATACACCTGCATGAAGAATGATAATATGCAGAACAATTATGAGCGCCGACTCCGGGAACAATATATAAACAATAATAGCAAGAAAAGGTAATGAGCTGTACAAAATATGACAATGACAAACAATTAGGAACGGTAGAAGGCAAAATCCATTCTATCGTAAAAAGCCTACAATCACCCACGGAAGAAGGTGTCATGATCCCTGCTTACTTTTATTGCAACTGGGCTCAGGCTAACGTGGCTCTTGACAAAGTGGATTATCCTACAATCGTATATGTACTTCCACCTTCAGGCACATTGGATTTTTCTTGGAACCAGGTCCGGGACACCCCAAACTCCCAGATTGCTTTCGTATGCCCTACTGACTTTGATTTTGACGCAGAGGAAAATGAAGACATCATCGAGCGGATGAAGCGGTTATGCATCAAGTTCATCCGTGCGGTCAATGACAGCGGTATGTTCGAGCAAATAGAAGATCGTATCCCGTACCGTGTCTTATATGACCATTTGGATCAGAATGTCACAGGTATAGTGATTGAGCCTACTCTTGAAGAAGTAGAGGGTGTGAGCATATGCACCGAACCGGAAATGCGTCGCCAGTTTGTGAAACTTGAAGATACGGAGAACGAAAATAATGGCTAATATACAAGAAATACTCCAGCGTCATCTTGAGCACCTTAAATCGGTCATTATTGACCGTATTGCTGAAAACAATCGTAATGTAACCGGCAGAACAGCCGCATCCCTTACAATCAATGTCTCCGGCAACCGTGGCTCTCTTACAGGAAGTGGCTCATTCATTGCAATCGAGCGTGGTCGAAGGGCTGGTAAAGTGCCATACAACTTTGTAGGCATCATCAAGGACTGGATAATAAACAAGGGTATTTCCTTCAAGCCTATCCCATCGAAGCGTAAAAATGTCAAGTACACGCCCATGGAACGAGGATTGAATTCCTTTGCAGGTGCCGTGGCATATAAAATCATGAAGGAAGGCTCTCGTATGCATCGTGACAGTCTTTATAACGACATCTATACAACAGCCGTTAATGAAGAGCTTGAAGCTATTGCCGGCGAATTAGTAATCACCTCCGCTCAGAGTATAGCGGACATAAACAAAGATTTGTAATGAGGAAACTTGTAAATAATGACTCGTCTTTCGAGTTCCCCGATAGCGTGGTGTTTGCGTTCAATCCGCTATATTGCACTTTTGAGACCATCCTCACATTGAGCGAGGTTCAATTCAGCGTGGTTTGCAATGGTGTAGCAAGGAGCATCAAGGTTCAGCTTCTCAACGGAAAGGCTACTATTTACTTTTCTCGAATACTTCAGCTATTCTTTGAAGATTATAAACATTTCCGCACATTGAATTTCACGGTGTCGATAGTAGATGCCCCACGAAATATCAACATATTCAGCACATCATTCCTTGCTATATGGGGATCGCTTCCGCTTGGGGGGAGATATAACGCCTATGGGTTGTTTAACTTTACAGGCAAGTCTGAATATGAGCGCACACGTATATGGTTCAAGAAGTTCCCCTTCCGCGTGTCCATGTTCTCAATTAACATCAACCCTCAGATAAAGTGTACTTGCGATGGCAAGTCTGTTGCATATTCCTCACTCCCTGCTTTACCGTCAGGAGCTCCCTCTAATGTGGATGGCGAATGGGTCGATGCTGACGGCAATATCTGCTATTACGATGCTTCCAGTAAGTCATATTTTATTGCTGATGTAGGAAATGCCAAAGAATACGGAATTTTTGACGTGAACCCCGCTCGTCTGTTTCCCAATGCCAAAAGAACCGCATCGCTGAGAATTGGAGAGAGGGGCACCGTCAATGTATTTGATGATACATTTGACTATACTTTTTATCAGAAAGGTCTGTCAACCCATATAATCAACCTTCAAGTTAGTGAAGAAACATCCGGGTATTATCTCCGTTGGATTGATCGCTATGGTGAACTTCAGTATTTTCTATTCACAAAGAGAATTGAGACAGAAAAAAATACCCTGGTGTCCGATACGATGTCGGACATGGAGGAAGTCGGTCCTATGTGGTTTCCGAATCATGCCCGGAATATACAAGTCACATCGAAGACAACCTGCAAATGTAGTGCCGTGTCATTGCCGCGAGACATATACGACTATGTGTCAACAATCATAACATCACCGATAATCGACTTATATCTCGGCAAATCAGCATCTGGCAGAGAAATATGGTTGCCAGTATCGATTGTGGCAGCCTCACATGATTTCGACACAGCGAAGAAGTTGAACGACCTCACTATATCATTCTCACTCCCTGAGCATAAATCCCAGATGTTATAAGCCATGAAAGAAGATTTATATGTACTGACCGCTTCCGGCTATGAGCGTGTGGACCTTAATGAGCCCAGCGGGATTCAACTGAATTTCAAGAGCAATATGTTCGGTGACTTGTCTAAAGTGACGTGTTCCCACACATATACATTCAAACTTCCGATGACTATAAACAATCGGAGGATATTTGATTTTGCCGAAGACATACGCCATCAGTCTGGCATGATACGCAAACGGCTGTCTGCATCATACAGTCAGAATGGCATCAATCTTTTTCAAAATGCGAATCTTTACATAGAATCTATCGGGTCAAGCTATAATGCAGTGATGACATGGGATGTCATAGGGGGATTGACCGCACTCAAAGAAAATGACATTTCGTTGCGCGAACTTCCGAACTCCAATGCAGAAACCCATTTTGGTTTCTTAGGGACAGCTACAGAGGAAGAATCATTCGACAATACTGAACTTATCCTTAACCCCATTTACAACTGCGGTATTCCGTATTATCGTTGGAACATTCCTTATGTCAAGACCACAGGAAGACCAAATTTGAGTAGATACACAAGCTTCTACGCCTATCCGATGCCAGTTGTGCCGGTGTATAAACTTCTCCAGATGATTAACTCTCATTTCGGGACATCATTCAATCTTGGCAATGCCATTACTAAAGGGAACGCTAAATCGTTTGACCTCAAAAGAGAAATAATTGAGAAGGGCGTAATCCCCCTTGTTGGCAAAGATTTGAATTATCAAGAGCGGTTGCAAAGAAAATGCTTTCTGTCCGGTATCAAATTCACTTATGTAAACACGAAAATCGGTGAAGAGAATGAGTTGTATTTCCCTGACGTTATTCAGTTCACTCAGGTTAATATCGGAGCTCCGGGTGATTATTTCGATTTCGGAAGCCTTAAACTTGCAAAGCATGACCGCTCAGGCACAACTTATTCAAATGTCGGTGTTAAGCCAAAGATTAAGAATATGTCTGTCGAATTCGATGGATGTATTCAAGCCGCGTTTACTGATTTCCCAGCCAATCGCCATGACACTAATGATGACATTCCGACTCTATCTATTTACCAGCGTCAACAGGTATGGAACAATGAGAGAACTGGCGGACGTTCAACATATAGAGGCTATTATGAATGGGTTGAGCTCGATAGCGTAGAAGGAGAAGCAATTGGCTCTAATGGCGGGTACCGTATTTATGAGTTCGATTTCGCACTTGAAAACGGCGCCACACGCCTTTCATGTGAGAATGTAAAAGAAGCCGGAGGAGCATTGCTTTTCGTGTTCAGCCATCGACTCTATAAGATTGCATCTATGCAAAAAGATATAGAAGTCTTTTTGCAGAACAGCGACCGGTGCATCGTACCGCATAATATGGATGTAGTCAGTAACCTGCCTGATATTGGATGTCTTTCATTCGTCAAGTCGCTATTTTACATGATGGGGGCTTTCCCTTATGTTACACCTTCACAGGAAATTGTGCCGAGATTCTTTGTCGAAATCCGTGATAATATGAAGTCGGGCAATGTCCTTGATTGGTCTGACAAGTTGCCAGGCTCTACCTCAGATATGCCATCTGAGATAAAATTTACTTCCGGTGACTTTGCTCAGAAGAATTATTACATAATGAAGTCCGACGACCTTGACTCAGAGTATGATCCTGAGGATTTGGACGATGATGTGTATGCTTCGGGGGTAGGAATCCTTGAAGTCGATAACTCTACATTGGAAGTTGGTAATACCATTATCCAGCTTCCATTCTTCGCCCCATTCATCCGCAATCGTAAATTTCCCTCATTCGATACTGGCAGCACTATCAAGAGTTGGACCCTTGCAGATGAAGCAGATTCAAAAGAGCGCAACTCCATCTATAATCGTCTTGAATTCTGTGAGCCGGAACCAGCTCTTGGTATCATTAAAGACAGGGATATCACTCAGGAGCTTAATACCGGAGAGGTTGTGGTAAAAGGTCAGGTCATGACAATGGAGGTTTGGAATGGCTTTAGCGAATTGCAGAAGAATGAGTCATACGATTATCTCCAGCAGATTATCAGAAAACCTTTCGTAATAAAAGAAGATATGAGATTGACAGAGTTTGATTTGCTCGACCTCGATTATACACGACCGGTATATCTCGATAAATACAATTCTTATTTCGCCATTGTGTCAGTTCAGCGTGATACAAACGGCAAATGTAAATGTGAACTGATAAAACTACCCTAATATGGCAAGTAATAACGATGTGACCACAAGGATACTTGATATCCAGGTACGATATGAGGATGCTTTGGACCAGATAGCAGCTTATCGAAAGTCTATCGAGGAAACCAAGGCTCGCCAAAAAGAATTAAAGAAGGAGCTTGATGAGGGCACCATAACACAAGCAGAATATGGTCGCAAGATGGAAGCCTCACGCATTTCCATTGCAGAGCAGAACAATGCCATCGCTACACTCACAAAGCAGATCCGAAACCAACAGAAAGTTGAGCAGGAGCAAATGGGTTCTCTTGTTCAACTTCGGGCTCAACTGTCTAATCTGACTGCAGAGTATGACCGCCTCAAAAAAACTGAGAGGGAAGGGGCAAAGGGTCATGAACTCCTTGATAAAATCAATGAGACAACTACGACCCTTAAAGCGGCAGAGGAAGCGACTCAGCGTTACTTCCGGAATGTCGGCAATTATCCCGGCTATGAAGGCGCCGCTGCTGATGCATCACAGAGCCTTTCATCGGCATTGACTTCGCAGGTAAAGTCTATTGCTGAAGCTGAGAAACAGAATAAGGCTTTGCGTGATGCCATAAAGGAAATGGATCTGACTGCAGAGGGGGCAAAGGAAAAAATTGACGAGTACAATGCCAAGATAGCAGAAAACACCGCAATGATTAAAGCCAATTCGACTACAATCAAAACGGCTGATTCTGCTATGGCTACTCATGCGACAACAATAAATGAAGCCAAAGAGCAGAACGCTATCCTTACGGCCGCAATCAATGAAATTGATTTGACAGCCGATGGTGCCATGGAAAAGATTGCGGAATATAATGCTCGCATCGCTGAGAATACAGAGCTTATCAATTCTGCTACTTCAGCCGGAAAGGAGCAGGAAAATACTATGGATTCCACAGCCGATTCTACCGAAGACCTTGACGATATCCTAAATCAGCACGTCAGCACCATAAAGGAAGCTGAGGAGCAAAACAGAAAGCTGAAGGAAGCCTTGAGCAATCTCGACCTGACCGCTCCCAACGTGCAGGATGACATTGACCGTATAAATGAGAAGCTTGAGGAAAACAGCAAGCTCACCGCAAAGGCAGGTGATGCCAACCAGGAAATGGCTGACAAGTTGGGCGATTTACTGGGTATAAACCTAAACTTCGGCAAATCTCTTGAGGGGTTATCCTCAAAATCTGCTGCTTCGGGCAATGCTTTATCAGCATTGAAAACCAATGTTGCTGCTTTCAGCAAGACTCTTATGGCTTTATTGTCAAATCCCTATGTCTTGGCTTTTCTTGGAATTGCCGGGACGGTCATGGTTGCTAAGTGGATATTTGACTATAACAAGAATCTTATGGAGGCCTCACGTCGTACACAGGAATTCACAGGTCTTACAGGAAATGCAATGAAAGCTGTCAGAAATGAGATACAAGCCATAGGAGATGTTTACGGAAAGGATTTCGATGAAGTGCTTGAATCTGCAAACGCTCTATCTAAGCAATATGGTATTTCCGCAGAAGAATCTCTATCATTGATTCGTGATGGCTTCACCTCTGGTGCAGATGCAGGTGGCGAATTTTTGGATGTGGTAAAAGAGTATCCCGCATATTTCAAAGAAGCCGGTTTAAGCGCAAGTGAATTTATAGCAATCACGACCCAAGCAAATAAAGCCGGTGTTGTGTCTGATAAAGCGGTTGATGTTATCAAAGAGGCAAATTTAAGATTGAGGGAAATGACAACCTCAACAGCAGATGCTCTCGATGCAATAGGTATTTCATCAAAGACTGTTCAACAAGAATTATCCAATGGGAGTAAGACTACATTTGACATTATGCAACAGGTATCTGCGAAACTTGCTGAATTGCCTGAGTCATCATCAAAGGTCGGCACTGCCATCGCAGACATTTTTGGCGGCCCAGGTGAGGACGCTGGGTTGCAATATATTACTACCCTAAAGGATATTGACAAGAATCTTGATAACGTCAAAGCCAATGCAAGTGAGCTTAATAAGCTCCAGCAACAGGAGTTAGACAGCGAAATCGAATTAAATAACAAACTTGCATCCGTATTCGATATGACTGGAGGTTCCTTTGAATCTCTGATGACTAATGTCAAAGTATTCACTAATGAAACCCTTTCGGGATTGCTTGATATTGTCGTAGATGTTTGCAACTGGTTTATTACTCTTTATAATGATGCTGTTTATGTTAGAGCCATCATTAAAGGGGTCGGTCTCGTATTTGAGATTCTTTGGGATATTATCAAAGCCGGCATCAAAACAATAGGCAACTCCTTTAAGCTACTTGGTGGTATAGTGGCCGGCGTAGCAAATGCGTTGTCTGGGTTATTCACGCTGGATTTCGACAAAGCTGTCGCCGGCGTGAAGCAAATTGGTACGGCTGTTACTGATTTTTATAAGAATCAGAAAGATATGGCTATTGAAACCGCTAAAGAAATGGCAAAGGACACAGTGGATGCAATCAATGGAATTAATGATAAATTGGAACCGATTGAGGTAATCACCGATTCGGATGTGAACACTGATACTCCGGAATCCGGTATCGGCAATAAAAAACCTCAGTCTAAAGGAAACGGTGCAAATATGGATAAATCCAAATCTGATGCATCCAAAAAAGAAGCTGAAGCAGCTAAGAAACGAGCCGAGGAAGAGCGTAAGCTCATGGAACAGCTTAATGCTGAAATGCTGAAGTTAGTCAAGGATAGTGCGGAAAAACGCCGCAAGGTTCTGGCTGAAGGTTATGATAAGCAGATCCGCGACTTGCAGAATCGCCTTGAAACCGATAAAGAACTTACCGTAAAGGGGCGCGAAACCATCAATAAAATTATTGAATCTTTAGAGAAGCAGAAGCAGGAAGCTCTTTCGAAACTCTCTGACGAGGAAATAAAGCGCACCTATGAGGACCAGACCAAAATCAATGAAGCTAAACTCGCCGCATTGAAAGCCGGCTCGAATGAGGAATTTGCATTGCGGCAGGAGAATCTTCGGATGTCTCATGAACTCGCTCTTCAAGAAGCTGAAAACGCCTATGAAG
>ERZ780149.645-NODE-645-length-43772-cov-3.173182_pt1 | contig 43772 bp, 47 predicted proteins | sample MGYA00511367_ERZ780149 | MGnify/ENA primary metagenome ERZ780149 (study PRJEB29588, sample SAMEA2153852) | human gut metagenome | biome: human gut; feature: human-associated habitat; material: faeces | place: Denmark | collected 2008/2010 ... | reverse complement strand
CAGAAACTTCTTTTACAAGCTGTGCGCCCATATTTTCAAATGGATCTTCAAGTTCAATTTCTTTTGCAATGGTTACACCGTCGTTTGTAATGAGCGGTGAGCCGTATTTTTTATCAAGGACAACATTTCTGCCTTTGGGGCCTAATGTTACCTTAACTGCATTTGCAAGCTTATCAACGCCTGTCTGTAAAGACTTGCGTGCTTCTTCTCCGAAAATAATGTTCTTTGCCATAATACAAAATCTCCTTATTCAACTATTGCAAGAATGTCTGAAAGATGAAGAACCGTATATTCTTCATCATCAATCTTAATGTCGGTGCCTGCATATTTAGCGGCAATTACCTTGTCGCCCGCCTTAACGGTCATAACCACCTCTTTGCCGTCTACCGTGCCGCCCGGACCTACTGCTACAACCTCAGCTATCTGAGGCTTTTCTTTAGCGGCAGATGTAAGCACAATTCCGCTTTTGGTTGTTTCTTCTGCTGTTGTTGCCTTTATGACAACATTATCAGCCAAAGGTTTAATTGTCATAATAAAATCTCCTTTTCTGCTTTGCAGTTAATTTTTAACAATTACAATTATATACCGTAAAATTTAAAAGTCAAGTAAAGTCAAAAAGATTTAAACATTTGTTAACAATTTATTTGCAATGCTCTTTGGAACTATAAATTTTACAGCGTTTTTTACAAGTTCAAATCTCATATGATTTGTTTCTATTATCTCGCCGTCAAGGTTTACGGGTATCGGCTTTTCAGATGAAAACTCCATACTGGTGCAACCTTTAAGCGTACAGAAATCGAGAGTTTTATGCTCGCCTTTTTTATATAAATTTAAAAATTTAAGTATTTTGGGCTTTGAAATATTATTTACCAATGTATAATTGAGTTTATTGTCATAAGGTACCGCATCGGGCGCGCCTTTATAACCGCCGCCGTAATACGGCGCGTTTGCAATAACGGCAAACAGACAGTTTTTACGCTGCGGCTTTTCGCCGTCGACCGATATATCGGCTGTAATGCCGAGTTTGCCCAAAAATGTTTTAACAATAGCCAATGTGTACGCGAGCGAGCCAGAAACCAACGGCCAATTTTTAAATATCGACATATCGCGGGCTACTACCGCGTCCATACCTACCGAACAGCCGTTAAGGCAGTACCTGTCGTCCGCCTTAATTAAATCCATTCCTACCGACTCACCGTCCACTTGGTCGGATATATCCAAAAAGCTTTTTTTTGAACCGAAAAATTTAAGAAAATCGTTTGCCGAGCCGCAGGGTATAACGCCGAGATCTACATTTTCATGACCCACTATACCATTGAGCACTTCAAAAACCGTCCCTTCGCCGCCGCAGGCAAACATACGGATTTTATCGCCGGTTTCCGCCTCGCGTTTAGCGGAGTCGCGCGCATCTCCAGCAGAGCGAGTGATATGTATTTTAAAATTTTCAGACCTTTCTGAAAAATAACCTTTAATTGAGTCAATTATGCCGTTTTGAGTGTTGCCCTTTCCGGCAATCGGATTAACATAAAAAACATATCTCATTATTTTATTTTCCTTTATTTTTAAAATACATAAACAACTGACATTTTATCATACCGTTATAAAGCTTACGGCGCTTATCGGCGGTTTCGCCGAAATGCTTTTCAAACTCGTCGTGCGGACTGATTATAAAATATTTTTTGCCCTTACTTCTGTCAAAACGCTCGCCCATTATTTTATATAATTTTTCGGCTTCGGTCACATCAAGCAAACGCTCACCGTAGGGCGGATTTGTAATTACAAGCAGTCTCTCGTCTGGGGTTTTAAAATTGCATATATCGCCTACTGCCGCTTTAACATATTTTTCAACGCCCGCTTTTTTAGCATTAGCAAGCGTAAGCTCCACGCAGGCAGGGTCAATATCGTAGCCCTGAGCTTTGAAATCAACATTTTTTATTATTAAATCCTGCGCGCGCATACGCTCCTGCCGCCATACCGTGTCTGGTATAAAATTAAATCTTTCGGCGGCAAAAAAGCGGCGAAGTCCGGGCGCGGTTTTGGTTGCCATAAGAGCCGCCTCTATAAGCAGTGTGCCGCTGCCGCAAAACGGGTCGTAAATCTGCGTATCGGGAAAAATTCGCGCGAGGTCGCACATAGCAGCCCCCAATGTTTCTTTAAGCGGAGCATCGTTGGAATTACGCCTGTATCCGCGCTTGTGGAGTCCCTCGCCCGAAGTATCTATCGTAACAGTTACATTGTCTTTGATTATTGTAAAGCGTATTTTACATTCGGCTCCCGTTTCGCCAAACCAACCGATGCCGTATTTTGAAGAAAGTCGGTCTGCAACCGCCTTTTTAATTATTGACTGACAGTCGGGTATGCTGTGAAGCGCCGAGGATATGCTCGAACCGTTTACCGGAAAGGCATTATCCTTTCCGATGTAATCTTCCCACGGGAGTGCCTTTACACCGTCAAAAAGCTCGGTAAAGGTAGTAGCGGTAAACTGCCCCACATTTATAAGTATGCGCTCGGCAAAGCGTGAATTTATGTTTGCACGGGCGAGCATATTAAGGTTGCCTTCAAGCAATACTCTGCCGTTTTCGACCGTTACCGACTGGAAGCCCATCCGGCGAAATTCGTCAGCCGCAATACTCTCTACGCCAAAAAGGCATGGCGCTATCAATTTTATATTTTCCATATTCTTATATCTCCGCGGATGCGTGCCGTGTTACATGGCAGCCTATGTTTACCGCAACGGGCAGACCTGCAATGTGTGTGGGCGCGGTTTCGATATTTACGGCAAATGCGGTTGTGTTTCCGCCGAAGCCCTGCGGGCCTATATCTAACCTATTGATTTTTTCGAGCAATTCTTTTTCAAGTTCGGCATAAAACGGATTGCCGTTTCTTATATCGGTACTGCGGCAGAGCGCCTTTTTAGCAAGGTAGGCGCACTGTTCAAAGTCGCCGCCTATGCCGACACCCACCACCATTGGCGGACAGGGGTTATTTGACGCCGCCTTTACAATATCCAACACCGCGTCAGCTACACCCTGCCTTCCGTGCGAGGGAGTGAGCATACGCATGCCGCTCATATTCTCGCTTCCGAAGCCTTTAGGCGCAACAGTGATTTTTATTTTTTCGCCCTTAACTATGGTTGTGTGAATTACGGCGGGTGTGTTGTCATTGGTATTCACACGGTTTAACGGGTCGGCTACCACCGATTTTCTGAGCAGACCTTTTGTGTAGCCCCTTCTTACGCCCTCGTTTACCGCATCGGTTAATGAACCGCCTACAATATGAACATCCTGACCTATTTCCAAAAAAACAACCGCCATTCCGGTATCCTGACATATAGGCAGATCATATTTTTTGGCGGCTTCAAGATTTTTTTCTAAGTCGCAAAGCACACTTTTACCGAGCGGGTCGGTTTCACACTCGGCACAGCGGTTCAAACAGTTTTCGATATCACAAGGTAACTCCTTATTGGCTTTAATGCACAGTTTTTCAATAATATCGGTAATTGAGGTCACTGATATTTCTCTCATATAATCTCCTTTATCCTTTTAAAAAACAAAGGGCAGCTTCCCGTCTTTGCGTTGGAATCCGCCCAAAGTTATTTATCTTGCACCGGAGCCGCGTTTAGTGCGGTTTGCATCGGGATTTTTGCGTTTCAAGTCTGAAAACTTTTCATCGCTTGTCTGTTTAAAGCGACTCATCATCTCTTCAAAGCTTGCAGGCTCACTCTTTTTCGGAGCCCATGTGTATGTAGAATCTATTTCCGCCTTTGCAGGAGCCGCTTTGCGCTCGCGGCGCTGTGTGTCGTCATTCTTTTTTTCGGGCGGAAGCGCACGCTTTATGCTGAGCGATATTTTACCGTCGTCACCTATGCTTAAAATTTTCATTTTAACGACATCGTTTTCTTTTACATGCTCTTTAATATCGCTTACATAATTTTTTGCCACTTCGGATATATGCACCATACCCGACTTGCCGCCGCCGATATCGGCAAAAACGCCGAATGATGTGATTGTAGTAACTCTGCCTTCTACTATGTCTCCGACCTTAAACTCCATAAATTTTAAAAAGTCCCCCTAATTGCCTGATATATCAAAATAAATTTCTTCATCAGAATACACATAACCCAACCGCTCGCGCGCCGCTTTTTCGATTATCGAGGAGTGCGATGCGCTGTCGAGCATAGCCCTTAATTCTTCATTTTCAAGTTTTAAAGAATCACGCTGGCTTTCACATTGAGCCAAGACTTCAAGGTCTTCCGCCAACTGATTGCCAAGCCCCACCAAGGTTGCAATCATATATACCGAAACACCAAGCACTATAAGCCGCACCAAAATACTTTTTTTGCGTTTAGGTTTTTGTTTCATTTAAAACATACTCCGCATCATTGCTATTTTTATTAGTATATAACACTTTACCCCCACTTTTCAAGAGTTTTTTAATACTTTTTTCCGTTGTTTTGAATTTTTTTGCCGTATATTTACCTGTTTTTGATAAAATCTCATCAATTTTCAAACACATTGACCCCATGGCTGAGGTGAAACGCAGATGTATTTTTTTAAAAGCATTAAAAACAAAACAAAGCATCGGAAAAACAATGCGCGAAACCGTAATTCTGAACAGCAAAAAGCCCGCAAGCTCACCCACTGCAACATAGCCCCTCATTTCGCCGCATGTGCGGGCCATTAAAAATATAAAATTGACAAAAGCACTGAATACCCAAAACAAAATATCGCTTATAAACACGGCGACGAACGAATTAAAGCCCGCTTTTCGTAAAGAGCGCAAAATATCGTATATGACACAGAGTAAGCAGCCTAAGCAAAATGAAAATCCCAGCGTTACAAGCTGATTGCTTAAATCTATTTCCCACATAGGCTATCTGAAAACTCTTGATAAAAAACCGCCTGACGATTTTCCGTCGGACATATAAACTACCGCATGTATCTGACCCGTGGCGGAAAGCTCGCCGTTTTCGGTGTTAAAGCTCGATATATGCAGTTCTTCACCCTTTACGGTCATTTTGCCGAGCGCTGTATCAAGCAATATGGTTTCGTCGTCAAAAGAGCTTACATCTCGAACCCCCGATATATTAAGTTTTTTTCTGCCCTCTATTATTACATTTTGGTATATAATAGCATTTTCTTCCAAAATAAAACACCTCAATAAAATATATTTATGAGGTGTTTTTGTTATTCTATTATTTTGTAAAGCAATGCCGCGTCATCCTTTTTTACCGTTTCATTGACGGCGGTAACCTCAAGCTTTACATTGCGGGTTCCGAATGACACTTCGATAATGTCGCCCGATTTAATGTCAAGCGAAGCGCGTGCAACCTTGCCGTTAACCGTAACTCTGCCCGCATCGCAGGCTTCGTTGGCAACGGTGCGCCGCTTTATTATGCGCGATACCTTTAAATATTTATCTAACCTCATATGCAAATCCTCATCACAAAATTTATGAGCCGCCCGTTAAGGCGGCTCACTGCAAGTAAACTCAAATTACTTAATAGCCTCTTTAAATGCTTTGCCTGCTTTGAAAGCGGGGCTTTTTGAAGCAGCAATTTTGATTTTTGCGCCTGTAAGAGGATTGATGCCCTCTCTTGCTGCGCGTTTTTTAACCTCAAAAGTACCGAAGCCAACAAGTGCTACCTTGTCGCCTGCCTTAAGAGTATCTACTACTGAGTCGATTACCGCAGCTACTGCTTTTTCGGCGTCTTTTTTAGAAAGACCTGCTTTTTCTGCTACTGCTGCTACTAATTCTGTTTTGTTCATTATGAACCCTCCATTTTTTCTTTTCACTGCATGCCTTATCGGCAAAGCAACCAACCGCTTAATGCTTCATCAAGCGTATAACTTATTTTAACATATCTTTCAAAAAAATCAACTAATTTTTATATATTTCATTAAAAATATTTAAAATCGCAATTTGATAATTGTGCAATTTACACATATTTACCTAATGATTTTTAGCTTAATCAGCAAATTTAATAATTTTTCACCCTTAGGCAATGTCAAAATATCATCCGGCTCAAAGGTATTTAATACTATAAGAGCAACCAAATACACAACAGCGGCTATAACAATTTCAAGGGCAGTTCCAAGTTTGCCCATATAACTAAAATCGAAAACTAAGGTGGAAGCTCCGCAACAAAGCGCCGCAAAAAACGGTTTTAAAATTGTTTTGTAAATGTTGGGTTTAACGCCCGTGTATTTAATAATTGACAGCAGATTGGCAACAAAAATAAACAGGTATGATACAAATGTTCCGATTGCCGCACCCCGAATATTTATACTCGGTATTCCTACAAATATAAAGTTTACAATCACCTTAATTATTGCACCGATTGCCACATTTCGCAAAGAAATTATTTCTTTACCGATGGACTGAAGCATACTTGTCATAGGTATTGCAAGACCTGCAAACATTGCCGCCAAACCGTAAATGCGAAGCATTGTTCCGCCTATTTCATAAGATGCGGTAGTATTATATACAAGCCCCATTATTTGTGTGCCCATAAACAGAAAGCCCATACCCGCAGGCATTGAAATAAGCGCCGTAAATTTAATAGGCGATTCGATGTTGTGCTTTATCAGCTGTTTGTCCTGTTTGGTCCAAGACGATGCCAAAACCGGCAGAGCGCTTACTCCGAGCACCGATGTTATGGTAGGAATTAGGTTGTAAAGCGTGAATGCTTTTCCCCTTATACCGTAGAGAAATGTCGGTATTTCCAAATCGTTCAGTGCCTCTTGGCTTGACAAATTGTAATCTGCAATAGACGAAGCGTACATATTGCGTATTACATCGGAAGAATCACCGACAATTCGATTCAACTGCCATTTCACCATAGTAACATCCACAAGCGAAGTAACACTGTTTGCAAGAGAAGTCAAAACTATGGGTATTGCAATAAATATAAGCGTTTTGGTCATTATTTTATCGGCGGCGGCAGGAGGTGCCTCATACAACTCCTGCTTTGTTATTCCGTCACCCCTGATTTTGTAACGAAGGAACAAGAATGTCGCCGACGCGGCGCCGCCTATAGTAATGCCCGACATGGCGCCGGCGGCAGCATACGCTACATCGTTTGTCAATTTTAAAACCGCGTAAGAAATTCCAAGCCCCAATATAAGCTTACCAAGCGCCTCTATTATGTCGGAAACCGCAGTAGGATACATATTGCGAAGTCCCTCAAAATAGCCTCGGTAGGTGGACATAACGCAACAGAAGAAGAGTGACGGAACAATGGCGTAAATGCTGTAAATTGTTTTTCCGGTAGCATCGGTAAGTATTACAAAGGGATTAATCAGCAGCAGCATTATAAGCGTTGCCGTAATACCCGTTACAGCAAAAATTTTGCCTGTAACCTTGAGTGATTTTTTTACATCTTTATACCTGCCCTGAGCCGTTTTTTCGGCCACAACACGCGAAATCGCTATCGGAAGCCCCGCCATGGCAAGCGTGTATATAGGCAAAAACAAATCATACGCCGAAGAAAAATACCCAAAGCCAAGGTCGCCCAAAAGTCTTTCGTCGCCAAGCGGTATTTTAAATATTGCACCTATAATTTTTACAAGAACCGTTGAACACAACAGTATAATAGCCCCGTATTCAAAGCTTTGCTGTTTCCTTTTCTTTTCTGCCATTTGTTATACCTCTTTTATAATATCAAGAACCCTAAGAAACACATTTGACAACGTTTCACCCTCAAAGGCATTCATATTGCTGTAATTTGCATAGGCGTCATCGCCTGCGTCGTCAGATACTCGCCTGACGCTTAAAAAGGGTATGCCTACCATGTCGCAAACAGAGGCTATTGCCGCAGTTTCCATATCGCAGGTGGTTGCCGAAAAGGCGTCGCGCAAAAAGTCACGGTCACAAGCGTTGCAAATAAATTTGTCGCCGCAAACCGCTGTGCCGCCGGCCGCATAGCCGAGAGCCTGCCTCGCCTTTTTTAAAAGAATCGGGTCGGCTTCGTAAATGTATTTCTGCGACGGTTTTTCACAGGGCTTATAGCCTATACCCGTAAGGTCGAAATCGTGCTCTAAAAACCTTTCGGGCAACACTGTTTCACCGCGTTTTACGGCGCTTATTCCGCCCGAAAGTCCGAAATTAAGAATATATGTACAGCCAATGTCGCAGAGGTGCATTGCGGCTGTTGCGGCATTAACCTTGCCTATGCCACAATTAACACATATAACCGTACATTCGTCTTTTTGAAATGTAATGGCCTTTCTGCCGAAATAATTATACTCACTCGGAGAATAGGCTTCTACCGCGTTTACAAATGGAGCGTATTCATCAAAATCGGCTACGATAATACCTATTTTTAAACTTTTCATATCAAATTACTCTTGTTCGGACTCTATGTTAAGTTTTGCACCGCAGTTATTGCAATATACGGAATTCATATCAATATTTGCATTGCAATTAGGGCATATTCGCTTATTCTTTGTGTTTTGAATATCTTGGTTAAGACGTGCTATTTCCTCATTTTTTTCGGATATTGCATCAACAAGATTTCTTGCTTCATCGGTTAAATCGGTGTTGTTTTTTGCAAGCTCGAAATAAATTCTGCCGAGATCCGCAAAATCTTTTTCACGCTTTGATTCAAGCGAAGCTATGCAGAACTTTTGCTTTTGGGTTGTTACAACCTCATCGGTTTTTTTGCAGGCAACATCAAATACCTCTTTTGTTTTGTTTATGGCATCATCTATAAAACTCATTTTAATACCTCCGTTTAAAATTACAGTTAAATCTTACTGAATAAATTTTACCATATATAAGCCTACTTTTCAAGTTCGCCTATAAACTCGCGTATAAGCGAATGCTCGGGCACAAGTGTGTTGTCAATAGCGGTAAAGCGCTCAAGCGCGTTTGCGGTATCTATAAAATATTCATAACACGGCGTGTTTTTACCCACTGTGCTTCGCATTTTGCAAAAGCGCTCACGGTAAACGCCAAGCTCATAGGGGTGGAATGTTACCAAGTGTATATCCGCGGTATTTTTAAAGCAATACAAATACTTTTTCTCGCCGTCGATAACATTGTTCCAAAGGTAGAGCGTTTCGGCGGCGGTAGCTCCGCGAAAACGGTCATCACGAAGCACGCGGCGTATAAGCCTTATTTGGCGGCTTGAAAGCATCTGCACGCCGTTACTGTCATCCACAGAACGGTTAACGCTGATATAAATTTTTAAAATGTTTTTTCGCGGAACCAAGTCGGTTATTAGAGGATTCATAGCGTGAAGCCCCTCGACAATTACAATTCCGTGACTGCCTATGTCAAGCTGACAGGCGTTTTGTATTCTTGATTTTGTTTTAAAATCGTAACGAGGCAGGCTTACCCTGCCGCTGCTTATTATTTGTGTAAAGCAATCCTTTATAAGCGGTATATCAAGCGAATTCACCGATTCAATATCATGACTTCCGTCGGGCATTAACGGTAAATCTGCGCCCGAAAGGTAAAAATCGTCAAGCGACACTACCTCGGTGGTTTCACCAAGCTCTTCTAATTTTTTCTTCAAAATATGTGCCGTTGTTGTTTTGCCCGAGCCCGAAGGACCGGCTATTGCAACTATAATAAGGTCATCGTCCTTTTCGATTTTTCTTGCAATATCGGTTATGGTTTCAATATATTCCCCTTCACATTCGCTTATAAATTTACGGGGATTTTTTGATGCCGCCTCATTTATTTCATTTAAAGTGTTTACCATAAAATTCACCTATTTCTTTTTTGCGGTTTATAAGCTCGTCAAATTTGCTTATATATTCATACGGGTACTTAAAGTTAAATATTCTTTTTATGCTTTTGCCCTCGGCGTCCTTGAGCTTTGTTACGGCCGAGGCTCCGCAGGCAAGAATCGTGTGTGTTTCGTCCATTATATAAACATTGTAAAGTCCCTCGAAGCCCTGCCTTGCATAACCGACATTTTCAAGATTGCCCACCGTTTTGCTCTGCCTATACATATAATATGGCAAAATGCCGTTTTGAGTCAAAACTTCACGGGCAAAGCTTACCATTTGCGATGCCGCGGCGCTCGAATTTATTTGGGCAAACTGACCGCTTGAGGTTATTGTTGCCGCGCGTTTAACCGACAGCAAATGAACCGTAACGCTTTCGGGCATAAGTTCAATTATTTTTTTAAGCGTATTTTTAAAGCTTTCAAAATCATCGGTAGGCAAACCTGCAATCAGGTCCGTATTTATATTGTTAAAACCGATTTCACGGGCTGTTTTAAATGCGTTTACCGTGTCGCTTGCGGTGTGATTTCTGCCTATTGCGCGAAGCACGCTGTCGTTCATGGTTTGCGGATTTATGCTTATACGCGTAACGCCGTTTTTCTTTATGGCACACAGCTTATCGGTATCTATTGTATCGGGTCGGCCTGCTTCGACCGTGAATTCACGAACGGTTGACATATCGAAAAGTCGGTTTACCTCGCCTAAAACCCGATTTAACTGCTCGGCAGTAAGCGTGGTTGGTGTGCCGCCGCCCATATATACCGTTTCAAGCCGCAGATTAAGTTTTTTTGCAATTTGAGCCGTATGCTCAAGCTCGCGGCAAAGAAAATCGACATATTGGGGTATAATGTCAAACGCCTTTTCCACCGAATGTGACACAAACGAACAGTACGAGCATCTTGACGGGCAAAACGGAACCGACAGATACAGGCTGAACGATTTAGGCTCCGATAAAGAAATAATGCTTTCTTCGCCCTTTACCGCCTCGCGGCATAAATCGATTTTACATTGCTTTACCAAAAACTTGTTTTTAAAAAAGCTTACCGCATAATCTTCGCCGTACTCCTCACAGTAGCGTGAGAAAAGCTTTGCGGGGCGAACGCCCGTCAGTATGCCCCAATCGCTGCTGTAACCCGTAAGCTTTTCAAAGCAGTAAAACAACTGTCGCGCAAGCTCGTGCTGTGTTTCTTTTCGTATGTCGGAAGCGGTTTTATCGACCTCAGATGAAAATTCGGTTTGAGCATTTTCGAGTTTCAGCCTTGCACTTGCGGTAATAATGCCGCCGCATTCGGTAACGGTGCAGACGGCATATTTACTGTCCGATTGCACCGAATGACAAACCCCAATTTTCTCAAAAGGCAAAAAAAGCCGTATCAGTTTTTCCATTTCATAGTCAAAACTGTGACCTATGTTACATAATTTCATTTTTGTTTCGGTTTACCTTAAATAAATATTATTTTTTCTTTCATGACCTATGGTTGTTGCTTCGCCGTGTCCGGGATACACCTTTACGCTATCGTCAAAAAGCCACATAATTCGGTCAAGCGACTGCTTCATATCAACGGCGTTTCCGCCGGGCAAATCAACCCTGCCGACAGTTTCGTAAAAAAGCACATCTCCGCTGAAAAGGCAGTCATCAACCGAATAACACATACCGCCCCTCGTATGCCCCGGAGTTTCAAAGGCCTTTACGGTGATATCCCCTACCGTAAATTCCTCTTCGTCTTCAATTGTATAGTCGGCATTAAAGCAGGGTATGGGCGTGCCGAATACCGCCGACAGATTAAAAGAAGCGTCGGACAGTGCAAATTCATCATTTTTGCCTATGGCGATTTTAACGCCCGTTTCATCCCTAAGCCGTTTGGCACCGCCTATGTGGTCATAGTGTGCATGGGTAATAAGAATAAGCCGCGCTTTATCGGAATTTTGTTTTAAAAAATTAACAATATCCAAATTGAATGTTCCGGGGTCAATAACTACGGCCGCGGTGTCGGTAACTATGCCGTAACAATTACTGCAGCCCGAAAGATAATCTTTGAGCAAGAGTTCAATCTTCATATTCATACCCTTTTATTATTCCATACATCAGTGTCTAAAATTATTGTTACAGGACCGTCGTTTGTTAATGAGACCTGCATATCTGCACCGAATCTGCCGGTTTGCACATTTTTAATTCCGTTTGATTTAAGCGCTTCGCAGTACATTTTATAATACTTTTCAGCCGTTACAGGCTCCAAGGCGTTTATGAATGACGGACGGTTGCCTTTTTTTGTGTCAGCCGCCAAAGTGAACTGCGATATACACAAAACCTCACCCTCGACATCAATAATTGATTTGTTCATCTTTCCGTTTTCATCTTCAAATATACGAAGATTTGCGGTTTTGCGGGCAAGCAGATCTATATCACCCTCGCTGTCGCCGCAGACAGCGCAAAACAGTATCATATATCCCACGCCGCAGCTTCCTACCGTAACGCCGTCTATACTGACCTGAGCGTGTGATACCCTTTGAATTACAGCTTTCATACTATTGCACCGTTCTTTCTACGCTGAATACGCCAGAAATTTTTTCAATTCGTGAAATTATACTGCGTAAATGCTCAACGCTTTCGGCGCTGATTGTAAGAAGCGCAACGCAGTTTCCTCCGCTTGTCTGGCGGGCGCTTATGGCATGAACCGCAAGACGCATATTATACGCCGTATTCAAAATATCATTCACAATGCCCTCACGGTCAATTGCGGAAACTTGCAGGGTTGAGGTAAAGTTTTCTTTATGCGCGCTGTCCCAATGGGCGCTTATCCAGCGTTCGGGTTCGGCACATTTGGTAATGTCACGCGGAACATTACTGCAATCGCATTTATGAATAGACACGCCGTGACCGCGTGTTATAAAGCCTATAATGTCGTCACCAGGAAGCGGCGCACAGCATTTTGAAAGCTTTACAAGACAGTTATCTATTCCCTCAACGATAACGCCCTCCGACGAAGCGTGACTTTTGGTTGCAATCGGTTTAATTTCAGCCGTTTTTAAAGAGTTGGTGCGTTTTGCATAATCTTCACGAATTCGCGGAATAATCTTTGAAATCAGCAAGCCGCCGTAACCTATAGCGGCATAAAACTCTTCGGGGTCGGCGAAATGCATGCGTTTTGCAAGGTCGTCGATATATTCATCATATTCCTTTTCGTCAAAAGTAATATTATTACGACGCAATTCACGGTCAAGGTCGGTTTTGCCCTGCTCAATATTTTCGGCTCTGCGCTCCTTTTTAAACCAAGAACGAATTTTAGCTTTAGCAGAGTTTGTAACGGCAATATTGAGCCAGTCGCGGCTCGGCCCGTGACCAGGTTGATTTGTGGTAAGAATTTCTATTACTTCGCCTGTTTTTATTTCGTGGTTTATAGGCACTATCTTACCGTTTGCCTTGGCGCCAACCATTTTTATACCAACAGCCGAATGAATAGCAAACGCAAAATCCACAACGGTGGAGCCTACGGGCAGATTTATAACATCTCCCCTCGGTGTTACCGCAAATACATCTTCCTGACTTAAATCAACCTTAATTGTACGCACAATCTCAGACGCATCTCCCGATACATCCGAGGTTTCAAGCACCTGACGAATCCACGCCAAGTGGTTTTCCATATATTCGTCGCTGCCGGTAATTCCCTCTTTATACTTCCAGTGTGCCGCGATACCGTATTCGGCAGTATGGTGCATTTCAAAGGTGCGGATTTGTATTTCAAACGGAATACCGTCACGGCTTATAACGGTAGTGTGAAGCGACTGATACATATTGGGCTTTGGCGTAGATATATAATCCTTAAAGCGATTGGGAATGGGTCTGAACATATCGTGCATAATACCCAAAATATTATAACAGTCGGCTACAGTGTCAGTAATAATACGAATGGCGTAAACATCATATATTTCGTCAAAGTCACGGCCCTGAACATACATTTTGCGGTAAATACCGTGTATAGATTTAACGCGCCCCTGAAAAGACATTTTTACATTGGGCATTTCCTCTTTCAGCCGTGTTTCTATACTTTTTTTAATGTCTTCAAGTATTTGTATGCGCTCGGTATATCTTAACTTTAAAAGCTGTTCTATTTCGCTGTAAGCGACAGGATCAAGATGTTTTATCGCCAAATCTTCAAGCTCCTCTTTTACGGGGCGAATACCGAGCCGGTGGGCAATAGGTGCGTAAATTTCGAGAGTTTCAAGCGATTTATCACGCTGTTTTTGCTCAGGCATTGCATCAATGGTGCGCATATTATGAAGTCTGTCGGCAAGCTTGATAATTATAACGCGAATATCCTTGCCCATGGCAATAAGCATTTTTCGCAGGCTTTCGGCCTGTTGCTGTTCTTTTGAAGAAATTGAAAGCCTGCCTATTTTTGTAACGCCGTCAACCAAAAGAGCAACCTCATCGCCGAATTGCTTTTTTATGTCTTCCACGCTTACATCGGTATCCTCAACAACATCATGCAAAAGAGCCGCCGCAATTGACTGGCTGTCCATTCCGAGCGTCACAATGATTTTTGCAACATTAAAGGGGTGAATATAATATGCTTCATTGGTAAGGCGTTTTTGGCCGTTATGGTATTCAACACAAAACTCAAACGCTTTTTTTATAAGCGGAATATCATAGCTACCACATTGATTTTTCATACAATCAAGCAATTCATTATAATCTTTAATTTCTGCCTCATTCACCGTGACTCACCCTCTCATAAATAAATTTATAGGTTTTTGAATTTAATAAATCGGTTTTTTCTTTTACGCTGTGGGCCGCCAAAACGCCGTCTTTTTCCGAAACAAGGCCAAGCTCGCAAAGCGCGGTAACCGCCACACGGGTCTTTGCATACCCTAAATCCGCGTTCTTTAAAAATTCGAGCCGTTCCTGTTTTATAGGCCCTTGGGTTATTATTTTGTAAACCTCTCCTACCTGTGCTCTCGACGGAAAAACAGCATCGCCCTGAAGTTTGCCGAGCGACATAAAATCTTCATAGCAAAGCTTGCTTTCAAAATAAGCGTTGTCGTCGGCGTTGCTCATTCTTATTGCTTTTATCTGAACCGAAAGGGTTTGTCGGTCTTGAAACAGGTTTATGTCAAGCGTTACTGCAAGGTCAACCGTATCGCCCACCGCAAAACTGAACTGTTCGGGCGTCATACCGAAAAGCAGGCACTGAAAAACGCAGCCGTTTCTGCCGCATAACAGCTTTAGATGCTTGTTATTGCCTATTGGTGTTATTTTTTGAACAGTTACGCCGAATATTCCGAAAATCGGTGTTGAATTACCCTGACCGAAAGGCTCAAGTTGTTTTACTGCGTATGCCATATCTATGCTCATTCCTGCCGGATTTATGCGAAAGTCAATATGAAGCTTGGGCACGGCGTACGGAAGCTTTGCGGCATATAGGTTAATTGCTTTTCTGAATTCCGATACATTACTTACCTTTACGCTTGCCCCTGCGGCAAGCTCATGCCCACCGAACTTTTCAAGCGTTTGCGAACTTCCGCACAATGCGTCATAAAGGTGAAATCCCGAAATGCTGCGGCCCGAACCGTGTGCAATATCACCGTCGGCAGACAACACAAATGCAGGCTTTCCGTAGCGCTCGCAAATACGCGCGGCGGCAATGCCCAAAACACCTACGTGCCACCCCTGACCGCAAACAACAATAACGCGATTGTACTGATAACCGTTTTGCTCGATTATTTTCACGGCGGAATTATAAATATCTTTTTCAATCTGTTGACGTGCCGAATTGTCGTCATCGATACTACCTGCAATATTTAATGCCTCAAGCGTATTATTGCTGATAAGCAATTCAAACGCGCGGTATGCACTGCCCATTCTGCCTGCGGCGTTAATTCGCGGCACTATTCCGAATGAAATTCTGCCCGCAGTAATACTGCCCCGCTCAATGCCTGCTATGCTTAAAACGGCGGCAATACCTGTGCAAGGCGACTTTTTGATTTTATTTATACCCGCCTTGATTATTGAACGGTTTTCATTGACAAGCGGCATAACATCGCCTATTACTGCTATTGCCAAAATATCGGCATAACGCGGCAACATTTGCTCAGGTTCTTTGTCGTCAACGGCGCAAACCAACTTAAACGCAACCTCGGCACCGCATATTTCTTTAAAGCTTGACGGACAGTCTGAACGGTGAGGGTCGATAACGGCAACCGCACTCGGCAATACTTCGGGCGGTAAATGATGGTCGGTTACAACGGTTTTTATGCCCAAGCTTTCGGCATAGGCAATTTCATCGGCACAGGCGATGCCGTTATCAACCGTTATAATAAGCGAAACCTGCTTAGCTTTCAGCCTGTCTATTGCCCCTTTATTCATACCATAGCCCTCGTCAATGCGGTCGGGTATATATGCTGTAACATCGGCTCCGCGACCTACAAGGTAGTCGTAAAGCAAGGCTGTTGCGGCAACACCGTCACAGTCGTAATCGCCGTAAACGGCAATTTTTTCACCGTTTAATATTGCACCGTTTATGTAGTCGGCGGCAATTTTAATGTCGGCAAGCTCTAAAGGGTCGCAAAGCACAGGTTCATCGCTCATAAGCAGTTCAAGCTCGCCCGCATCATCAATTCCGCGGCCTACCGCAATAAGCGCGGCAAACGGATCAATATCACACTCTTCGGCTAAAAGCTTTGCTTTTTCACGGTCGGGTGTGCCGACTATCCATTTTTTTGCAGACATAAAAATCACCTCCGTATCAATAAATATACAATTTATAATACCACAAATTTATATGTTTTTCAATGATTTTATGCGGCTTTGAAAAAATTTGCAGTATGCAAAAACGGGCAGAAAAAAACGCTTGTTTTTTACTGCCCGTAAAAGCATTAAGACTCAAAAGAACCCGTATAAAGCTGATAGTAGCTTCCCTTTTGTGAAATAAGGTCGGCATGACTTCCGCGTTCGGTTATTCTGCCGTGGTCAAGCACCATTATGACATCTGAATTCATAACGGTGGACAGTCGGTGGGCTATTACAAACACGGTTCTGCCCTCCATCAATTTATCCATACCCTTTTGAACAATTATCTCTGTTCGGGTGTCGATTGATGAGGTTGCCTCGTCCATAATCATAACGGGCGGGTCGGCAACCGCGGCACGCGCGATTGCAATAAGCTGTCGCTGACCCTGAGAAAGGTTGGCACCGTTATTCAAAATCTGCGTTTCATAGCCGTTTGGCAGACGGGTTATAAAATCATCGGCACCTGCAAGGCGTGCCGCCTCTATGCACTCTTCATCGGTAGCGTCAAGTCTGCCGTAACGAATGTTTTCCAAAACAGTACCCGTGAACAGGTTCGTTTCCTGTAAAACTATACCGAGCGAACGGCGTAAATCTGACTTCTTAATCTTATTTATGTTAATGCCGTCATATCTTATTTTGCCGTCTTCAATATCATAAAAACGGTTTATTAAGTTTGTAATTGTAGTTTTACCTGCGCCGGTGGCACCTACAAACGCCACCTTTTGACCGGGTTTTGCATAAACCGACACATCGGTAAGCACCTGCTTGCCCTCGACATAGCCGAAATCAACACCCTCCATACGAACATCACCCTGAAGCAGAGTATATGTCAAACTGCCGTCGCTGTGAGGGTGCTTCCAAGCCCAATGACCCGTGCGTTTATCTGTTTCGGTTATGTTACCGTTTGCATCAACCTCACAGTTGACAAGAGTTACATAGCCGTTATCGTCTTCGGGCTTTTGGTCAATCAGGTCAAACACACGCTGCGCGCCCGCCATTGCCATAACTACTGTGTTTATCTGCTGTGTAACCTGATTTATATTACCCGTAAACTGACGCGACATATTTAAAAACGGTACAACCTTATCAATGGTAATTGCCGCCATACTGCCGCTTACAAGCGCTCCTACCGATATATTAGGCACCTTTGTGAGCAAAAGCACACCGCCTACGGTAGCTACCAACACATAAAGTATATTACCTAAATTCCCTATAATCGGGCCTAAACAGTTGGCGAACGCGTTTGCGCGGAAGCTGTCATTAAACAGCTCTTCATTTACCTTTTCAAATTCTTCATTACATTCTTTTTCATGGCAAAAAACCTTAATAACCTTTTGACCGCTCATCATTTCCTGTACAAAGCCCTCAGTTTTGCCTATTGATTTTTGCTGACGCATAAAATATTTTGCCGAGCCACCGCCGACCTTTTTGGAAACCGCCGCCATAGCCGCCACGCCCAACAACACAACAAGTGTAAGCCACACGCTGTAATAAAGCATAATAGCAAGCACGCTTGTAACCAAAATAAACGCCTGCAAAAGTGACGGCAACGAACGCGAAATAAGCTCACGCATAGTGTCAACGTCATTCGTGTAATGGCTCATAATGTCGCCGTGCTTGTTTTGGTCAAAGTATTTAATCGGCAGATTTTGCATTGTTTCAAACATATGAATTCGCATTTTATTCAAAAATCCCTGCGTCATAAATACAATCAACTGATTATACAAGGTTATCGCTATTATAGAAACGGCATAAAGTCCGACTAAAATGAATATTTTCGGCAATATTGCCTGCTTTGCGGCATTCCAATCACCGCTTTTTATAAAGATTTCAATATCGGCTATTATCTTTTGCTGGAATATCGCAGGCACCGCGGCTGTTACCGCCGAAAAAATTATACACGCAACGGTCAAAGGCATCATAACGGGGTAAAACTTAAAAAGCATTTTAATTATGCGCTTAAATGTATTGGGGTTAAATTTCGCCTGAGGTCCGCGCGGCATACCGCCGTGCATTTTTCCTCTACTCATCAAAGTCACCTCCGTTTGTTTGCTGTTCATAAACTTCTCGGTAAATTTCGCTGTTTTGCATAAGCTCGTTATGATTACCGACTGCCGAAACAGAACCGTTTTCCATAACAATTATCATATCGGCGTCTTGAACCGACGATATACGCTGAGCAATTATAATTTTTGTGGTTTCGGGAATATACTCTTTAAAGCCTTTTCTTATGAATGCGTCGGTTTTTGTATCGACGGCGCTGGTTGAATCATCAAGAATTAGAATTTTCGGTTTTTTTAGAAGGGCTCTTGCAATACACAGACGCTGTTTCTGACCGCCCGATACATTTGTTCCGCCCTGCTCTATATAGGTGTCATAACCGTCGGGAAGGGTTTTAATAAACTCATCTGCCTGTGCAAGACGGCAAGCCTCGGCAATCTCAGCGTCGGTAGCATTTTCATTGCCCCAACGAAGATTTTCCTTTATAGTACCCGAGAAAAGTTGATTTTTTTGCAACACCATGGCAACGCTGTCACGCAGGGCTTTTATATCGTAATTTCGCACATCAACTCCGCCCACCTTAACCTGACCTTCGGTAACATCGTAAAGGCGCGGTATTAACTGAACAAGCGATGATTTGCTCGAACCTGTTCCTCCGATAATGCCCACGGTCATACCCGAATTTATATGCAAATCAATATCGGCGAGTGCATATTTTTTGGCATTTTTTGAGTAATTGAAGCTTACATTTTCAAAATCTACCGACCCGTCGGCAACATCATAAATCGGATTTTCGGGGTTTTTAAGATTAGGCTCTTCTTCTAAAACCTCACAAATTCGTTTGATCGACTCCATAGACATGGTTACCATTACATATATCATTGAAAGCATCATAAGCGACATAAGTATTTGCATACCGTAGGTGAGCATTGCCGAAATCTGACCTACATCTACAATCTTGCCCATACTTGTAATGGTAAGCTTTGAGCCCACCGTCAATACAAAAATCATATTAAAATACATGCAAATCTGCATTATGGGCGCGTTTAACGCTACAATGCGCTCTGCCTTTGTAAAATCCTTGCAAATGTCGGTAGCCGCGGCAGAAAACTTTTGCTTTTCATAATCCTCGCGCGAAAAACCTTTTACCACACGCATAGCTCGAACATTTTCTTCAATAGACTCATTAAGTTTATCGTATTTTTTAAATACACGCCTGAATGCCGGCATAGCCTTTCGGGCTATAAAGAGTAAGCCTAAAATGAGAATCGGAACAACAATTACAAATGTAGTTGCAAGACTGCCGCCCATAATATACGCCATAACTATTGCAAACACAAACATAAGCGGGCTTCGAATGGCTGTGCGGATAATCATCATATACGACATCTGAACATTTGTAATATCGGTTGTAAGGCGCGTAACCAATGACGAAGTTGAAAACTTATCTATATTGTTAAAAGAAAAGCTTTGTATTCTGGTAAAAACATCATGCCTCAAATTTTTTGCAAATCCGGCAGACGCCTTTGAACAGGTGTATGCCGCCGCACCGCCGCAACAAAGTGAAACAACGGCAAGCGCCGCAAGCATAAGGCCCACCTTTAATATTTCGGAAATTTCCACGCCTGCCTTCATTCGATTTACAAGGCGTGCGGTTATAAAAGGAATAAGACATTCGATTACAACCTCGCCCACCATAAGAAACATTGTAATAATACTGGGCGTTTTGTACTCCCGAATGCTTTTTGCCAATCTTTTAATCATTGTGTTACCCCCAAATTAAGCTTGATTTTATCCGCAACCTTATAAAACGAAGCCAATTCTTCATCGGTTATTCCGTTTTTAAGCGTCGATTCAATCATTTCAATATTTTTTACCGCCTTTTTATGAATTGCTACTGCCTTTTCGGTAAGAACAATCTTTTTAAGCCGTGCGTCGTAATCAACGCTTTCACGGGTTATAATTCCGTTTTTTTCCATAAGCTTAAGCATATTTGTGGCGGTTGAGCGGCGTATGGAAAAGCGTTCTTCAAAATCGCGCTGAAAAATATCTTTATTGCGGTTTTCGTAAAAATATTTTATAGCCCATCCGTGAACGCCGGTAGATTGTTGAAGTTCAGGCGGCTTGGTAGCCTGAAAAAATCGCTTTACACAGTTGTTTAATGTTCTGATTTCAAAACCGAGTTGCCTTTGATTTTTCATAAATGCACCGCCTAAAAAATATTGTTAGCAAACTAACATTTATTATTATAATACCGTTTTTTTGTTTTGTCAACTCATCAAAAATGAACTTTTTGTTAAAACTAAAAGGGACTGTAAAAATTTCAATTCTTACAGTCCCTAATAATTTATACAATTTGTGCCGCCACGCTTGCAAAATAATCCTCGGTAACCTTAGCTATCTGATCTATTTTTAAGCGTTTTGTTTCAAAATCATCGTCCGATTGAGTAACCGATAATATTTCAGATTTGGCAAGCTCTGTTTTGCCTAAAATAAGATTTATAAGTTCTTTGTTGGAGTCGTCGCCGCCGGGTGTAAGACGGTTGCTGTAATCTGCGGCGGAAATTACGATTTTTCCTATAACCTCGGAGCCGTATTCGACATCGGGCTTTAACGCCGCGGTTGCCAGAACCTTTTCTTCAAGCCTGCGCATAGGCTCGGTTGACTGCAAAGCATTACCCTCTTTAGCCGCAAGCTCAGACTGTAACGCTTTTATTTCATTCGAGTAAGCTTTTACCTGCTTTTTAAGCTCATCTAACTCAAGCTGTGTTTTTTGCAGAGTATCAAAAAGCGTTAAATTTTGCTGTATTAAATCTTTTTTACGCACAAACATCACCTGCCGTATTGCGTTTTTTGCAAATTTTTCCTATTATAACCGACAGTAAAAGTACAGCGGTCAGGCTGCCTGCCGAATCGATAAAAACATCAAATATTTTGCACGCCCTGCCCGGCACAAAGTATTGATGCACTTCATCAAAAACCGCATAAAGCGAGCTTAATAAAAATGCCAATGTGCCGCGTAAAAAAGCACTGTATTTACTAAATGTAACCGTTGCCGCCAATGCAAGCGCACCTAAAACAAAGTATTCGGAAAAATGCGCTGTTTTACGCACAATAAGCGTCACTCGGTCGGTTATGCTGATTTGCTGTTCAGGCGTAAAGGTTTCGTATTTAGGGTAAACGGTTTCTATTACCGCCGAAACCACCGAACCGCTTGTTTTTGAAGATTCTTCTGCATTTTGAGAGGAAAACACAAAAATCAAAAGCATCCAAGAAGCGAGCAAAATAAAGCTGAATATTCTGAATAGTTTTACCTTGTTCATATTTATTAACTAAAAGAACAAGGGATGCGGATTTATCCAACTGCCGTTTCTGAGTATGCCCAAGTGTAAATGATAACCTGTTGACCAACCGGTTGAACCCACATAACCCAGTATATCGCCCTGCTTTACATATTGCCCGTTTGAAACAATAATTCTTGATGCGTGCGCATAGTATGCAACATAGTTTGACGTTGTTCCGTTAATGTTAAGACTGCCGTGGTTAACGGTGCAATAGTTGCCGTAGCCGTTACCGCAACAGTTGCCTGATTTTTTGTAGTTATGAGTACAACTGTTATTGACAAGTGTTACATAACCGTCGGCAATAGCTCGTATTGGCTGACCCTGTATACCGCCGCCTGCAATATCAATACCGTTGTGATTACCTCTGTGCACAGCATCGTTGCTTTTGAATCCCGCACTTATATTAAAATAGCCGCTTACAGGCCACTGAAGACCTGTATTAGGATTGACAAATGTTGCATAACTTTTAGAGGCAATATCGTCTTCCAACTGCTTTTGCAGTTTTTTCACCTGAGCGTTAATTGCATCGACATCATCCTGATTTTCGGCCTGCTGTGCGGCAATATTGTTATATATAGCCGCCGCCTCGTTTTCCTGCGATTTAAGCTCATTCTGCTGTGCGTCTATTGTGGATTTAATTGAAACCTGCTCTTTCAAAAGCTCTTCGTTTTGGGCAATTTTCTCGTTAAGAGCCTCAATTTCACCCTTTAAATCTTCCATAAGGCGCTTATCATGCGAAGAAACCGACGACACAAGCTGAGAAAGCTGTAAAAAGTCGGCAAAATCTTCGGCGCCCAAAAGTATCTGAACCGAGCTGTCGGTATTGCTCATATAAATTGCCCTTATACGCTTTTTAAAAGCAAGCTTATCGCCTTCAATTTCTGCTTCTTTTTTGGCAATTTCCGCTTTATTGGCAGAAATTCGCGAATTTATAGAGGCTATTTCCCGATTGCAGCGATCGATTTGAGCCTGCGTATTGGCTATTTTTTTTCGAACCGCCGCAAGAATGGCGGCCTGATCGCTCTTTTGCGATTTAAGCTCGTTTATCTCGGCCTGTATAGCGCTTGCTTCTTTCTTTAAAGCGTCTATATCCTGATTAAGTTTATCTCTCTCACCCTGAGTAAGTGCCGCAGTATAAAGTGACGATGTAACAACCATTGCCAAGCAAAGCACTAATGTTATTACACGCTTTAAACTGATTTTCATAGATTTTTTCTTTCCCTTCTGCGCACAAACGGCGCAAAACAATTACTTATATTGCCGTAAACTCACTACCCTCGCGCTTTAGATATTTGCTTATCATAAAGGCACTGCCTGCTGCGCCGGCAAAAAGTCCTATAACAACAAACACAAGCAGCAAATAAAGCGCCACTTCACCGAACGGTACAACACTGCCCAGCATGGCAGATATTTTTTCGGTTGCAACACGGTAGCAGAAGTATATAAGCCCCTCGGAAACAAGGGCAGAAATCAAACCGATAAGCATACCCTCGATAACAAACGGTATTCTTACAAAGGCGTCGGTGGCTCCGACCGCTTTCATAATGCTTATTTCAAGCTTTCTGTTATACATTGTTACCCGTATTGTATTTGAAACGATTACAAGCGAAATAATAATAAGAATTCCTATAATCCAAAATCCCGCTACATAAATTCCCTGCTTTATGGCGTCGATTTTTTCGGCTAAATCGCCGTGAGACTGAATAACATCTACACCGTCAAATTCTTTTATTTTACCTATTGTTTCGTCAAACAAGGCCATTTCTTTCATAGTAACCTTGGCTGCCGCCGACAGCGGATTTCCGTATTGGTCATCAAGAAAAGTAAAGTAATCTTGCTGACCGTCCATCATATCGCCCTTTACGGTTTCAAGGCCGACCTCGCTCGAAACATACTCAACCGAGTCAACATTCGGCAATGCCGATATTTTATCGCAAAGCGACTTTGCCTCGTCATCGTTATGTATTACATAATCGGACTCTAAAATTCCGTTTTGGTCGGCGCCCTCACGGGGTTGTTCGGGCAATTCCAAAGAATCGCTGTAAAGCGCCCAGTTATAGTCTTTCATATAAACCATAACCACATTTTGTTTTTCAAGCTTTCCGATTGCCAATGTAACATTTTCGGAAATGAGAATAGCAAGACCTATTACCACCATGCAGGCAACAAGCACGCCTACCGAAGCCAGAGTCATAAGTCGGTTTGCCCAAGCGCCTTTAAGGCCCTCTTTAACGAGGTATTTAACACTGCCCATCTTCATTATTCGGCACCTCCTGCTGCGTTGTCGGCAACAATTCTGCCGCTGTCAAGCATAATAACACGGTGCTTAAAATCACGCACAAGATTATGGTCATGCGTTACCATCAAGATTGTAGTGCCGCGCTTGTTAATTTCGGTAAGCAGTGATACTATCTCGTAAGACATATTGGGGTCAACATTACCCGTAGGCTCGTCCGCAATTATTAGGTCGGGCGCATTTACAAGTGCGCGCGCCAAACCCACTCGCTGCTGTTCGCCACCCGAAAGCTGCATAGGCATTGAACGCGCCTTATCACCGAGGCCTACCTTGCTTAGCGCCTTTGAGACCTCACGCCTTACTTCACGGCCGGATTTTCCGACAACATGCATTGCAAAAGCAACATTGTCAAACACATTCATAGTGGGTATGAGTCTGAAATCCTGAAAAACTATACCCATGGTTCTGCGAAGAAGCGGAACCTTTTTGCGTGACATTTTGGTGAGGTTGAAGCCGTTTACATTGATTATACCGGTGTTTGCCTTTTCTTCACGCATTATAAGCTTCATAAATGTGCTTTTGCCGGCGCCCGATGAACCCACTACAAAAACAAATTCGCCTTTATTTATTCGTATATTAACGTCTTCAAGAGCGTTTGTGCCGCTGGGATATGTTTTAGACACTCCTCTGAATTCTATTACAGGCTCCGTGGCTGAATTAAAGCTCGGAGTCTGCTCAAGCATTTCTTCTGACATTAAAGTATTCACACTTTCGATTAGTATTTTATAGGATTGCTCTTCAAATATTTGTTTACCATCAGTGCGATTTTAAATATAATCGCATGGTCAAATTCACGCAAATCAAGACCGGTGATTTTTTTAATTTTTTCAAGACGGTACACAAGCGTATTTCTGTGAACAAACAGCTTTCTCGAGGTTTCGGAAACATTAAGATTGTTTTCAAAGAAGCGCTGAATTGTAAAGAGTGTCTCCTGATCCAAATTCTCGATAGAGCCGCGCTTGAAAACCTCTTTCAAAAAGGTTTCGCAAAGGGTTGTAGGCAACTGGTAAATAAGTCTTGCAATACCGAGATTGTCATAAGAAATGATTGTTTTTTCGGTATCGAATACCTTGCCGACCTCAAGCGCCGTCTGGGCCTCTTTAAATGATTTTGCAAGATTTTTAAGGTTATTTACGGTGGTTCCTATGCCGATAACGGTATGAACATAAAACTCTCCCGAAAGTGTGTCGGCAATAGAAGACGCCAGATTTTCAATATCCTTACGGTCAATATCGGGCTTGGTTTCCTTAACAAGGGCAATGTCGGTTTCGTTTATGTTGATGATAAAATCCTTTGTTTTTTCGGGAAATAGGTTTTGCAAAACCTCATAAACCGAAACATCGCCGCCCTCAAGATTGCGTATTAAGATTACCGTGCGGGCAACATCGCTTTCAAAGTAAAGCTCACGCGCTTTAATATAAATATCGCCCGGCAGAATGTTGTCAAGAATAATATCTTTAATAAAATTACTGCGGTCATATTTTTCGTCATAATAATTTTTGATGTTTGCAAAAGCGATCGCAATAATTGCGGCGTACTTGCCGCTTATAATGTCGGTACCCTCAACAAATACCGTGTAGTCGGTACCCTGAGCCGAAATAATGGGCTTGAAGGTATAACCTCCGTCGGTAAAGCCGTCTGCTATCGGAATAACCGAAACGTCAAGCTGTTCGCCTATTCTGCCCAATTCACTGCATGCAATTACGGTGTTGTTGGCATCCATAACGCCGAACGGCTTATCGATAGCATCCTTCATTTGATTGACTACGGTGTGAAACAAGCGATTTGGCATACATTTACACTTCCCTTTATGATATATATTATATTTTACACGAAATTTATATAATTTGCAAGTGGTATGTTTTATCAAATTAAGACTTTAACACTATGTTTACAAATTCAAGAATTTTTTAGGCAAACTGCCATTACAAAACCGTCTTTTTCCTGAACGCTTAATTTATATTCTTTTGAAAATGTGTCAATTTTGCCGAATTCGGCAATCGACAGACCGAGCATTTTTAAAGCCGCTTCTTTTTTTGCGAACACTTCGGTGTATCTTTGTGAAATAAGATTTTCATCGGCATTTATATAAGCGTTTTCAAAATCTGTAAAAAATTTATATTTTTCGCGCTTTCTTACCTGTATTATTTTTTGAATATCTATTCCTACGGGCCCGTCGGCAAAAACGCATACAACCCTGTTTTCGCTGTGAGAAATATTAAAAAAGCAAAAGTCGGTAAGAGGTTTTGAGTTTTTGTTATAGGTTATGTCAAATTCGGTTTTGGCGTATATTTCGGCGGCTCCGCGCCTTAACAGGATACGGCCTGCAAGCGAACGCATTTTGTCAAGCTGTGATTTTTTGGCGCAAATTTTTTCTTTAAAAGCACAGTCAAGCAGACTATACTCTTTTGTATAGTCTGCCTGCGTAAAGTCTGTAATTAAAGCTTCGTAAATTTTTATCATTTTACCACTGCATTATCCAAAAGATATTCAAGTACAATATCCTGCACGGCATAGCTTTCGGCTATAACGGGGTTGCTTACATTTTGGCTTTCAACAGTGCTTTCATAAATTTCGAGACCCTCGGCGTCAAGTATGTAATACATAACCATATTTGTATTCATAAGAGGATAAACTATTTTTTGCAAAACGGTTTCCTCATCCTGAGAGGATAAGTCGGCTCCCTTTTCGGCATATACGGCAACTGCTCCGTTATATATTTTTTTGACATCTTTTTTAGGGTAATTTTCAATTTTACTGTCTTTACAAACCGTGTTAAATATTATATTTTTAAGCGTAGACTCTCTTAAATAATCGGCATATTCCTGTTCAGATTCAACGCTAAACAACTTGTAAAGCTGCTCGGGAGCCTTTGCAATAGAGTTTATTTTTACATCAAATCTCGCTTTGACGCCGGCAAGACTTGCATCTGCCGTGTAATTACTCGGAAAGGTCACCGAAACATTAACCGTTTGACCAACCTTTGCATTTACAAGCTGTTGCTCAAAGGTGTCGATAAAACTGCCCGAACCCACAACAAGCAAATAGCCCTGTGCCGAGCCATTGTTTATTTCGGTTTCTCCCTTATAGCCCTTAAAATCTATATTTACGATATCGCCGAGCTCGACGGTTGCATCGGCCGATTCATCAAAGGTTACGGCGCTTTTAATTTCGTCGCTGCTGATTTCGTAGGCGTCTATCTCGCTGTAAATGAATTGGGCATAGCTTTTTTTGTAGTCATCGGTCGAGGTGTCTATTTGCAATCCAAGATAATCCCCTACCTCGACATAGTTTGTAAGGTCAACATTTGAGTACAGCCTGCGTTTTTCACCGCAACCGGTAAGCAACAAAACAATAAGCATTGCCGCCGTAAGAACAGATAACAGTCTTTTCATTTGTTATTCCCCTTAATTATTATTATTTAATTCGCCCTTTGAGGCGGCCTTGAGATAAGCGTTTATAAAGCCGTCTAAATCGCCGTCCATAACTGCGTTTATGTTGCCCGATTCAAACCCCGTGCGATGGTCTTTTGCCATAGTATAAGGCATAAATACATAAGAACGAATTTGCGAACCCCAGGTTATTTCTTTTTGAACGCCCTTAATATCCTCTATTTTTTCAAGGTGCTCGCGCTCTTTTATTTCAAGTAATTTTGATTTAAGCATACGCATTGCCTGCTCGCGGTTTTGAAATTGACTGCGCTCATTCTGGCAGGCAACAACAATACCCGTGGGAATATGCGTAAGGCGCACTGCCGACGAGGTTTTGTTAATATGCTGACCGCCTGCACCCGATGAGCGAAAAACATCCATTTTAATATCTTCATCACGAATTTCGATATCTTTATCATCGGTAATTTCAGGCATAACCTCAAGCGACGCAAACGATGTGTGCCGTCTGCCCGAGGCGTCAAATGGCGACACGCGCACAAGGCGGTGAACACCCGACTCACTTTTCAAATAACCGTAGGCATTTTCACCCTCCACAAGCATTGTAGCGCTTTTAAGGCCGGCCTCATCGCCGTCAAGAAAATCAAGCACCTTAACATTAAATCCGTGACGCTCGCTCCAACGGGTGTACATTCTTACAAGCATAGACACCCAGTCCATAGCCTCGGTGCCGCCCGAGCCTGCATGAAATGTAAGCAGCGTATTGTTGGCATCATACTCGCCCGTAAGCAAGGTGCCGAGCCTGAGTGAAGAAAGCTTGCTTTCAAGTTCATCAACCGATTTTGTAAGCTCGTCAACCATCGAGGCGTCGCCCTCTTCGTCTGCCATATCAATAAGTATTAAAAGGTCGTCGTAGGCAGACGCAATGTTATCGTATTGCTCTACCTTATTTTTTAATTTACCTGTTTTTTGAACGACAGCCTGTGAATTTTCAATATCGTCCCAAAAGCCCGGGGCTGCCTGTTTTAACTCAAGCTCCTCGATTTCGCGCGTCAATTTATCATAGCCTATGGCGTCGCGCAAATCGTGAATTTCCTGTTCGTTTGCCGTAAGGCGCAATTTTAACTGCTCAAATTCAAGCATTTAATTTCCTCCAAAGAGTTTATTTTTTAAGTATATAGGCGTGCCATTCTTCGCGGGCAAGACCTTTCTCCACGGTAAAGCCGTGTGACGCCGCCGCCTTTTCAACCTCGTCGGCACGCTGGTCTATTATGCCCGATACAATAAGTATGCCGTCTTTTTTCATAAAGTTCGCCACATTGTCAAAAAGTCTGATTACAACATCGGCGACAATGTTTGCGCACACAATATCGTATTCACCTACAATTTTTTCTGCCAAGTCCCCGACAATAAATTCGGTTTTTTCGCTGACACCGTTTATTTCGGCATTAGCTATTGCGGTTTTTACCGACTGTGCGTCAATATCTACGCCGACAGCACGCTTTGCACCGAGCAAATCGGCGGCAATGGCAAGTATGCCGCTACCGGTGCCTATATCAAGCACGGTAGTGTCACTTGTTACTCTGTTTTCAAGTATTTCAAGGCAAAGTGATGTGGTGGCGTGACTGCCCGTGCCGAAGGCGGCGCCCGGGTCAAGGCTTATAACGGTGCGTCCGTCTTTGTTATTATAACTTTCCCAGCTGGGACAAACCGCTAATTTTTCACCAATTTCAAAAGCTTTGAAATATTTTTTCCAATTCTCGTTCCAATCGGAATCGTCAACAACCGCACAGTTAATCTCATTTTCTATTCCGCAGGCATTAAAGCGCTCGCGCAGGTAGGCTGCCGCCTCAACAGCATTGTCGCTCTCGGCAATATACATGTGAATTACAGAGTGAGTTCTGTCTTTATTTACAAGCTCTTCATCGATAAGGTCAATATGGGCGATTTCTATAGCGCCCGCTTCTAAATCGGTATAGTCTTCGATATAAATTCCGTAAGGCACGGTCATATTTGCAACAGCCGCCGCTTGGTCGGTTTTATCCGACGGCACAGTTGCCGTAATTTCGGTCCAATTCATTAAAACACCTCAAAGTATGATTTTATCATAAGTCTTTAAAAATTAAAAGAACAATTTTATGCTTTCTTTTGTTGCGTTTACGGTGCCCTGCAACATACCGCCTCGTCCTCCGCCGCGAACGGCGAATTTTGATTTGAATTTACCGAAAAACTCTTGAAGTTCGTTTTCTTCACCGCAAATCGCAAAGCAATAGCCCTCTTCGGTCTTTGAAAAAGCTGCTCTTATACCGCCGTAGCTTTTGTGCATTTTATCGGCTATAAGCTGTAAATCTTTAATTTCACAGTCATCCGCAAAAATACAATATGTATTTTTGTCGGCGGTAAGCGACATAAGCTCGGCGATTTTCTTTTTCAGTTCGGAATTTTTACGCTTTTCGTCAGAAAATTTTTGATCTAATAACTCTACCGCCCGCGCCGCGTTTTCCTGCTTTGATGACAGTAATTTAGAAATTTCGGACACATTTTCGAACTTTGTTCCGTAATCGGCAAGCGCAAACGCACCGCATTTTAAAATAATTCTCAAGCCGCCGCGCATACGCTCGAAATCGAGCAATTTTATAATTCCGATTTCGCCCGTTCTTTTTACATGCGGTGCACAGCACGCACAAATATCGGTGTTTTCAATTTCTACAAGCCGCACCGCACCGTCAATCTCTTTTTTACTGCGGTATTCGGTGCTTTTAAGAACTTCTTCACTTGGATAATACGCTTTTACGGCAAGATTTTGCCATACCTTTTGGTTTGCAAGATACTCAATTTCATTTAATTGTTCACGACTGAGTTCTTTATCAAAATCAACCGTGACAAAATCTTCACCCAGATGAAAGCCGACATTATTAACGCCGAAGAGCGTATGAGCAATACCCGATACAATATGCTCGCCCGTATGGTTTTGCATAAACGCAAATCGGCGGTCAAAATCTATTTTTCCGTTTACCGTACTGCCTGTTTCGACCGGTATATCGGTGTAATGATAAACCGTGCCGTCTTTGATTTGAACATCAAAAACCTTTGCATTACCTAAAAAGCCCCTATCGGCGGCCTGTCCTCCGCCTTCGGGGAAAAAGGCGGTTTTATCAAGAACCGTTTTATAAAAGTCGCCGTCTTTTATGCAATCGGTCACGGTTGCTTTAAAGCATGATATATATGCGTCTTCTTCGTATAGCCTTTGCGTCATTTCAGTTTCCCCAAAATAATATGTGCCGCCTTGTAAATATCACCTGCGCCCATCGTGATTATAAGGTCGCCGTCGCCTGCGCTTTCAATCATTTTTTCAGCCAATTCATTATAATCGGAAACAACCTGAGCGTCGGGCAGGCTGTCGGTGATATCCTCAGATTTTACACCGTAAATATTTTCTTCACGCGAGGCTACAATAGGGGTTACAAAAACCTTATCGGCAACCGACAGAGCCTTTATCATACCCTCACGCAAAAGCGCCACACGCGAATAGGTATAGGGCTGAAAAGCAACAATTACCCTTTTATAATCAAGAGTTTTTGCCGCCTGCAAGGTGGCAAGCATTTCGGTCGGGTGGTGGGCGTAATCATCGACAACGGTAATGCCGCGCGCCTCTCCTATAAACTCGAAGCGTCTGCCCGCGCCCGTAAAGCGTGCAACAGCGTCGGCAATACCTTTGGGCTGCACACCCATTTCGTAGCATACCGCAAAAGACACAAGACCGTTATAAATGTTGTGCCTACCGGGAACATGCATGTCGAGGGCGCCTACCTTTTCGCCGCGGTGCATTACATCAAAGCAAAATCCGTACTTTCCGGCTGTGATATTTTGCGGATAATAATCGTTATCCTCACTAAAACCGTATGTTATTACCTTTGAATCAATACCCGACACAACCCTTTTAACTCGGTTATCATCGCCGTTTGCGTAACAGATTTTACCCTTTGATACAAACTCTTTAAATGAATTTTCAAGATTTTCCATATTCTTGAAATAGTCCATGTGGTCATTGTCAATATTAAGCAACACAGTAATATCGGGCGAAAACATTAAAAAGCTGTCAACAAACTCGCAGGACTCGCAAACTAATGTCTGTGAATCACCCACCACGCATGATGAATCGGCTATCGGCAATTTGCCGCCTATAACCGCGTTAGGATTTTGCTTGTTAAGCAGTAAAATTTGTGTTATTATGGAACTGACGGTAGTTTTACCGTGTGTGCCGCTGACGCCTATTACATTATCATAACACCTTGTGACAGCACCGAGTAGCTGTGAGCGTTCCATTTTAGGCACCGAGTTTTCATCGGCGGCTTTCATTTCGGGATTGTCGTTATGCACGGCGGCAGAAAATGCAACCAAATCGGCGCCGTCTATGTTTTCGGCTTTATGCTCGTTATAAACGGTAATTCCAAGTGCTTTCAGCCGCTTAACATTCGCATTATCGCTTTTGTCAGAGCCTGTAATTTTATAACCGCGCGACAGCAAAAGCTCGGCAAGGGGACACATACCGCTGCCGCCTATGCCTATCATGTGAATATGGTGCGCATTTAAAAAATATTTATCTTCAATATGCTGTTGTTTCATAAAAACGCCTCAAATGTTTTATAGATAGTTATATTATACTATTTTTTACTAAAAAAATAAACCCTTTTTTTAAGAAAGGCATACAAAATGAAATTCGATTTACCTAAAACCGTAAAAAAAACACTTGATACTATTCTGGCAAACGGATACAAGGCCTACATAGTAGGCGGTTGTGTGCGTGATTTACTCTGCGGTAAGGTGCCGCACGATTACGACATAGCCACCGATGCTACTCCACAAGAGATAAAAAGCTTGTTTTCAAAAACCGTCGACACCGGCATTAAGCACGGAACAGTTACGGTAATTGCCGACGGTGAGCCCATAGAGGTTACAACCTTCAGAACCGAAGGCTCATACAGCGACAGCCGTCACCCCGAAAGTGTAAGCTTTGTAAGCGACATAACAAAGGATCTTGCGCGGCGTGATTTTACCGTAAATGCCATGTGTTACAACGACACCGAAGGTTTAATCGACTGTTTCGGCGGCACAAATGATATTAAAAGCAAAACATTAAGGGCGGTCGGCGATGCAAAAACCCGCTTTAATGAGGACGCACTGCGTATTTTGCGCCTTTTCAGATTTTCGGCAACGCTTGACTTTAAAATTGAAAAGCAAACCTTTGATTCGGCAAAAGAGTGCGCTCATCTACTTAAAAACATAAGCGCAGAGCGAATTTTTGCAGAGCTTAAAAAGGCGGCAATGGGTAATAATATCACAGCTATTTGCCCATTACTTGAAACAAACGCACTTGAAAACTACTGCCTTAAAAGCGGCGATTTAAACGGCATAAAAGACCTTGATTTTAAAGAAAATCTGCGTATCTTCGCACTTTTGAATTTAACAAGCCTCAATCTTGCCCGTACGCTTGAAAGCTTAAAATGCAGTAACGATTTTAAAGATTACTGCTTTAAAATGAACAGCCTTTCGCAGGGCATTATAAGCGCCGATAAAGTAAGCATTAAAAGGGCTTTGAATTTTGCAGATAAAGATATTGTTTATGACATTTTAAGCTACTATAAACATATACTTAAAATTGATGTCACCAAACACCTGTCACTGTTAGACGAAATATTTAAAAACGGTGAGCCGTACAAAATATCTCAACTTGCGCTTTCGGGCAGCGACCTGTTGAATTTAGGTGTCAAGGGTAGGGATATAGGCGAAAAATTAGACTTTTTATTAAATACGGTAATAACACACCCCGAATACAATTCACGCGACAAACTTTTAAATTTAATATGTAACTAAACACGATAAGCGCCATAAAATGTATTGAATTACATTTACGGCGCTTAATTTTTTTAACGGCAGTGTGATTTTTATGAACATATTGATTATAGGCGGAGACCGCCGCATGAATGTTGCAATGAACGAATTAAAAAGAATGGGCTACACGGCAGACAGCTTAGGACTTACCAAAAACGACAACGGCGACATAGAGTGCGCCGATGTTATTTTGTTGCCGGTACCTACCACCAAAGACAAAAAAACCGTTTTCTGCCCGCAGAGCGATAAGATTATTCCGCTTGAATATATAAGCAACGCGTCAGATAAATCGCTTATATTAAGCTGCGGATACAAATTTGAAAACAAAAACTGCGTAGATTATCTTAACCTTGACGGTTTTTGCCTGCTTAATGCGGTTCCTACAGCCGAAGGTGCAATTGCCCGCGCCATTTTCGACACCCCGTTTTGCCTATGGAAATCGCGCGTTTTGGTTATAGGCTACGGCAGAGTCGCAAGGGTTTTGACCGACCGACTGATAGGTCTTAAATGCGATGTTTTCGTGTCGGCAAGAAAGGACGCAGATTTTGCAATGCTTGACGCATTAAATATCAAACACATTCATACAAGCAAAGCAGCCGAGCTTGCCGAAAATTTTGATATAATATTCAACACGGTAGATGCCGATGTATTTAACGGCAATTACAAAGGGCTTGAGCGATGTCTTTTATACGATCTTTCAACAAAAGGCTGTATCGATTATAAAAACACCGATTTGAATGCTGTAAAACTGCCCGGAATACCCGGAAAAATTGCGCCGGAAACCGCCGGTAAAATCATAGCTCAAACTGCAAATCAACTGATAGGAGAATGGAAATGCAAAATATAAAACTCGGATACGCATTTTGCGGCTCTTTTTGCACAATAAATAAATCACTCGCTGTGCTCAAAGAGCTTGCAAAGCTTGATATAGATATTACGCCCATAATGTCGGAAATAACCTACAGCACCGATACCCGCTTTGCCAAGTGTGCCGAATTTAATGCCGAGGTAGAAAAAATCTGCGGCAAAAAAATTATACACACGGTGCCCGACGCCGAACCCATAGGTCCTAAAAATCTGCTTGACATAATAACAGTTGCCCCCTGCACCGGCAACACGGCGGCAAAAATTGCTTTAGGCGTTACCGACACTGCGGTAACAATGGCGGTAAAAGCGCACCTTCGCAATAACAAGCCGGTTGTGTTAGGCATTGCCACAAACGACGCGCTTGGCGCTACCGCTAAAAATTTAGGGCTTTTACACAACACAAAAAACATATACTTTGTGCCCTATAAGCAGGACGATCCGTATTCAAAAAACAATTCGCTTGTATGCAACTTTTCAAAAATACCCGAAACGGTGGAGGCGGCGCTCGGCGGCGTACAGTTGCAACCCGTTATAATATAAAAATCGGTCGGTTAGTTTTACGCTAACCGACCTTTATATATTATTCTATTCCGAAATATCTTGCCGCGTTATTATAGCAAATATCCTCAACGATTTTGCCGAGTGTTTCCATATCGGCTGGGTATTCACCGTTTTCAACCCAAGTGCCCAGCACATTGCAGAGTATGCGCCTGAAATATTCGTGACGGGTGTACGACAAAAAGCTTCGCGAGTCGGTAAGCATACCTATAAAATTGCCGAGCAATGACAAATTGGCAAGCGATTTAAGCTGGGTTTCCATACCCGACTTTGTGTCGCTGAACCACCAAGCAGAGCCGTGCTGAATTTTGCCTGCCGCCTCGGTGCCCTGAAATGCTCCGATAACGGTATCAATCATTTCATTGTCATGCGGATTAAGTGAATAAATAATAGTTTTCGGCAACAAGTCGTCAACTGCCAATGCGTTAAGCAAAGCGGTAAGCGCTTCACTGCAAGGCCTTGTAGATATAGTATCAAAGCCTGTGTCGGCGCCGATTTGATTAAACATAGCTTTGTTGGTGTTACGCTGAACGCTGTAATGAATCTGCATAACAATTCCGCGCTTTGCGTACTCCCTGCCAAGGCATACGAGCAGGGCTGTTTTATACATATCGGCCTGCTTTGCCGTAATTGATTTACCCTTCATAACAGCCTTAAACGCCGCGTCGATTTCCTTTTCGGTGCCTGTTTCAAACGGAATATAATCTAAACCGTGGTCTGTTGCCTTGCAACCCATTTCGCAAAAGAAATCAAGCCGCTTTATAAGCGCCGCTTTAACATCGGCAAAGCACCTGATGGGCATATCGGCGGCGTCTGCCAAAGCCTTTATGTAATCGGCAAAGCCCGCCTTATCAATGTTTACAGCCTTATCGGGTCGGAACGACGGCAAAACCTGCGCCGTGCAAACACCCTCTTCGGCAATTTTTTTATGCCATTCTAATGAGTCGATAGGGTCGTCGGTTGTACCTATCATTTTTACATTTGACTTTTCGATTATACTGCAAGCCGACATATCATTGCTTGCAAGCTTTTCATTGCAAAGATTCCAAACCTCTTCGGCGGTCTTTTCGCTTAAAATTCCGTCATAGTCGAAATAGCGTTTAAGCTCAAGATGATTCCAATGATACATGGGGTTGCCTATTGCGCGCGGCAACATTTCGGCAAATCGCAAAAACTTTGTGTAATCATCGGCATCGCCGGTAATTTCATTTTCAGGAACGCCGTTACTGCGTATAAGCCGCCATTTGTAAGGGTCGCCGCCCAGCCATATTTCGGTTATATTTTTAAACTTTTTATTTTCATAAATCTCTTTCGGATTTATATGGCAGTGATAGTCGATAATCGGCATTTTTTCGGCATAATCGTGATAAAGCCTTTTTGCCGTTTTATTTGTCAAAATAAAATCATCGTTAATAAAGCTCATACAGAATAACTCCCCTTTTATCAATATCTGACTATTATTATATATAATCAATAATCACAATTAAATTGCAAATATTATCTTTAAACATTGCAAATATCATCATTTTAAAAGGGCAGTTCGCACTCTGCCAACTGCCCCTTTATATAAAGCTTAATAAATGAACTTACCTTCGGCAACCTTTTTAAGATGCTCGCCGTAGGGTGATTTGCCGTATTTTTCGGCAGATTCAATAAGCTTTTCCTTGCTTATCCAACCGTTTTTATAGGCAATTTCCTCAACCGCGGAAATCTGAATTCCCTGTCGGTTTTCTATAACCTTTACAAATTCGGTAGCCTCCGATAAGGCGTCCATTGTGCCGGTATCAAGCCATGCGTAGCCCCTGCCCAATGTTACAACATTAAGCGTGTCATCTTCGAGATAAAGCTTATTAAGGTCGGTAATTTCAAGCTCGCCGCGAGCCGACGGTTTAACCTTTTTAGCCATTTCAACAACGCGGCTATCATAGAAATAAAGACCCGTTACACAATAGTTTGATTTGGGATTTTTAGGTTTTTCCTCAATCGATATTGCCTTGCCGTTTTCATCAAACTCTACAATGCCGAAACGCTCGGGGTCATCTACATAATAGCCGAAAACAGTAGCCCCGACCTCACGTGAGGCGGCTTCACGAAGGTGTTTTTTAAGTCCGTTGCCGTAAAAAATGTTGTCGCCCAGCACCATGGCACAGCTGTCGCCGTCAATAAATTCTTCACCAATAAGGAAAGCCTGAGCCAGTCCGTCGGGAGAAGGCTGTACCGCATAAGAAAGATTTATGCCGTAGCGTGAACCATCGCCCAAAAGGCGCTCAAAGTTAGGCAGGTCGGTGGGTGTGGAAATTATAAGAATATCGCGAATACCTGCCAGCATAAGCGTTGAAAGCGGATAGTAAATCATAGGCTTATCATAAACTGGGAGAAGCTGCTTTGAGGTTACCATAGTAAGCGGATAAAGGCGTGTTCCGCTGCCGCCTGCAAGAATAATACCCTTCATTTTAAAAACTCCTTAATCTTTAACAATTATATCAATGCTGTTTATTACAACATCTATTACAGGTTTATCATTTGCGTCTACCTCGGTTTGCGCAATTGCATCTACGGTTTCCAAACCGCCGACTACCTGACCGAAAACGGTATGACGGAAATCAAGCCAAGGTGTGCCGCCCAAGTTTGCGTAAGCCTCGGTAATTTCGGGAGGAAATCCGTTGTCTGCCATATCCTTCATTTGAGAAAGCATATCGGCAGGAACATCGCTTGCCTGAACAATAAAGAACTGACTGCCGTTGGTTTTAGGCCCTGCATTAGCCATACATAAAGCACCGCGCAGGTTGTGAAGCTCAGGTGTAAACTCGTCTTCAAAGGGATGTCCCCATATAGACTCGCCGCCCATACCTGTTCCCGTCGGGTCACCGCCTTGAATCATAAAATCTTTTATTACACGGTGAAAAATAATTCCGTTATAATAACCGTTTTTTGCATGAGTTGTAAAGTTTTCTACGGTTTTAGGCGCATGCTCGGGAAAAAGTTTAATTTCAATATCGCCCATATTTGTATGCATTACCGCAACAGTATCGCCGCTTTTTACGGCTTCAAGCTGTAAACAAGACATAATCTTTACCTCTTTTATCTGTTTTTTTCATTTTAACAATTTTTTGACGAATTATCAATAGTTATTTTTTAAAAATCCGAATTAAGCAGAAATGCTTATTATTTTGTTGTATAAATTGTTTATTTACGGTTTTTGTTGCTATTTTTAAGGCGTTATGTTATATTTTTATTAAGACAAATTATCAAAAAACTAAAGAAGGCTTACAATGACTTATATTTATCTTATCAGGCACTGCGAAGCTATGGGAAATTTAAAACGGGTTTTTCAAGGCTCTACCGACTGTGATATAAGCGAAACAGGTGCAAAACAGCTTGAATATTTAAAAGAACGCTTTAAAAACATACGGCTTGACGCCGTATATTCAAGTCCGCTTATACGCGCCCGCAAAACCGCCGAAGCTGCAGCATTCGGAAAAGGATTGGAAATTATCACCCGTCAAAATCTAACCGAGCTAAACGGAGGCGTGCTTGAGGGCAGACCGTTTCAAGAGGCGTTTAATTCGATAGCCGGTCTTGCCGACACATGGAACAATCACCCGCAGGATTTCGCGCCCGAGGGCGGTGAGGCCATGCGTAACGCCTATGTTCGCATTTATGACGAAATCACCGAGCTTGTACGCATAAATCGGGGCAAGACCGTAGCGGCGGTATCACACGGCGGAGTTTTGCGTTGTCTTATGTGCCGTGTGCTTTACAATGATATAAACCGCTTAAAAGATGTGCCTTGGTGCGAAAACACGGCGGTTACGCTTTTAAAAATTGATGACAGTAATAAAATAAGCGTAGAATTTTTTAACGATTATTCTCATGTGCCGCCCGAATATATGCCCAAACGCAGCCGAATTGTGAGCAGGGCTTAAGGTGAACGGTATGATAATAATGTCAGTGGATTTAGGCAAGGCGCGTACGGGAATTGCGGTATCTGACGAAAGCTGTCAATTTGCTTTTCCGAAAGAAGTTATAACCGAATACAACACCGATCGGCTTGTTGAAAAAATTTGTCAAAAGGCGGCAGAATTTAAAGCCTTACGAATAGTTGTGGGTTACCCCAAAAATATGGACGGCACCTTGGGCGAACGCGCGCGCGAATGTGCCGAAACAGCAAAAAAAATAGAGTCGGAAAGCGGCATTCAAACCGTACTCTGGGACGAGCGCTGCACCACCGTTACCGCCCATAATTACCTTAATATGAACAATGTACGGGGCCAAAAGCGCAAGAAAACGGTTGACGCCGTAGCCGCAGTAATAATATTGGAAGATTATTTAAGAAGCATAGCAAACGGACTGTAAAAACTTTCGATTTTTACAGTCCGTTTTTATTATACATTTCTATTTCAGTTTTACCTCTGCCATACCGTCGGTATAAGCAATTCGGTCGCCCGAACATGAAATTTTGCTTAAATAGCCGAAATATTCCCCTTTTGAATTAAAAATCGGCTTAAATTCAGAAATAATTTGTTTTGCCCTGTCGGCTCCGTCTTGCAAAAGAAGCGTCAGCATACAAAGCTGCCATTTTGCAGAAGCCACACACGCAAGCTCAGGGTCGGATATTTTATATGATGTACCGTGACTTATGCCCTGCGCTCCCGGAGCATAGGGGTGAACTACCGGCATAATGCACGAAAGGTCGCCCATATCGGTACTCCCCGAACCGATTTCATCGGTCTCGGCAAAAGGCAGTTCCAAAACCTCGGCGGCGTCACGCGCAATTTCTGTCATTCCTTTGTCATTGCGCAACGGTCCGTAGCCGTGGGTATCTTCAATATCAACATTGGCTCCAAGCGACAGTGCCGCTCCGCACAAGGCGCGGTTTACACGCTCGTTAGCATTATTTATCGCCTCAAAACTGCTACCGCGCACAAAGCTTTCAAGCGTAACACGGTCGGGTATGGCATTTACCGCCCCTCCCCCTTGTGTAATTATGGGATGAACCCTTATAATATCGCTCTCTTTAAAGGTTTCGCGTATTGAGTTTATTGCCGAAAGACCGAGCGTTGCCGCATACAGCGCATTACAGCCGTCCCACGGATTACCGCCCGCATGGGCGGATACCCCTTTATACACCACACGCTTTGCGGTACAACCAACCGCGCCGCCCGTAGCAACAAAAATCTCAGCCTGCGAGGTATGCACCATCAGCCCCATATCAACACCGTCAAAATAACCGCGGTACAAAAATTCCTGCTTGCCGGTCATATAATGAATTTTACCTTTGTTTTTTAATTCAGTTCGGTATTCAAGTTCTATAAGCTCCTCTGCGGGAACGGCGCAAAGGCGGATGCGACCCGAAAGACAGTTTAATACCTCAGGCTCCTTAAGCGCCGCCGCAATACCCAAAAGCGCGGCGCACTGCGCGCTGTGACCGCAACAGTGTGCGGCTCCCGTTACAGGGTCTGCGTTGGGGTGGTCTGGGCATAATAGCGCGTCAAGCTCGCCTAATACCAAAACCTCGGGTCCCGGTCGGCCTGTGTCAAGCACAGTATAAAAGCCGGGAATATCGCCAGCTTTTGTAAGGCTGTACCCCAATCTTTCAAATTTGCTCTCTAAATATTTTGAAGTTTGCTTTTCTTTGTATCCTGTTTCGGGATTCGCCCAAATATAGTTTTGCGCTTCGATAATAATATCTCTGTTTTTTTCAACTGCCGATATAATTTTGTTTTTCATAATACCACCTTTGTATATTTATTACATTATACAGTATACCCCAATGATACGCGCAGTCAAGATTATATATTTAAAAGTAATCTTTTTATCAATTTCTTAATAGCCGCACAATAAATCCCACTCGCAGTTTCCGCAAATTTCTTTTACCCTTAAACAAAATATTTTTATCTATTAAATCTTTAAACTTTAAAAACGGCATAATTTCACCGTCTGAAATGTTGCACATAAGCAATACTCGCCTATCGTATTCTTTGACCTTTTTTTCGCAGCTGCAAGCTTCAAATTTGTTATTCGGACATTTGCCGCAAATTACGTCGGTATGACTTGTAATTCTTACAGTGGGGTTTTTTTCAAGTTCCTTTTTAATTCTTTGCATATTTTGTATAAATTCCGTGCTGTAGCCCTTTTGCTCGAAAAAGTTAAGACAAAGCCCGTGGTGTGCTCTAATCGAATACTCAAATTTTACGTTTGACATTATAATCAGCCCAATTTACAAGCCTTTGCAAGCCTCTTGCAAAGCACAAGTGCAAGCGCAATTTTTATTGCGTCGGGAATAATATACGGAAATACGCACCAACTAAGCGCGGTCCACAAACCTATTGCGCCCGTGTTGTTAGCATAAACTATCATAAACCAAGCGGTTCCGAAGGCGTAGCAAACCAAAAGGCCTATCACCATGGAAATGGCAAGTACCCATCTGCTTTTACCAAAAAAGTGCTCCATTGCCCACATAACAAGCGCGGAAAAAAGAAAGCCTACAATATAACCGCCGGTACTGCCCAAAATGCAACCTATTCCGCCCGAAAATCCCGCAAAAACCGGAGCGCCGACAGCGCCCAACAGCAGATATGTAAGAACAGCAAGACTGCCGCGCTTTCCGCCCAGAGTACCAACCGCCAAAAAAACGCCGAATGTCTGCAGGGTAAACGGCACCGTTGCAGGCACCGATATCCACGAGCATACAGCCATCACGGCGGCAAACAGTGCAATAAATGCTACATCGTATATTTTCGTTTTAGTTGACATAATAATTTCCACCTTTGCTTTTGTTATTGAAAATATTCAAACCTTAACGCTTACCTCACCCGAAAAAAGGCTTTCGGTTGTTCCGTCGGCATATTGCACTATAAGTCGGCAATCATCGTCAATGTCAAGCACAACTGCCTCCTTTTTTCCGTCGGAGAACATAACACTTACATTCTTGCCTATAACAAGACTGCGTCTTCGGTATTCGTTTACATAATCATCTTTTTCAAAATTTGTATAATATTTCATAAGGCTGTTTAAACATTCCGCCGCCAGCAGATTTTTGGCATCGTCGCGCTTTTTGTTAAACACAGCCCCCGCTGTATTTTCAAGCTCTTTCGGAAATCCGCCCTCGGGTATAAACACATTTATGCCTATACCTACAACCGCATACTCCAAAAGTCCGTTCTCAAGTCCGAATGAGGCTTCGGTAAGAATGCCGCACACCTTTTTGCTGTCTATAAAAATATCGTTAACCCACTTTATTTGAGCCTTTTGCCCCGATACCGCTTCAATAGCTTCACAAACAGCCACCGCCGCCATTGTAGTCAGCCTTACGGCGCGGTCTGACCTGCAACCCTGCGGGCGAAGCAACACACTCATATATAAGCCCGTATCATAGGGAGAAAAAAAGCTGTGCCCGTTTCGCCCTCTGCCGCCCGTTTGCGCGCCCGATATTACGGTACTGCCCTCTGCCTCGCCTGCCTCTGCCATTTCACGCACGCAAGTATTTGTAGAGCTTACTACCGGCAACACTTTAATCTGCAGTCCCGAACAAGCAGGTTTTAAATATTTGTATATACCCTGCGCGGAAAGAATATCGGTTTCGGTTGCCAGAGAGTAGCCCTTATTTTGCACGGCGTCGATTTTATAACCGTCAAGTCGCAGACTTTTCACCGCTTTCCAAACGGCCGTTCTTGAAACCGAAAGCTTTTCGGCAATATCCTCACCAGAAATATATACGCCCTTATTTTCTTCAAAAAGCTTCAAAAGTTCTTCCTTTGTATCCGTAAAACCGCCCCCAATATGTAATAATTTAGCACAACCGCCCTACAATGTCAACCTTAAATCACGATTTGGTTAACAATATAAGCAATTTATCTCCAAGAAAGCTGTATATTTTATGGGCGGTCATTACAGACCGCCCATAAAATTTTCGATGTATGAGATAAAGTGTCAGTCCTGTTTCGGTAATCAAAAGGCGCAAAAAATACAGACAAATTTTAAAATAATAGTGGTGGAATAGGTTAGGTTAGATTATGAAGAAAACTGTTTGTAGAAGGTATTGGTTTCGGCATAATGAGCCGAATTTTATTATTTTTTGCCCTGTCCTCTTTTTTGTGCCTTTTGATTCCCCCTCAACCGCAAGGTTGAGCGGACCTTCCGCTTTTATAGTGAAGAAAGCAATACTATTATATCGGTTTTGATTTTACCTAAACGCTTCACGCTCCTTTATACTGCTGCTTTTCCGACTTAATGCCGCTTATTATAATACCGTGAATCAACCGAAAGCACTCTGCGGCCGCCATATCGTTATCGGGGTTATGTATCTGTTCTTTGGCTCTGACGAGAATAATACCGAAAATGTTATGAAGCAATCCTTTTAAATCTACGGTTTTACCGAAAAAACTTTCCATTTTTTCATAAAGAACGGCATACCTTTTCATATGGTCGTCGTACGAATACTTTGTAAAAGACGAAGAAAAATAATAACGCACATAAAAATCAGCCGTTTTACTGTTTTGCGTCAAAAAATTCCAACATTTTTTAAACAGGATTCTGCATCTTGATTCAAAATCATAATTTTCATAATTGAGCAACAAATAATTATCAAGTAAAAATTTTAAAAATTCTTCATCAAGTCTGTTAAAAATAACGGCCCTGAATCGCTCATTGATTTCCAAAAAAGAATAATCATTATCGTCAAATTTTATTAGGATCGCATTTTCGCAAACAGTTTCCAAACCGTTATCGGTCATAATTTTTACCGTATATCTATCAGGTTCGCTTGTGGTTTTAATTCTTTTCCTTTCTTGTTGATACATTTCGACATTCTCCTTTCGTGGAGTTATTTGTAACACTTTTGTTACACTATATCATATTTGTTATTAAATTTCAATAGTTTTTTTGCATTTTTTGTATTTT
>ERZ780149.641-NODE-641-length-43962-cov-10.267133_pt1 | contig 43962 bp, 32 predicted proteins | sample MGYA00511367_ERZ780149 | MGnify/ENA primary metagenome ERZ780149 (study PRJEB29588, sample SAMEA2153852) | human gut metagenome | biome: human gut; feature: human-associated habitat; material: faeces | place: Denmark | collected 2008/2010 ... | reverse complement strand
TCTTTGCGGACATTCAGGCACACGCAAAGGCCGCTGTGAGCAATCGGGAAGCCCTTGTGAAGAAGATTGCAAATCAGATGCACCTCCGGGTGTCCTCTGACCGGGCGCAGCACAAACGGGATTTGAAGCAGTGTAAAGCACGAATCGCAGAAATCGAAGACCTGTATGCAAAACTTTATGAGGACGTATCAAAGGGACTTCTCCCGGAGAAACGTTTTCAAATGCTTGCAGATCGCTACGACAAAGAACAGGCTGAACTGACCGAGAAGATTGAGCAGTACGAGCGGGAAGGCCGTGCTGAACACGATCAGCTGGACAAGATTCAGGATTTTATTGATGAAGTCAGCAAGTACGCTGGCATCACCGAACTGAACTATAAGATTCTGCATCAGCTGATTGACAAGATTCTGGTATCCAAAGCGGAAAAGGTCGATGGCGAATACGTCCAGAAAATCCAGATTTTCTACCGCTTTATCGGCCCATTGGATGCCATCGAGTAACAAAGTCAGAAAAGTCACCTCCGAGAACTATCCTACAGACGCGGGACGCGAGGGAGAAGCAATCTTTCGCCGTGTGTACGGTCTGGCGGGCAGTAAACTCCCGGTCAAACGGCTGTGGATCAGCAGCATGGAAGATGCCGCTATCCAGCAAGGCTTTGATTCCTTAAAGGATGGCGCAGAGTACGACAACCTGTTTGCCGCTTCGGAGTGCAGGGCAAAGGCGGACTGGCTGATTGGCATGAATGGCACACGGGCATTCACAAAGAAATACGGCAGACGGCAGACCATTGGACGGGTTCAGACTCCGACACTGGCAATGCTGACCGAACGGCAAAGCAAAATCCAGAACTTTGTAAAAGAGCCGTACTACAAGGTGGAAATCACGGGAAATGGCATCGTGGCAGAATCGGAACGGATGGCACAGGAGCAGGATGCGGATACCATGCAGGCAGCTTGTGATGGACAATGTGCCGTGGTCGGCAGCATTGAGCACAAGCGGAAAGAGCAGTCCGCCCCGAAGCTGTACGACTTAACGACCTTGCAGCGAGAAGCCAACCGCTATTATGGCTTTACCGCCAGCCAGACTTTGAAAATCGTACAGGAGTTGTATGAAGAAAAGCTGGTGACATACCCGCGAACGGACAGCCAGTACATCACGGAAGATATGCAGCAGACTATGACAGCTTTGCTCAAACATTACAGCGGCGAGGTTGGCAAGGTGGAACAGGTAGTCAATAACAAGAAAGTTACTGACCACCATGCGATTCTGCCGACACTGGAAAGCTGCAAGCGAGAGTCAAACAGCCTGTCCGGGGATAAAGAAAAGGTCTTTGCTCTTATCGTCTGGAAGATGCAGCAGGCAGTGCAGCCACCGTATATCTATGAAGATGTTCTGGTGACAGTTTGCTGTCAGGATAAGAAATTCACTGCAAAATACAAAAATGTTTTGCAGGCAGGGCATACTGCAATGCCTGTTCCGCTTGCAGAACAGGAAAAAAGCAAGGATGTGGCATTCCCTAAGAAACTGGAACAGGGCGCGGTGATTCCTGTAGTGAGTGCGGAGAAAAAGGAGGGCTTTACCTCCCCGCCGAAAGCATTTACTGAAGATACCCTGCTTTCTGCAATGGAAACCGCAGGCAACAAAGAATTTGAAAAGGACACAGAAAAGAAAGGACTGGGAACGCCTGCGACCCGTGCAGCGATTCTTGAAAAGCTGGTATCTTCCGGCTATGTGGAACGCAAAGGAAAGCAGATTCTTCCCAGTGCAGAGGGGGTCACGGCAATCGCAAATATCCCGGATTACCTGAAATCGGCAAGCATGACCGCTGAGTGGGAAAATGAACTGCTGCGGATGGAACGGGGCGAAACAAAGCCCGCCGACTTCATGCAGGGCATCGGTGGATTGCTGGAACGGATGCTGGCAGATCTCCGGCAGATTCCGACCATACAGGAATCACCTATTTATAATAAGGTATCTATCGGGGATTGCCCGGTATGCGGCAAACCCGTCTGTGAGGGCAGGCAGAACTTTTACTGTTCTGACCGGGAGTGCAAATTTGCCCTCTGGAAAGAAAGTAAATACCTTTCCGGCATGAAAAAGACGCTCACGAAGAAAATGGCAACTGACCTTTTGAAAAAAGGACGCACCCATGTAAAAGACTTCTACTCTGCCAAAAAGGACAAGACCTTTGCCGCAGACCTTGTTATGGCAATAGAAAACGGCAGGGCGCAGTACAGTCTTGAATTTCCGAAAACACCAGCTAAGAAGTAAGGAGGGAACGGTTGGCAAAATTTAACGATATTCGGGAACTTGCCCAGCAGAACGCGCGGTGGGTAAGCAATTCTCCGAAAGACTGGATGAACTATCTGGATGTGGCGGCACGGCTGTACCGCTATCCGTTCAAAGATGCTCTGCTGATCCACGCTCAGCGTCCTGACGCGACTGCCTGTGCAGAGCTGGAAGTCTGGAACAAGAAAATGAACCGCTGGGTAAACCGTGGCGCAAAAGGCATTGCGCTTCTGGACGATGCCAGCCCACGGGCAAAGCTGCGCTATGTGTTTGGCATTGCGGACACTCATCTGGTGCAGGGAGGCAGAACGCCGATCCTCTGGCGCATTGATGATTCGGAACACCAGCAGATGATCCTCGACCATCTGGCAGATACTTATGCTCTGACGCAGACGGACAGCATGAATGCTGCGCTGATGGAACTGGCACAGCAGTTGACCGCTGAGAATCTGGAAGAAGCGATGGATGGTCTGGAATATGAGGTGGCAGACACTTTTCTGGAAGGACTGGACGAAGATAATCTCCGTGTCCGTTTCCGGGAGTTAATGACCAACAGCATTTTCTATACCCTTTCCCGACGCTGTGGACAGGAACCGCTGGAAGTGTTAGACGATGAGGATTTTATCCGTATCGTGGATTTCAACCAGCTTCCGGTCTTGACCTTCCTGGGCAATGCTGTTTCGGAACAGTGTGAAGCGGTTCTCCGTGACATCGGACGGGAAATGCAGAAAATTTACCGAAAAGAAGTTACAGAACATCTTGCAAAAACTGCCGACAGCTTGTATAATACCAGTACGGGCTTTAACGCATTAAAGCGCGAAACCGAAACAAACATCACCGAAGGAGGAAAACCGTATGGAACTGACTTATCACCGCGAGGGGGACTACCTGTTTCCGAACCTGACCGTACAGGACAAGCCGATGAGCATTGGGAAGTACGGGATGCTGCGCAGGACTTATCTGAGGGAGAACAAGAAGAACTGGTATCAGAGTATGCTGATGAGCGGCAGGCTGAATCAGCATCTGGCGCAGATCGACGAGCAGGCAGAGAACCGGATGGAGGAACTGATCGAGAGCCTGAACGAGAAGTATCCGGCTCCGAACAAGGAAACCGAACAGATGGCATGGGTGGCACACCAGAACAATCTGACCGCGATGGCGGAAGAGATCGTGCTGAAGGAATTGGTGTACAACTAACCGCTGACACAACCGAACAGGATTTGAGCGAAGCAGAGGAAGAGATTGCCTCTGCTTTTTCTCTGCCCAGTTTGCCGACCGTGGAACAGCAGATTCGGGCAATCGAAGCCCCGATGCAGGCACAGTATGCCGATGAGATCACGATTCCGGCAGAAGTTGTGGATGAAATCCTGAGGACAGGCAGCAATCGAAACCAAAGCCAGCTCCGCCTTATCTATAACTTTATGAGCGAACAGACCCCGGAAGAGTATACCGCTTTTGTCAAAAAGGAATATGGCGAGGGCGGCAAGGGCTTTGAGATCGGTGGCACAAAATATGCGGTCTGGTTCGATGAGCTGGGTATGCAGATCGCCGTTGGAGATACGGTTCGGAACGACCCCAAAAACAAAGCATTTCTGTCCTGGGAAGATGTCAGCGGCAGACTCCATCAGCTTTTGCAGCAGGGGGAGTATGCACCAAAATCGGTTTTGGATGCTGCCCGTGGAAATGCCCTGCATGAACACGCAGAAGCCCTGAGCTATATGGAACGCGATATGGCAGAGGGCGTGGCAGAGATGGTCTTTGCCGATACGTCCATCTTCTCCGGCGGATACCCGGAACTTACAGAACGCCTTGCAAAGTTGCTTGACCAGCCGGAATTTCTGGCTGACCTGAGCGAACGTCTTTTAGGACTGGCAGAAGCCTACGCCGAAGATAAAAGTGTGATGCGGATGCAGTTCTACCGCCCGGATAAGGTGTCGGAACGATTTCAGAAGTTCGCCCTCCCGTATCAGCCCTATCAGGCAAGAGAGGGCTTTCAGTGGAATACGCAGAAAGTCTTTATCACGGACGATGAGATCAATGCTTTTCTTGCAGGCGGCGGGCCGTATTCGGATGGCAGACTGGCAACGTACAGTTTCTTCCTTAATCACGAAGAGAAAGCAGAACGCGCGGCGTTTCTGAAAGACCGATACGGCGTTGGCGGCAGCAGTCATGCACTTTCCCGTGCAGATAATTCCCATGCCAACTATGACGGCAGAGGTCTGGAACTGGCACGGGGCAGCTATGGAAAGCCGGATGCACTGGTGAAGCTGAACTGGAATCAGGCGGCTGAACGAGTTGCAAAGCTCATTGACCAGAGTTTGTATCTGAAGCCTGCGGATTACAGCCGGATGCCGAGTTACGAGCGTGAGCAGATGGCAAATCGGGTGATTGGTTTCTACCATCGTCTGCCCGATGAAGTGGAACGTCCGTTTGAACGGGAACTGCTGAACGAAGACGCCAGAAAGAAACTGCCCGTCATGCTGGCTGATTCGGAACAGGCGGCAGAACTTCTGGAAAAGATGGATGCAGCACTTCTTTCCGTTCCGCTGGATTCCCCGGACTATGCAGAAAAATCAAAGATATTGGCTGACCTGCATCAGTATGTTGAGGGAACGTACACGATCTTCCCAGAGAAGAAAAAGGCTATTGAGATTTCTGCTTCTGAGACAGGACAAATATCGCTTTTCGATATTTGGGCGCAGGAACAGGAATCGAAAGAGCATTCAACCACCGCAGTGGTTGAAGAACCCCAGAAGCAGGCGACAAAGTATAGCAGAAACATCGGAGATTATCTCTATCTGGAAGATGACCGCCTTTATAAAATCGAACGTGTTACGGATTCTCTGATCTATCTGAAAGATATGGAGCGTCCTGCATGGGCGGCGCGGGTGCTTCGACCGAACCAGTATGATGCAGAACTGGCAAAAAATCCGCTGAATGATTATCTTCTGACAGGGCAGGAATCTGCACTGAAAGATAGTCGCTGTGTTTACAAAGAATGCCTGTATACCATGCTGGATGCTGTGCAGCAGAGTGAAATCTATCCGTATCTCCGCGACCGCGATGTGGATGCAGATGAAGCGGAAAAGGAACTTCGGAACAAGATCGACGAACTGTTAGAGCAGAATGCGGAAACTGCCCCGCTGTATCTGGAAGCAAGCCAGAACTGGGAAAACTTCAAAGACTGGTTGGTAGAAGATATTTTCCAGCGCACCTATCAGGATATGATGCCGGATTCCCGCGATGCGGTTGCTCTTTATCAGAATGACCCTCATGCGCCCCAGTGGGTGCGGGGCATGGTGGTGGATGCGTCTGCACAGGAAATCAAGCCATCCCACAAGAATCTGGATAATGCTGAACAGCAGGACTTCCGCAACGAAGTGGAGCGGACTGTCTTTGATGCCCTGCACAAAGCGCAGGTAGCTTATGAGGACTTTACCCCGGAACAGATGGATGTAATCTATGCTGTTGCGGAGAATGGCGGCAGTCTGGAAGAATTACTGAATCCTGAATTTAGCCCGGAACAGATGCAGCTTATCGCAGATGTGCAGACCCGGACAGATGCTATCCATCGTTCGGCGGCAGATGATGCTGTTAAGCCCTTTACCAGCAAGCCTATGACCCCGGAAGAGGTCAACCAGACACGGAAAGAAAAGAATCTTCCACTGGATACCGATACCGCGCAGAAGCCGCCTGCACAGCCAAACCAGAAGCCTATCAATTTCCGTATCACAGACGATGATCTTGGCGCAGGAGGAGCCAAGACAAAATTCAAAGCAAACATCGAAGCCATCCGACTGCTGCAAACGCTGGATGCCGAACAGCGGCAGGCAACCGCCGAAGAACAGGAAGTTTTATCCCGGTATGTCGGCTGGGGCGGTATTCCGCAGGCATTTGATGAGAAGAATGCAGACTGGTCGAAAGAGTATGCGGAACTGAAATCTCTGCTCCCGGCAGATGAGTACAGTGAAGCGCGGGCATCTACGCTGAATGCTTTCTACACTTCGCCTACGGTAATCAAGGCAATATATGAAGCCCTTTCCAATATGGGTCTGAGCAAAGGCAATGTGCTGGAGCCGTCATGTGGAGTGGGCAACTTCATGGGTCTTGTGCCTGAAAGCATGGAAAACATCAAGATGTATGGTGTGGAACTGGACAGCGTATCAGGACGCATTGCACAGCAGCTTTATCAGAAGAACAAAATTGCCGTGCAGGGCTTTGAAACGATGCAGTTCCCGGACAGCTTCTTTGACTGTGTGGTAGGCAACGTGCCGTTCGGCAATTACAAAGTGCCGGATAAGCGGTATGACCGCCACAACCTCCTCATCCACGATTACTTTATTGCAAAGAGTCTTGACCTTGTTCGTCCGGGCGGCGTGGTGGCGGTAGTCACTTCCAGCGGCACGATGGACAAAAAGGATTCCTCTGTCCGAGAGTATCTTGCCAACCGTGCTGATCTGGTCGGTGCAATTCGCCTGCCGAACAATGCGTTCCAGCGCAATGCCAATACAAGCGTAGTAGCGGACATCCTGTTTTTGCAAAAGCGTGACCGGGCAGCAGTGGAGCGGGCAGAGTGGGTAGACCTTGGCACAACGCCGGAGGGATACCCCATCAACCAGTATTTTGCGCAGCATCCTGAAATGGTGCTGGGTGAGATCACGACTGAAAGTACACAGTACGGCAAGCAGGAAACCACGGTCAAGCCCATTGAGGGCGCAGACCTTGCCCAGCAGTTGAAAGCAGCAGTTGAGAACATCCATGCGGAAATCACAGAGCCGCAAATCACGGACGATGAACTTGACCAGAACGCAGAACCGCTCCCGGCAGACCCGAACGTGAAGAATTTCAGTTACACCAACGTGGATGGACAGGTTTATTACCGTGAAAACTCCTACATGAACAAGGTTGACCTGCCTGCGGTCACGGCGGAGCGTGTGCTGGGAATGATTGCCCTGCGGGAAACCACACAGAAATTGCTGGACTGCCAGTTGTACGATGGTACAGATGCCGAAGTGGAACTGCTGCAAGGAAAGCTGAAAAACCAGTATAAGCGGTTCACAGCGCAGTATGGTCTGATCAACAGCACCGCAAACAAACGGGCATTCCGGCAGGACAGCAGCTATTGCCTGCTGGCAGCCCTTGAGATTCTGGACGAGGATAAAAACCTCAAGAGGCTGGCAGATATTTTTACCAAGCGCACCATTCGCAAGCCGGAACCCGTCACCTCTGTGGATACTCCCAGTGAAGCCCTGGCACTCTCCATCGGAGAAAAAGCGAAGGTCGATGTGCCGTTTATGGCAGAACTTTGCGGAAAGACAGAACAGGAAGTGACAGAAGAACTGGCAGGCGTTATCTTCCGCAATCCTGTCACACAGGCATGGGTGACGGCAGACGAATATCTGTCCGGCAATGTCCGGGAAAAGCTGGCAACGGCAGAAACCTTTGCTGCAAACCACCCGGAGTATCAGGTCAATGTTGAGTATCTCAAGCGGGTACAGCCGAAAGATTTGAATGCTTCGGAGATTGAAGTGCGGCTGGGTGCAAACTGGATCAAGGCAGAGTACATTACGGACTTCATGGAGCAGGTATTCAAAACGCCGAGTTACTATATCGGAAGTTCCATTAAGGCAACCTATTCGGAGATCAGCGGCGCATGGAACATCAGCGGCAAGTCGCTTGACCGGAGTAATCCCCGCGTGACGAACACCTATGGCACAATGCGTGTCAACGGCTATCGACTGCTGGAAGATGCACTGAATCTCCGGGATACCAAAATTTACGATACAGTCTATGAGGATGGAAAAGAAAGGAGAGTGCTGAACAAAAAAGAAACCATGCTGGCGCAACAGGCACAGGAAGCAATTCGGGATGCGTTCAAGCAGTGGATTTTCAAGGATTTAGACCGCAGAGAGGAACTTTGCAAGGTCTACAATGAGCGGTTCAATGCGATTCGCCCCCGTGAATACGATGGCAGTCATATCAAGTTTGCGGGCATGACCCCGGAGATCAGCCTGATGCCGCATCAGAAAAATGCAGTGGCACATATTCTGTACGGCAATAATACGCTGTTGGCGCATTGTGTTGGTGCGGGCAAGACCTTCCAGATGATTGCTGCCGGCATGGAAAGCCGCCGTCTGGGTCTGGCACAGAAGAATCTCTACGTTGTGCCGAACCACCTGACGGAACAGTGGGGCGCAGACTTCCTGCGACTGTATCCGAATGCCAATGTGCTGGTGGCAACGAAAAAGGATTTTGAGCCATCCAACCGGAAGAAGTTCTGTTCCCGGATTGCTACGGGCGATTATGATGCCATCATTATCGGACATTCGCAGTTTGAGCGGATTCCGCTTTCCCCGGAACGGCAGAAATCCATGATCGAGCGGCAGATTCAGGACATTACCTTTGCGATTGCAGAAGCAAAGGCAGAGGACGATGGTAAGAGTTTCACGGTCAAGCAGATGGAGAAAACAAAGAAAACCTTGCAGGCAAAGCTCCAGAAGCTGAACGACCAGAGCCGCAAGGACGATGTGGTTACATTTGAGCAGCTTGGTGTTGACCGCCTGTTTGTGGATGAGAGCCATTTCTATAAAAATATGTTCCTCTACACAAAAATGCGGAATATCGCTGGTATTGCTCAGACCGATGCACAGAAATCCTCGGATATGTTTGCAAAGTGCCAGTATCTCGATGAGGTCACTGGTGGTAAGGGTGTGACCTTTGCAACAGGTACGCCCGTATCGAACAGCATGGTAGAGCTATATACCATCATGCGTTACTTGCAGTATGACACCTTGCAGAAACTTCATCTTGGACATTTTGATAGCTGGGCGGCTTCGTTTGGCGAAACCGTAACGGCAATCGAATTGTCCCCAGAGGGAACGGGCTACCGTGCAAAGACGCGGTTCGCCCGTTTTTTCAATCTCCCTGAATTGATCTCACTGTTCAAGGAGTCCGCAGACGTACAGACGGCGGATATGCTGAATCTGCCTGTGCCGGAAGCGGAGTACATCAATGAGGTGCTAAAACCCAGCGAAACGCAGCAGGAAATGGTGAGCAGCTTTGCTGACCGTGCAGAGCAGGTGCGAAACGGCAATGTCAATCCCAAAATTGACAATATGCTCAAGATTACGAACGATGGCAGAAAGCTGGCCTTGGATCAGCGGCTTATCAATGATCTGCTCCCGGATGAGCCGGAAAGCAAGGTCAATCTCTGTGTGGAGAATGCCTATCAGGTATGGGAAGAATCCACGCCCGATAAATCCACCCAGTTGATCTTCTGTGATTTATCGACCCCGAAAACAGACGGAACATTCAATGTGTACGATGATGTCCGGGAAAAACTGGTGGCAAAGGGAATCCCCCGTGAGGAGATTGCCTTTATCCATGAGGCAAATACCGAAACCAAAAAAGCAGAACTGTTTGCAAAGGTACGTTCCGGTCAGGTGCGTATCCTGCTCGGTTCGACCCCGAAACTTGGTGCTGGTACGAACATTCAGGACAGGCTGATTGCCCTGCATCATCTGGATTGCCCGTGGAAACCTTCTGACCTGGAACAGCAGGAAGGACGGATTCTTCGTCAGGGAAACCGCAACCAGAAAGTGAAGATTTTCCGTTACGTCACAGAAAATACGTTCGATTCGTATATGTGGCAAATTCTGGAAAATAAGCAGAAGTTCATTTCGCAGATCATGACCTCGAAATCTCCTGTCCGTGCCTGTGATGATGTGGACGATACCGCGCTGACCTATGCGGAAATCAAAGCATTGGCAACGGGAAATCCCTACATCAAGGAAAAGATGGATTTGGATATTCAGGTCAGCAAGCTGAAGCTGATGCGGGCCAACCACACCAGCCAGATTTACAGCTTGGAATCGGATATTGCACGGCGGTATCCGGCAGAAATCACGGCAGCGAAAGAGCGCATAGCAGGTCTGAAAGCTGACCTTGCAGTGGCAAAGCCGTTGCTGGAACAGGATAAGGAGAAGTTCTCCATCACGGTGGAGGACAGGGTTTATACCGACCGCAAGGAAGCAGGCTCGGCAATTCTTGCAGCCTGCGCCGCAATGAAAATTGCTAAGACAGAGGGACAAATCGCAGATTTGGGAGGGTTTGCAATCAGTTCCCGGTTTGATGCGTTCGCTCAGACATTCAAACTGACCATCAAGCGGCAGAGCAGTTATACGATTGAACTTGGAAGTGACCCGGCTGGCAATATCCAGCGTATTCTCAATGCGCTGGCATCCATCGAAAAGACACTGCCGCAGGTGGAGCGCAGGCTGGAAACCTTACAGCAGCAGTTGGCAGAGGCAAAGGAAGAAGTGCAGCGTCCGTTCCCGCAGGAAGCGGAACTGAACGAAAAATCTGCACGGCTTGCAGAACTGAATGCCCTGCTGGACATGGATGAAAAGGGGGATGATGCGGCTCTTGGCATGGATGAGGAAATGACGGAGAGTGAAATCCCTGCGCCGAAGCGTGAGATTGAGCGGAGCGCAGACAGCGTAAAACGTCCGTCGATCCTTGCACAGCTTCACGAAAAGCAGGCGGAACGCATGGCAGAGCCGAAACCGCAGAAAAAGAAAAGTCACGATATGGAACTGTAACTGAGAATGCCCCGTCAGATCTCCGAAAGGGAATCTGATGGGGCAGATTTTGTAAAGGAGGGCATGAATGGCAGATAAGCGGGCAGACCAGCTCAAAGAAATCACGGAACGATTGGAGCAGGGTGTAAAGGACATTTTTACTTCGGAAATGTATACGAAGTACCTGCTCACAATGTCGAAGTTCCACAATTATAGCTTCAATAATACACTGCTGATCGCAATGCAGCGTCCAGATGCTACGTTGGTGGCTGGGTACAATGCCTGGAAAAATAAGTTTAACCGCTATGTGAAAAAGGGCGAAAAGGGCATCCAGATCATCGCGCCTGCTCCGGTAAAGGAACGGGAAGAACGTGAGAAAATCGACAAGGACACCGGGCTTACGGTGCTGAATGAGAACGGAGAACCGGAAATCGAAGTGGTGGAGAGGGTGATTCCACGGTTCCGGGTAACAACGGTTTTCGACTATGCCCAGACAGACGGAGAACCGCTGCCTACGCTGGAAGTGAATGAACTTACCGCCCGTGTCAAGGATTATACCCTGCTGAAAGAGGCAATCGAACAGGTATCTCCTGTGCCAATTCGTTTTGGAGAGATCGAGGGCAGCGCAAAAGGCTATTACAGCCACATGGACAAAGAAATCTGTGTTCGTGCCGATATGGGTGAGAGCCAGACTATCAAGACGATGATCCATGAAGTTGCCCATGCCATGCTGCATGACAGCGACCAGATGAAACAGCGCGGCGAGGAAAAAGACCAGCTTACCAAAGAAACAGAAGCGGAGAGTATTGCATTTACAGTTTGCTCAGCACTTGGCATTGATACTTCGGACTACTCATTTCCGTATGTGGCAAGCTGGGCAAGCGGCAAGGAACTGAAAGAATTGAAAGATTCGATGGATACGATTCGATTGACCGCTGCTGATTTTCTTGAAAAGCTGGAAACGGCGGTAGCAGAAAGGAGCGTGGAGCGCATGACAGCGATGGAATACGCAGAAAAGCTGATTGCGGACAAGGAACAGGATAAAACCATTTTTGACAACAGCCAGCGAAATCTCATCGTGAACTTTGCTTACAAGCTGGATAATCGGGCGGCAACGGAAGAACTGGCCAACAATCTGGCCGCTGCGATTGCGGCAGAAAATACGGAAGAAGTCAACCGCCTGATGTGGGAAGCGGAAGAGAAAATCGAAAGTCTGCCGGATGGCATGATCGGTCTTTCGGAAATGCACGAATACGGGTATCTGAAAGATGATGCTCTGCCGCTGACAAAGGAAGGCGCACGGGAATGGCATCGGCTGGGCGAACGGATTTATCCGTTGTTTCAGGATGGCACGGCAGGAGATTTCGCCAGTCAGGAAGAAATCGAACAGCATGATGGCATTTTCGGAATCAAGGCGGACGCATGGAGTGCGATTTTGCTGGAAAAGAACGAAGAGTATCTGGAAGATGAGTATGCCCGCCCAGATGCAGCACTGACGGTGATAAGCCGGGAGCAGGCTCTGCGGCTGTTTGATGAGGGCAAGCAGATTTATCTTATCCGTATCAGCCCGTGGCCGGTTCTTGTCACAGGGCGTGAAGAAATCGAGCGTGGAAGTGACTATTTCCAGATTGCCAAGGAAGATTTGGAAAAGGACAAGCAGAAAGCAATGGAAAACAGCGAGAAAGCACCCGTTGAAAAGCTGGCGGCAGACCTTGATGATTTTGCCTTTGACTTCGATTTTTACCACTATAAGGACAGCGTGGAAGATCGGGAGCAGGCGGTTGAAGCACTGAAAGAACAGATTCTGGCTGGGGATGTTCAGCCGATCAGGGAATGGCTACAAGTCGCAGTGGAGGAATCGGAGGGAGAGTCCGCAGAAAAGGCGGCAGAGCTGATAACCCGGCTGGATGCGTTGGTCAAGGAGCAGAAGCTGCTTTCCGGCAATGAAAAGCAGTTTGGCATCTACCAGATCACTGCCCGTGACTCGGAACATGACTACCGCTTTATGAATCTGGACTTTGTAAAGCGACACGGGTTGGAAGTAAACCGTGCAGACTATGAACTGGTCTATACCGCGCCTCTTACAGAAAAAGATACGCTGGAAGCCATTTACGAACGCTTCAATATCCAGCGTCCAGCGGATTTTACCGGGCATTCGCTTTCCGTCAGTGATGTTGTGGTGCTGAACGATGGTAAGTCGATCAAAGCTTGCTATGTGGACAGCATCGGCTTTGCAGAGCTGCCGGATTTTTTCATGGAAAGGAAGATGGATTTGCAGAAAGAAACGATTCTGGATGAACAGTTGCAGGAAATTGAAATCTTTGATATGCCCGGTCTTTTCAGCAACAGCAGACTGCGGGATGAAGATGTGCCGGAGGGGTTGTACCGCTATGACCTGCGTGGGTCGGACTATGATCCGGGACAGCCGATTCTGGTGGAGAAAACAGTGATCGTAAACCATGCGGCATCCGTCCTGATGACAGAAGAACTTGACCTTGGTGCAGATGGTCGGCTGGAACTGGGCGAAGAAGGTCTGAACTTCACGGGTGGATTGCTGACCGCCCGGGAGTTTATGAAAGAGCAGGAAGAGAAAAGCAATGGACTAATCCATGGTGACTCCTACAACATTACGGTCGAGGGTCATATTGGCACATGGTATGCGATTGATGAAACGGAGGTCGGCGGCGAGAAGTTCTTCCTGCTGGAGCATGAGGAATACGGGAATGAAGCTGCCTGCGTTGCGGTCAATGAGCAGGGAAAACTTGTGGCAGAAAATTTGTGGAACGGCTTTGATGAGGATTTCCAGGATGCTGTAAAGGAATATTTTGCAGAAAAGAATCCGGTGTTCTCAAAAGAAGAACAGGCTGTACCTGTGGAAGAGGAAAGCCGCACGGATAATTCAGATGTTCCGGTCTATTACGAATCTTTCAGCTATGCGGCAGAGAATGGTGAGGTGGATTTGTACCGCATTTCCAGACAGCTCAATGAAGAGTGCAGAAACGCCATTGAAGAAGCGATTGCAGACAATTTTGACGGAATGCACCTTGCAGATGATGCCACAAAATCCGTCGTTGAGCAGTTTGGCATGGAGCGCATGGGCTATATTCTGGCGTACACGCTGAATTATAACAATCACGACGGACGCTATTCACACAGCAATAAGGAGAATGGGCAGACACAACCTGCAAGGGAGAGCGTGGCAGCAATATCCGCACCGACTGGATCGTGCGCAGTCACCCGGCTGTGCTGAACGGGTTTGTGGATATGTACCGCAAAGAACTTGCGGCTGAGCAGCAGCGGGAGCCGGAAAAGCCGTTTGTGCAGCAGTTCTATGTTGTGACGAATTTGCATACTAATCCGATGCAAATTGAGAAGTTCGGGAATCTTGATGATGCAATGTCCTGCTATCAGCAGGTTCCGAATTTTCATCTGAAAGCCCTTGGTGTAGAGAAAACGCCTGACCCACTTCCGGGCAGTCTGGACATTGTGCAGTGTAAGAACGGTATCGACACGATTGTGGAGGACTACAAGAAAGTTCCGGGCTGGGATAATCCATACATCCAGAACCATGTGGTCGCACTGGTGGCAGAAGCGTTGAAAGTGCAGGATGTGGCGGTAGCCTATGAGATCAACGATGGCTATTTTCACATCCAGACCAGTGAGGATGGCTACGACTATACCTTATATAATAAGGACTTCACGGTAATGGACGGCGGTATCATCGGAGTGGATGGATACAGACCCGTGCAGGAAGTGATGGAAGAAGTTCTGGCAGAACACGGACACAGTGTTTCTGAGTGTGGTGTGATTAGTGCCGAGTATCTTCAGGAACAGTCCTACCGTGCAGAAACACAGCGGGCAGAAGCAATGAAAGAAAAGCTGGCTGCAGAGAAGCCTGCACCGGAAGCAACCATCAGTTTTTATGTAGCAGAGTGTGCAGAGTTCCCGGTGATGGGGGAGTTCCATGACAATCTGACATTGGAGCAGGCATTGGAAGTCTACGATAAGATTCCGTCAGAGCGGATGAACGGAATTAAGAGCATTGGCTTTTCTCTTGAGGATGGAAGCATCTATTCGGGAATGTTTGACCTGATGGTAGGCGGAGAAGTGCAGGCAGAGGTCGTCAACCATATCCAGCATTACCGGGAAAGCCCGCTGGTGCAGAAAGCAATTTTGGATATGAAAACGCTTTTGGAAAAGCGGCAGGCAAGTAAGGAGTTAGAGGAACGCCCCAACACCCGGCAGTCTGTTCGTGAAGCATTGAAGAACCGCAAAAAGGCGCAGGAGCAGCAATCCAATCAGGAACAGGCAAAACCGAAGAAGGCAAAGAAGAAAGGAGAAATGGAACTGTGAGCAAGATGAAGTTTAATGCAGATGAGATGATGGTTATGGCAATGTTTGAGCAGCCGACACGGACTGAAACCATGAGATATATCGAGGAAGTTGTTCCGTTTGTCGAGGATGATGCCGAAGTCTTTCCTTTGGTAGCATCTACCATGAAAAAGATGCGCTCTATTTCAGACATGGAATTTTCAGAGCTTGACCTTAAACAGTATCTTCAGGATGTGGTGGCAAAATGAATATCAATCAGTATGCGGTCTATCAGCTAAAAGAAATTGCAGAACTTGCTGCGTATCGGTCGCGCTCGTATCAGTATTTGATGGAACAACATTTCCATATGACCGTACAAAATTATCAGCAGGCGTATTTTACAAAGTTGTTTACATCGGACACACCAGAGATGATTCGGAAACGGTTGGAAGAGCATCGACCGAAAAACTTCCGTGGTCGTCCATTTGGTGTCGGTGATGTGATTGTCATAAACCAACAGGGAGAGATTACGGCGTATTTCGTGGATAAGGACTCCCTTGTTGTGGTTGCTGGCTTTATCCGCAGTAGTAGCTCTGGCATTCTGGTTACACTTGACACGAAGAATCTTTTTATAGATGGATGTGCTGGAACGTGGATGGCAACCGAAGAATGCGTGGTAGAAAGCCGACACTTTTTTCTGATGCAGCATGAAGTCTATAAGGATAAAGCACCGAACGTGATTGTAGATGCTTCTGGCAAACTGGTTTCTACTGAAATCCGAAAAGGGTTGGATGAGGATGCCAGAAAAAAGATTCTGGATTATCTGCATCCACCGCTGATAGAAAAGCCGATGAACCAGAAGCCTTCACTACACCAGATGGAACATTATCAGAAGTTCTATGAGAACGGGGAATATGTTCGGGCCGTAGAATCCACTACGGAACAGAACTACAATATGATTGATGGCTGTGCCAACAATCTCCCGAAGCCTCGCATAATCAATGGACGGGAATCCGTTCTTGATAAGTTGCGAATCCGGCAGATGGCACGGGAAAAACAAAAGAGCGGGCAGATGCAGGAACAATCGACTGATATAGAACGGAACAGGAAGTGATGAGGTGGAGAGAGTGCAAAGCTCTCTCCACTACTTTTGATTCTAAAAAAATCATTTGCGATGCAGGATGATGAAATATTGACGACAAAAGATGTTTGTGGTATCATTCTAAGTGAAAAAGCATATACTGAAAGCAGTATTGGAGGTAATGAGAATGAAACGTCTTTCGCTAGTCGATTTGGCCGAAACGATAAAGAATAACCGCACAGAAAAAGGAATTACACAGGAACAACTTTGCGAAAAAACAGGAATCAATCGAAATATGATTGGGAGAATTGAACGAATGGACTATATTCCAACCATTCCGCAGCTTGAAAAGCTGGCGGAAGTTTTGGGCTTTGAGGTCGATAGGCTGTTTGTTGAAAATAATCAGCCGACTGTTTTTACAGCTTTTAGAGGCTCAAAGCTTTCGGACGAGGAACGAGCGGGAGCAGATCATTTAATGGAGATGATGCTTGCAGCACGACAGCAGATTATGCTGAGAAAGGCATTGCACCATGAATAAAGATGTCGTATTGACCGAGTTACAGATTGATGAGATCAAGAAAGCAGCAGATAAGGAAAGAAGAAATTTCGGAATTATTGAAGCCCCGATTGCAGGCGACCTGTTCATGCTGATTGAACAGGAGGGAATTGCAATCTGCCAGTATCCGTTCCCGACAAGCAAGAAATCTCACACGGATGCTAATATCACAAGATTTGAAACAGGCTCAGACAAAATGATTTTTATTGGTCTGAACACGGCAATCTATTATGATGAGCAGCTTTTTGCATTGGCGCATGAGCTGTATCACTACATTACAAAAACAGGCAAAGCGTATGAAACGGATATGGATGAAGAAGATAAGAGAACAGAAAAAATGGCTGACCGCTTTGCCGCAGAACTTTTGTTGCCGAGTGAAACTTTGAACCACATGGTCATGGCACAATTCAAAACTTCTTGTTTGAAAAAAGTTACCAATCTCCGGCTTTTGCGCTTTATTGCAAGATTGCAGAGTGAGTGGTGGTTGCCATACCGCGCCTTGGTGCTTCGTCTGAACGAAGAAAAGTATATCACGGACGAGCAGGTGGATGTGCTTTTCAAAATTAACGACCGCGATAAAGACAGCATCTATGGAAAGATTTTTTACAGTATTGCTCCAGACTGTTACACAAAGTTGAATACAATCACTCGGAGAACGGATGTTTCAAACTGGGTATTGGAAACATTTATTATGAACTATGAGGATGGCAGTCTGACAGAAGACGAGTTCGTCAAGCTTCTGGATTTATTTGGCAAGAAGCCAGATGATTTTGGCTTTGATTTGGCAGTTGACGACACTGATCTTGATGAACTGAATGAACTCTTTGAAGGCGGTGACGCAGATGAGAGTTGACGTAGAAAAGAAGAATCCGGCATTAGAGAGCTTATTTACTGATCCAGAGCAGACGATATTTCTGGATGCAAACTTTTTTATACCGCCAGATAGAAGCAGAATGGGGACGAAACCGATTCCTTTTTTGAAATTTTGTGAGATTTGGCTTGATCCGATTTTTGATGCCTTCCCTAATTTGGCCATTCACGAATCGGTCTATCATGAACTGGTTGCTGATGCTGTAAAGAAATATGCCGATGAACGTCAGTCAGAAAGCCCATCCCATTTGCGTGTTTATAAAGATGCGGAATTGAATGAGGCAGAACAGGCTCTGATGCAGGCATACATCTCTAAGCTTGCGGAGTATTCACAGTACATACCAGAAAGAGATAATGCAAAAGACCGGGGCGAAGTGAGATCGTTGTCCTTTATGGCAGTAAAGAGATTTCTGTATTTTGCGGCAAATGATACTCTGCCGATGAACTTGATTCGGAAAGCGGACGAGCTGCATACAGGACTGGACGATATGGAACTTCTGGAAATGTATGATGTGATATATTACTTGTACTGTACGGGAAAATATCCGCCGGATGGACTTCGGCTCCTGTACAAGTATGAGTATTATTTGACAAAGCAAGAAAAGAAAATGAATCTTGCGTGGGGAGAGTTTATTGAGAAAATGAATGCTCTCTATGGAAAAAATCAAGACCAGAAAGCATGATGCGTTAAAATAGCAGTAGAGCATCAAGAAAGCCACCATAGGCTTACCCCAAAGGGTAGCTTATGGTGGCTCTTTTTTGCTTAAAGGGTCTGTTCTGTGCGTTGAATGTGATCTCGAATGTAGTGCTGCCCCAAGATGTTGTCAACATTGGCACAGGCTGTTCGCAATTCTTTTTGATAATCTTTATAATAGGTGTAGGTGTCGTATTGAGCCGCTTTCAAGGCAAGTAACCGTTCTTTTTCAAGCTTCAAATCTTTCATCTTCGGAAGTGAGCCGTCTGGATTTTGTGCTTTCAGAATCTGGGCGGCTTTTTCATGCCTCTCAATTTCATCGGCGTGATCCTTGCGGAATTTCCCTTTGAAGCGAGCTTTCAAAAATTCATTGTAGGTGGATTTTGTGGAAAGATACTGACCCAGATAGTGGATTTGCTCATTCACAGATTTGATTTGTGTTTCGGTGTCCTTTGTCTTTTGCCGTGCATCGTGCATCTGTAATGTGATGCTATCGTAGGTTGTCTGTAAATTTTCTCTGGTATCGAATCCGTTTTCCTGAATGTAAGCTACGGTCTTTGCCATCTGCTGAAGATTGGAAATTTTGACTTTTTGAGCATAAGCTTTGCTCTGTTGAGCTTTAATGCAGTTCTGCAAGTCCACAACAAGACGCAGATCAGAGCGAATGAAGAGAATGGCAATCGGGTCTGCATGGTAATCGGGCATGGTTTGTCGTTGCTTTTCTTCCTGTTCAGCAGCAAGTGCATTGGCTTCAAAAAGATTGAGCAAATAATCTTTATCAAAATTTGTGCCTAAAGAGCGACCAGAAATGTACTTCTCTCGCTCTGGATGCAGATAGCTATATCTTCCCCGATTTTCTTTCACATGAATCTTGTACTTTTCAAATAACTGGCTTTGAAAATCTTCAAACGAAATTGCGGAGGAAGAAATCTCTGAAACGGCATTCCGAACAAACTGCTTACGAGTCTGAAATGTTGTTTCCATTGGATTCATGCCATCAGAAATGATCTGTTCATTTATATCTTCCAGCTCTTTCTGCCCTCGCTTTTGCAACCAGTATTCAGCTTCAGTGATTTTACTTTGAGCCGGAGAGAGAAGATCGACCTGGTACAGATTTTCACGCTGGCATAGATTCATAAGTTCTTGCTGTAAGTATTTTAGATAATCTTTTGTCAGGTGATGTTTGTATCCTGCTTTGCAGTCAATGCTGCGTGTGGTGTATGGCTGTGGCTCTATGTCCAGTTTCCGTAAGCTGTTGATTATGATATGAACATGGATGTTGCCACTGCCATTATGTCCATCCGTGTGAGTACAGACCAATGCTTGATGGCCGGGAAGATGATTCTTCACAAATTCAAGCCCCAGGGTTTGTGCTTTCTCGCCAGTAAGATTGTGTTCGTCTTTATCGCGCGGATCAAAACTGATGATATAGTGATGGGACTTGACTTCATCGTATCGGTAGTTTTTTCGATACTGGTCATTGAGCATTTCGCACTCAAGATCAAAGGTGTCGGGACTGCAGTTTACTCCACTCATGTGAAATTCGCTGCGGAGCATCATGCTCCCGTTTTCATCAAGGAGTGGTTTTAAGTGTCGTTCATCATGCTGATATTTCAAATAGCAGACTGCCGCACTGTAATCAGCGTTTTTTATTGCGATGTGTTTTAACACGGCCATGATAGGTTCCCCCTAATTTGATTGCTTCCTGCCGAAGTTGCCATAATGCAGTGAGATGGCGGTTGATCTCGTCCTGCATTGACTTGGAATAGAAACCGCCAGAGTGGAAGTATTGGGCAATCTGATTCAGGTTGTTGCCGATGGCAGAATACTCAGCAATCAGTTTTTGAAGTTCGGGAAGTTCGGCAGTGATGTTGTAGTGGACTTCGATGCGTTCGTCCAGCGCACTCTTCCTGACATAAACGGCAACTGGATAGCCTGCCTGTTCAGCAGAAATGGAAATAGAAGCGTACTCGGCATCCGTAAAACGTACCATTACGTTATTTGTTCTTTTTATCTGCTCGCACTTTTTTCTTCTGCCCATAGATAGAAACTCCCTTCAAATTTATTTGCGAAGCAAATCCCGACAAGCTGTAGGCGGTCGGCTGCGACCACTTTAGTGGAAGCCAAATAACCAAAATCTGTGATTTTGTGCGTACCGAGGGGATGGGGAAACGGAATCCCCATCAAGATTGCCGGTAACGAAAAATCACGAAAGTGAATTTTGAGTTACTTCAGGCGAATCTTGCCCTACTTACGGTGAAGCCGTAGCCTTACGCATTTTTCGGGTTCTTCTATCTTTAGAATCGGGAAGAGCGTGTTTCGCAAGGTGTTTTTGAAAAAATCAAAAAATTTTTTGAAAATACCTTGCGAAATGGCCTTTCTCCAATTCTATAAGTGAAAGAGGCTGACACACCACCCAAAAAACAGAAAGGAATGAGTGAATGACCGAAACAACTGCACGAACCTATCACACCATGGAAAGCCTGCGCCAGATGGCGCAGACTGATCTCCGTAATGTGAACCGTGAGGAACTGGTAGACATCAACGAAGTGGAAATTAGAAAAGACTTGTCGCAGCGGGAGCGGATGGTCGATTTCATTTCGCAGATCAAGAACCCTTATTGCTATCTTGACAAGGGCATGGTAGTGAAGACCAGCTTTGCAGGAGAGAACCGATTAGAGGACACACTGAAAAAATGCGCACGGACGCATAGAAGATAAAAAAGAATAAAGTAGAAGAAAATTTGCACTTTAGCACATTAAAGCGTTGACATAGACCGCGAAATATGAGATAATGGCTTTGGGTCAAAATAGAATATGCTAACTAAAGCCGATAATTTTCTTGGTTTATTGTCAGAACGACAAATAGATTAAGGAGGTTATCGGCTTTTTATGTTTTTTCAGGAAAATGGACAATATCGCTGCGCTGTATATCTTCGATTGTCACGTTCGGACGGCGATCAGCAGGAAAGCAACAGCATCAAAAATCAAAGAGCCTTACTGAACGATTATCTGGGAAAGCACCCGGAACTGCATAAGGTCGATGAGTATGTAGACGATGGATACAGCGGTACGAATTTTGAACGCCCGGATTTCAAACGGATGATGCAGGACATTGAGAAGCGGAAAGTCAACTGCATTATCGTCAAGGATTTATCTCGCTTCGGTAGAAACTACATTGAAACGGGCCGTTATCTGGAAAGAATCTTTCCGTTCATGGGTGTGCGCTTCATCGCCATCAACGATCATTATGATAGTGCGGAAGAAAACGATGATAAGGGACGTATCCTGATTCCGTTCAACAATCTTATCAACGATACCTATTGCCGTGACATTTCCATGCGTGTCAGAAGTCACTTGGATGTAAAACGGAAAGAAGGACAGTTCATCGGCAGCTTTGCAGGATACGGGTATCAGAAAGACCCGAAAGACAAGAATCATTTGATTATAGATGAATACGCGGCGGGCATCGTGCAGGAAATCTTCAAGCTGAAGCTCAACGGGATGAGCGCACAGCACATTGCAAACCATCTGAATGAATTGGGAGTTTTGCCGCCAAATGAGTACAAACGAGCCAGCGGATTCAATTATACTTGCGGATTTCGAGCGGGACTGAACCAGAAATGGACGGTGGTATCGGTCAATCGGATTCTGAAAAATGAATCCTATACGGGAACCTTGATTCAAGGCAAACGTCGGAAAATTAACTACAAAATAAAAAAGAGTCAGGATGTTGGGACTGATAACTGGATTCGTGTCGAGGGAACACATGACGCGATTATCAGTAGAGGTGAGTTCCAACAGGTGCAGCAGTTGATGGAATTGGATACACGCACTTCACCTAGTCAGAAAACAGTATATCCATTATCAGGCTTTCTGCGCTGCGCTGACTGCGGACAGAACATGATTCGGCGCACGGTGACAAAGAAAGGAAAGAAATATCAATACTATCACTGTTCTACCTATAAGAATGGCGGAGATTGCACTCCGCACATGATAAACGGCGAGAAGCTGGAAGGAAGTGTTTTGGCGGCAATCCGGCATCAGGTTGCACTTCTTGTTGAAGCAGAACAGGTGTTATCTCATGCAGACCTGGCAAGCGGTGAACAGATTGGCGTAAAAATTTTGGATGGACAAATCAATGCACTGGAAGCGGAATTGGAACGATACCGTAATTTGAAAGTTCGGCTGTATCAGGATTTCTGCGATGATGTTGTCAGCAAGGAAGAGTACAGTGAGATGAATGCCTGGTTTGCGCAGAAGATAAAAGAGGCGCAAGACAAAATTCAGGCGATTCAGGATAAAAAGCAGGAGGCGGTCAAGCATGACACAATGCTTCCCGGTTGGTTGGAAGAACTGAAACAGTACCAGCACATTAAAACGCTGGAACGGCGGGTGGTGGTAGAACTAATCGACCACATCGACATTCATAGTAAGGAAGAAATTGAAATTCACTTCTGCTTTGAGGACGAACTACACAGCATTACAGAAAAATTCATGGAATATCAGGCGCATAACGGGAAAGAGGTGGCAGAAGAATGAGGTGGGTAAGTTACACACGTTCAATCTCCAGCAGGATCGGAGAAGAAAATCCTGCCAATACGATTGCAGAACAGAATGCAAATATTGAACAATACTTGAAAAATAAAGGGTACAGAATATCAGAAAAGTACAGTGACCGCAAGAGATCGGCAGAAGCAGCCGATGGTTTTGATCGAATGGTGCAAGACGGCATGACACAAAAATTCGATGCGGTTGCCGTTGATTCCATCTTCCGTTTTGGCAAGACATTGCCATTTGCCATTGAGGTATTACAGAAAACTTTTTATCCGGTTGGTATTCAGTTTGCTGTTGTTGAGGATGATTTTTGCAGTACAGACCGAACAGCGGACGAAGTGGAACAGTATTTTAAGGAAAAGGCCATTGAGAAAATCCGATTTGAATTTATAGCGAACAGACAGGACAGCTTTGAAAAAGGAGTGCTGACACATCGGCAGGCAAAGTATGGATATGACATATCAGAAGATCGTAGGAGCTTTGTGCTTGATTCGGAAAGCGCACCGATTGTAAAACTGATTTTCCAGATGTATCTCGAAGAAATGACGTTTCAGGAGATTGCAGAGGCATTGGACGCACAAAATGTCCCATCGCCGCAAATTCAGATGACTCGAAATAAAAAGGTGACGAGGAAAACAAAATGGCCTGTCACGACAATTCGCTCTATTCTGGTGAATCCACTCTATATCGGAAAGCTCACATTGAAGCTGTCCGGTGCTGAGAAGAAGATGGAAGTTCCACCAATCGTATCAGAGGAAGATTTTCAAAAGGTGCGGGAAAGAATCAATGATTCGGTTAAACTTCCTGCTCCTAAACGGAGATCAACGCCCAATATCCTTATCAAGAAAATATATGACCGGGCAAGTGGAGAACGCTTGTTGTGCAGAACGACTGAGGACGAAACAAGGCAGATATATTCTTTTGACAGAAAATATAAGTGCTTTAGTGGGAAAGCACCCTATATTGAAAGCACTGAAATTTTTGATGCGATTCGATCTTCATTGAAAACAGCGCAGGAGCAGGCAAGATATATTGGCAGATTACTGGAATCGGACAAAGATGAAGTTAAGCGATGCCAGAATATTGTGCTTCAGCCTTATAGGGAACAGGCAAGAACACTTATGGATGCGCTGTCTGAAAAAGATGTTGAGAGAACTGCTGTCTACCGGAAATATGAAAGATGTGAAATGGAACAAGAGCAGTTGGAGGATTTTGAATCTCGGTATCAGGCAGAAATAGAAGAACTGGAAGCAGAGTTCAAGAACATTATGATGAAAGTTTCCGTAATAGAGAAGGCGTTCAGTTATGTAAATCCATGGCTGACAAAATTTCAAGACCTTACGACTCCTGAAATACTGGAACGGACGCACATCAAAAAATATGTGGAGCGGGTTTGGATTGATGATTTTAAGCGAGTAGAGGTTGTTTTGAAAGAGGAAGAATGGACAAGATTCTTCCCGGAGGAATGGATGAGAACCAGAAAGGAAAATTAAAATGGCTAGAAAGAGCAGAAAAAACATAATGCCGCAGAGTGCCGCACCGGAGATTCGTATTTCCGAAGAAGTCAATCTTCTGCGTACAGCAGCGTATGCACGATTATCGTCAGAGAACAGCGGACATGAAACAGAAGATACCCTGAATACGCAGATTCTTCAAATCCATAGTTATATCAAGGAACATCCAGGGCTGACTCTGACGGATACCTATGTGGACAATGGATTTACAGGAACAAACTTTGACCGCCCGGAGTTTGAGCGTATGATGCAGGATGTGCGGACAGGGAAAATCCAGTGCATTGTGGTTAAGGATTTGTCCCGCTTTGGTCGTGACTACATTGAAACAGGCAACTATCTGGAAACGATTTTTCCGATGCTGCATATCCGGTTTATTGCTATCAATGATGATTTTGACAATATCCGGCAGTCGGATGTGGACAGTCTTGCAGTTCCCATCAAGAACATGGTAAACAGCCTGTACGCAAAGGACATTTCAAAGAAAATTGGGCTGAGCTACCAGATGCGTAGGGAAAAAGGAATCCCTACTTCATGGTGTGTGCCGTATGGCTATCGCATGAATGAACAGAAAAGTCAGTATGAAGTGGCAGATGAAGCAAAGTATGTTAAGTTGATTTATCAGTGGTATCTTATGGGGGTGAGTACGAACGAAATCGCCCGTAGGCTGGAATTTCTGGAAGTACCTCGTCCGAATGAACATCTGAATCGTAGACTGCACGAGGGACATGATACGACTTTCAATAAATGGCACTCCAGTTCTGTTCTCCGTATTCTGGATAGTCAGGTATATATCGGAAATTTGGCAACGGGAAAAACCCGGACTGCCTCTTATAAAGGAATTGGGCTGCACCCGGTAGATAAGGAAGAATGGCATATTGTGGAAAATGCTCATGAGGCAATTATCTTGAAGTTCGATTTTGAAATCGTGCAGGAAAAAAGAAACCGGAACAAGGAAAAACGCAATAATGCAATGGCTCGTTCAGAGCAGGTGCGGGCAGAGTGTAGGAATCACTTTGCAGGCATGGTGTTTTGCGGCTGTTGTCGGCGCAGCATGACATTTGTGCGTCAGGTGCATAAAACGGAAGAGGAAAGCTATTTCGGAGTATTTCAGTGCAAGAGAAAGAAGGGGACAACACCATGTTCCTATCATACTGTGCCAGAAAAAATGCTTATGATGGTAGCAATGAAGCAGATTCATCATCTGGTTTCTACCATGTGCGAAGAAGAAAAGATGGTAAAAGAAATGCTGAACAACGGTGGTCTGGATTCCACCCGTTCTATCAAGGTGAAGGAAAACTCGATTGCATTTCGGATTCAGGAAACCGAAGAACGGCGGCTGCGCTTATATGAGGACTATAAGGCGGAAATTCTGGATGAAGAAGAGTATAGTCGGTTAAAAGAACACTATATTGCCGAAAAGCAGCGGTTGGAACATGAACTGCAAAAGCAGCGGCAGCGGTCATTGGAACTTGAAAAGAGAACGAGAATTTGCGATGAACAGATGGAACGGATGCGGGCTATTCTGAATCAGAAAGAATTTGATGAAGAACTGGTACATGAGCTTATCAAGAAAATCTATGTAGGCATCGACAATTCGGTAGAGATCGAGTTTAAGTGCAGTGACCCGTATCAAGAGGTTCTGGCATTTGTGGCGGAGGTGCAGAATGAATAATAAGATTGCGATTTATCTTCGATTATCTCTGTCAGATGGAGATTTGAAAAAGGGAAGCAAGGATGAGAGCAATAGCATTGAAAACCAGCGGCTTTTGCTCCATTCCTATATTGAAAAGCAGGATGATCTCCCAGGCGAAATTGTGGAGTATGTAGATGATGGCTATACTGGAACGAACTTCAATCGTCCGGCATTTCAGAAGATGATTATTGACCTGAAGAAAGGGGAGATAAAGACCATAGTGGTCAAAGATTTGTCCCGGCTAGGGCGTGATTATATTGGCGTGGGCGATTATGTTGAGCAGATTTTTCCATTGATGGGTGTCCGCTTTATAGCAGTGAACAATGCCTTTGACAGCATGAAGCTGAACAACGGCACTCCGGGCATCGAAGTTGCAGTCAGCAATCTGGTGAATAATCTGTATAGCCGTGACATTGGAAAAAAGGTTCGTGCGGCATTGGAAGTGAACTGGAAAAGTGGCAAAGCTACATCTGTTAATGTACCGTTTGGTTACGTCTGGAATGGGAAAGGCAATCAGCGATGGGCGATTGACCCAGAAGCAGCGGCCTGCGTCCGAAAGGTGTTTGATTTGGCATTATCTGGGCGCAATACAACGCAGATCGCCTATGCGATGAATGAATTGGGCTTGCCGACACCAGGATTGTACTCTAAACGGAAAAATACCATAGTAGGCGGCAATGCAATTATAGCCCCGGAGAGCGAAATACTTTGGAATCCAGGAATCGTCTGGAGGGTGCTGCGGCGGTACGAATATACTGGGGCTTTGGTGATGGGCAGAAGGAAGAAACTTGATGTGAATACTACGGCGTTCCGCACCTTGCCGGAAGATAAATGGATTATTACGGAGAACACCCATGAAGCGATCGTTACAAAAGATGAGTATTATCAGGCGCAAAAGGCAATCCGCAATGTTGCTCCAATCCAATACAAGACCGAAGATGATTTTGCTCTGAAAGGCAAAATATGCTGCGGAAACTGCCTGAGACAGCTCCGGCATGAGAAGCAGTATGGCGAAATGGTATTCTGTTGCGGTCACAAAAGGTCAGTAGGAAAATTCTCGCACTGCTATTCAGGCTATTACAGAGAGCAGGCGGTCAATTCAAGAGTTGCCCGCGCTATAAAAACGGTATTTACAGCATTGGAAGTTGTGAATCAGGGAATGCAGGAGAAAAAATCCATAACCTTGCAGTGTGTAGATGTTGATGATTTGAAAAAGCAGGCAGAAATGATTCGGGCAGAGCAAATTAAACTCTATGAATCGTATGCAGATGGGATTCTGACCCGCAATGAATATCTGGAAAAGAAGAAAGGACTTGGGGAAAAGCTGGCAGATTTGCAAGAGAAGATTCGTATAGAAGAGGAAGAGCAGGAAACCGCAGATGAACTGGATGAGGAAATCCGCAGCCTGACAAAGCAGGCAAGTCAAAAAACATACATAGGAGGTCTGACCAAGGAATGTGTGGATGCCTTTGTCAGCATGGTTTATCTGTATGACGATCAGACGATGAAAGTTGAGTTTAACTGTGAGGATGTGATTCGGAGAGCATTGGAAAAGTATGGTGCATAACCGCATAGAAACAGCGAGGTGAGCAAAAAAGAATGCCCGTCTGGTTGAGAGGATTCGCAAATCTTCTCGATCAGGCGGGCATTTCATTCCGTAGGAATGGAGATTAGTCGTTATGTACGGTCTTTTCCCAACGATGGAAAACAGCTTCAAAGAAGTCGTGACCAAGGACTCCTTCACCAATAGGGCCGAACTTCTCCCGATAGGATTTAAGAATAGCCGTAAAGTCTGGATTTTGAAATCCAGTATATTTGTCAAGGGAACACAGCTTTTGATAATCAGGAAAATAGGAAAGCAGTTCGCTGTCGGTCTTTTCTTCAAAGATGTTCATGGTATTTCCTCTTTAGAAATTTAAACTATCTACCCATGCGGACAAATCGGCTTTGGTTGAGGAAGCGTTAAATACCTTTCCATGTAGGAGCTTGGAACCAGGGCAGCTAGGAGCAAGCTTTTCATTGGTCTTGCCCATATCGCTGCTACCGGAAGTGGCGAATGGAATAATGGTTTTATTCTTTAGGTCATAGCTTTCCAGAAATGTATTGATGATTGTAGGGGCAACGTACCACCAGATAGGAAATCCGACAAAAATCGTATCGTATTCATCCATGTTGTCGCGTTTGGCGGCGATGGCAGGGCGGAAGTCGGGATTGCTCATTTCAATAGTGCTGCGGGATTTCTTATCCATCCAGTTCAGATCGGCTTTTGTGTAAGGGACTTCGGGACGGATTTCAAAAATGTCTGCACCGATGGCATCTGCTAAATCTTCGGCAACTTTTGCGGTAATGCCGCTGGCAGAAAAATAGGCAACAAGCTTTTTGCTCATGACAATGCACTCCCTCAATATTTGATTTGATAATAGTATAGCACGGCACGGGAGGGGTAACAAGAAGTGAAATGAAAGCAAAATTGCTTGGAAAATATTGGTGTCTCAATAGTTGGATTTGGATAATCATAACTTTGATATTGTATCTTAACTTAAAATGAGTTATAATACAGAAAAAGAGTTATGAATGGAGGCGATAGAGTGGAATACCTTAAGCGGGTTTTAGGAATTGAAGTGCTATATGAAAATAAAGCTTTAGAGCATTTGCCAAACTTCATCAGTACAAGGTATGATTCACAGAAAGTATCTCTGAATGGTCAAAAAACCGTTTTTTTGTATCCTAAAACCGAATTGGAGCAGGTGGAAACATTAAAAAAGCATCTGGAACGTGTGAAAAAGGTTGCGGATTGTCCTGTGATTTTAGTATTGGAACAGATCACTGCACGGCAGAAAGAGTATTTGCTTCGAGAGAAAATAGCATTTATTGTGGATGGAAAGCAAATTTATCTGCCCTTTATGGCAGCATATTTGCAGGAACGCTGTGATGCAGAAAAGAGTGACAGAGAAGAAATCTTGCCATCGGCACAGATGCTGTTGCTTTATTTTATTTATGAGGGAGCAAAGGAGCTGTCCACAAGTCAAGCTGCAAAAGATTTGGATTTGACACCAACATCTATTTCCAGAGCTTCTAAACAACTTGAAGGAATGGGATTTCTGCGATCAAGAAAAATTGGAGTGCAGAAGATACTGTTTTCGGAAAACTCCGCCAAAGAGTTGTTTTACAAAGCAGAGAAAGTTCTGCTCAATCCTGTGAAAAGGACGGTCTATGTTCCATGCGAGGAAGTAAAGACTGAATTGTTGGAGAGCGGATATTCCGCATTGGCGGAGTATTCGATGCTCAATGCGCCTAGTGTTCGGTGCTATGCTTCAGAAAAAGTATCTCAGTGGAATTACTGCATGACCAAGGATTTACAGGACTCAAATTCACAGGTGACTGTTGAAATGTGGAGATATGACCCACGAAAATTATCGAAGGAAAAAATGGTCGATGGACTTTCTCTAGCATTATCGCTCAAGGAAGATGCAGATGAACGGGTAGAAGAAGCAGTAGAAGAAATGTTAAATAATCTGTGGAGGAAGATAGATGGTAACAGGGATTGAAAGCTTTAAGGAATGGTTCAAGGGTAACGAAAGCCAGTATGCAATTATCGGTGGAACTGCGTGTGACATCTTGATGACGGAAGAAGGCTTAGACTTCCGTGCAACAAAAGACATTGACCTTGTTCTAATTATTGAAGCCGTGGATGCGGCTTTTGGAAGAAAATTCTGGGACTATGTAAAACAGGCTGGATACGAACATTGTAATAAAAGCTCTGGTATGCCGCAGTTTTATCGGTTCAGTCACCCGATGTCAAACCGTTATCCAGCGATGATCGAACTGTTCACTAGAAAACTGGATGCAATTCAACTTCCAGATGATGCAGTATTGACACCGCTGCCAATGGATGAGGACATATCTAGCTTGTCTGCAATCCTTTTGGATGATGATTACTATGAGTTCTTGAAGCAGGGGAAAGTGACTGTTGATGGAGTGACGGTTTTGGATGCTGCATATTTGATTCCATTCAAGGCGAAAGCATGGATGGATTTGACGGATCGCAAAGAAGCTGGAGAACACGTTGATAGTAAAAACATTAAGAAGCATAAAAATGACGTTTTTCGATTGACTGAACTGATTGACCCTACGGTCAAGATTGCCACTCCCAGTGGCGTGTATGAGGATATGCAGAAGTTTGTTGATCGAATGAAAAATGAAACGGTTGATGTTAAACAGTTGGGGCTTGTGGGACGAACGAAAGAACAGATTCTTCAGGAGATAGGAGAATTATATGCTATACAATAATCAGTGAGTTATAGAATAAAACACTATCTTGTAAGGAAGTGATATAACATGGAAAAGAAATACCAAATTTTTATTTCGTCAACTTATAAGGATTTGATAGAAGCGCGTAGCAAAGTAAGGGATGCAATCCTGTCAATGATGCATTTCCCAGTTGGCATGGAGATGTTTAACGCTGCTGACGAAGAACAGTGGGAAATAATACAAGAGACGATTGATAGTTCGGATTATTATGTTTTGATTTTGGGACAGCGATATGGCTCTGTAATAGAATCTGGATCGGATGCTGGAATTAGCTATACGGAAAAGGAATTTCGCTATGCGAGAGAGAAGAAAATTCCTATTCTGGTATTCATAATTAATGATGATGTGGCAATTAAGCCGGAATTTATGGAAAAAGATCCAGAAAGTATAAAAAAGCTGGCTGATTTCAAGATAGAAGCTAAAAAAGGACGAACGGTACAGTGGTGGACTAATATTGACGAACTTGCTAGAGAGGTTTCAGAATCTTTACATCAGCAAATGGATCGAAAAAAGCGTCCAGGGTGGATAAGAGGAGATGCCTTTGATATTGAAGCAAGTCATGCGGAAATTCTCAGTTTGAATAAAAAGATAAGAGAACTTGAGCAGGAAAATGCTGAGCTGAAATCACAGATTGTAAAGAGGGTTCCTGAGTTGATGGCCGCAGTTGTGCTGGATCAACAGGAGGATGAAGAGGAGGATGAAAAAGGTCTTAAAACACATGGAAAATTGCTTATTGATAGCTCTGATAATGCATACAAAATCCAATTATATCATAATGATGGAGAATGCTACAAAAACAAGTATGAACCACTTGATTTAAGTTGCGTTGAATCATATTTGAAAAAGTATGTAAAAGAAAAGGACTTACAGGCTTATAATGCAGCACTACCGTCTGAAGAAGAAATAAATGATTATGTACACCAGATGAGTGTGTATAAGACAATAATAAACGGTGGTGTTGCGTTCAAGATAAGAGTGCTTAATAATGGAACAGCGAAGGCAACAGATATTAGAATCTCAATCGTATTTCCAAAGGGTATTTTTGTATATGATATTGATGATATTGAAAAAATGAAGGAACCGCAAGGACCAAAACTTCCGCCGAATCCTATTGAAAAGGCAGAGGAACGTTTTATGAACGACTCAAATCCAACATATGCTTTCTTGAAAAATAGTATAGATGGAATGCAACCATTCCGAAGCTTACCAGTCATAGACCCGGCAATTTTTAACAACTCCCATTCTTCTGTATTTGAATCAATATCTATACGAGATAATTCGATATTGATTGAATGTGACCAGTTGCCACATAAAGATGATGCCGAGTTTGATGGAATATATATTGTTCCGGCTAGAAAAGGAAAATTCAAAGTAAGCGTTTCGCTGATGTGTTCGGAATATATTGAACCGGAAGTTCATGATATTGAATTTGAAATTGTCTAATAATTAAAATAAGTACGAATAAGCCGCATAGGGCTTTCCAATGGGTTTAACCCAATGGGAAACTTTATGCGGCTTATTTTTTTGCTTTTTTGAAAAAATTGTTGTCCCTATCTTGACATCAGGGGGATATGTTGGTCTCTCCCTTAGCGTGCTGTTAGCACAGCATAACCAAGTGATGGCTGTTGACATTGTGCAAGCGAAAGTGGATATGATTAACAATCATAAATCTCCAATTCAAGATGATTATATTGAGAAATATCTTGCAGAGAAAGAACTGAACTTGACCGCAACGCTGGACGCAAAGGCTGCATACTCGGATGCGGACTTTGTTGTAATAGCTGCTCCCACGAATGTCTACTCAACAAACCGTATTGACGTAGCATAGTCGAAAAGAACCTGTTTTGCACACTATATAGGGTGCTGAAATTGGTTGTATTTCATAACTATTTGAACTGTAAATGCAAGATATTTATACAAAATGCTGAACTTTTGGCCCCTGTGGCACAAAATTGGCACAATTTTTTCAGAAGAATCATAGAAATGGCGGAAAACAGGAGAAAACAACAAAAATCCATGAGTTTATCATTAACATCTGAAACTGCTGTTGAGTACACTATCTGACCCGCTAATGACACCTACATCATAACGGTTTGTTGAGTCATGAAAAATAGAGAAAAACAGATGATTTCTACTTCAAAAAACAGCTGTTGAGTAGAGCATGAATGGTGATGATAATTACATGTTTTGAGTGGTTAAAGTGAATGATTTGTTCATAACGAACAATGAATGGTAAGAATTGGACTGGGTGATATATATAGTTTTAACAAAAATCATGCACCGACAGGGTTCGATTCAACAATCCAACACTTAGAAAAAACGTCATTGCAGGGTATACGGGGTTCGACTGTATAAAACAGCACTTCGGCTATAGAGAAATAGAGACGAGTGTACTCAACGGATGTTTTATGAAGTAGAAAACAAGGGAAATATGATTGCTGGGGTAATTGGATACGATAGCATAAGAAAACACTTAGCCGTGTGAGCGGCAAGAGGAAAAAGAAATACCATCTGTGAAAAGCAGATGTGTACATAGATTTGCGGAAGAAAAATGGCGAGGAGTATTTGAGGGATGAGGAAGAATAAAATTAGAATACTGCATGTGGCGCAGGCCGCAGGTGGCGTGGATCGCTACATCCGAATGCTTCTCAAGTATTTGGACAAAGAAAAGTTCGAGAATATATTGGTTTGCTCACAGGATTTCCATGAAGAAGACTACAGAGGTTTGGCTGATTCTTTTGAACAAGTCGAGATGACGCGAGCCATTGGTGGCAATGACTTAAAGGCGATTAGAGAGGTTAGAGCACTGATAAAGAAATATAACCCGAATATCGTCTATGCTCATTCCAGCAAGGCGGGGGCTATTGCTCGTGTTGCGGATATAGGATTGAGAAATCACTGTGTATATAATCCGCATGGCTGGGCTTTTAATATGCGCTGCTCGGCAAAGAAAAAAGCGATATACACAATGATAGAAAAAATTGCAGCACCGTTCTGCGATAAGATTATTTGTATTTCTGATGCAGAGAAACAATCGGCATTAGACAAGAAGATTTGTAAAGAGGATAAGCTGCAAGTCATCTTTAACGGTGTAGACATCGAAGCCTATGAAAATGGAGTGCATGGTGCGGTTAGACGAAAAGACCTGAGTATACCGGAAGATGCGTTTGTTGTCGGCATGGTTGGGCGAATGAGTCCACAAAAGGCACCGGATGTCTTTATTAAGATGGCAAGGCAAGTGAAAGATAGAGTCTCTAATGCACATTTTATTATTGTTGGCAACGGAAACCAGGAAGCCGAGATTAGAAAATATGCAAAAGCCAACGGTATTTCGGATAGCCTACATATAACAGGCTGGGTTGATAATCCAATGAGTTATGTGGAGCTTTTTGATGTCGCATGTTTACTGAGTCGATGGGAAGGCTTCGGACTGGCATTGCCTGAGTATATGATGGCGGGCAAACCGATTGTGGCAAGTCGGGTGGATGCCATTCCTAATATAATCCGAGATGGAGAAAATGGTCTGCTTGTTGGAGTGGATGACGCTACCGGAGCAAGTAAAGCTGTGTTGCGAATCTATCAGGATGATGGATTGAAGAATAGATTGGTGACGCAGGGCATGGAAGATGTGCATAGTAGGTTTAACGCTCGGAGAGTTTCAGAAGAACACGGGAAACTGTTTGAGAGATTATAAATGACGGAGGAATAGATGTTATGAAAGGCATTATTTTAGCAGGTGGATCGGGCACTCGTCTATATCTATTAACGAAAGTAACAAGCAAGCAACGCGAGTGCAGAGGGTTACACGCTGGAAGATGGCACTGCGCTGAACCTGAGCGATAAAGACCAGAATTGGCTGGGACGGAAGAATACTTTTAAATTTTAACGGAGAAGAAAATTAAAATGATTACACCTAAAGATATTGAAAATAAAACAATGAGTCCTGAAAAGAGAAAGTCTGCAAAAAATGACTATTTCGCTTTTTATGTTGGAAGGCCCTTGTCTTATATCTTGACCATTCCGTTTTTATATACAAATATTTCTCCAAATGCGGTTTCTTTGATTTCTATCATTCCAATTATTATTGGATTTGTACTTATGTGTATTGGAACCACAAAGACAATGCTGATTGCAGGATGGTTAATGTTTTTCCTGTGGAATCTTCTAGACGGAGTAGATGGAAACATTGCAAGATATAAAAAGCAATTTTCGAAGATGGGCAGTGTATATGATGCAATGAGCGGCTACATCGCTATGGTTTTATCCTTCTTTGGATGGGGTGTGGCAGCAGCACACAATCCTGGATTATTCCAAAGTATTGTTCAGTTACCGATGGACTTCTATATTATTCTCGGTGCATTATCTGGAATATTTGTAATATTTCCACGCTTCATAATGCATAAAGCAATTACTACACTGGGTGATCAAGGTTCTATGAAGACGGTAAAAGATAAATCAGAATATGGTTTCGTTAAACTGATTGCCCTGAATTTAACATCTATAGCAGGATTTGTTCAAGTATTGATGTTGATTGCGGTGCTTTTTTACATTATGGATTTGTTTACCATAGGCTATTTTGTTTTGAATTTTATGGTTATGGTAGTTTCTTTAAAAAGTATTTTTAATGTGAAGTAAAAAGGAGATTAAGCAGTATGGCAAACATTGCAATTATTATCGCAGGCGGTTCGGGACATCGTATGGGACAAGACATTCCCAAACAGTTCATTAATGTATATGATAAGCCGATTCTTATTTACACGTTAGAAAGTTTTCAGAAGCATCCTCAAATTGATGCTATTGAAGTAGTTTGCATTGACGGTTGGCATGACATTCTGTGGGCTTATGCAAAACAGTTTAATATTGATAAATTAAAATGGGTTGTTTCAGGCGGAAGCACGGGTCAGGAGTCTATTAGAAACGGTGTTTATAGCCTGGAGGGTAAGGCAAATCCGGATGATACGGTAATTATTCATGATGGTATTCGCCCTCTTGTTGAACCGTCTGTTCTTACAGATGTTATTAGTAAATGCAAGCAATATGGAAATGCTGTGACATCCATGCCGTACAATGAGCAGATTTTTGTCGTGGATAAGGAGAATGAAGCCACGACCACGCAGTATATTCCGCGTGAAACGCTACGTCGAGTTTCCACACCGCAAGCTTACAAATTTGATTTGCTGGATCGTAAATACCATGAAGCGTTTGAAAAAGAAATCGGTATTTATGGATCATCCTATACGAACACAATGATGGTTGAATTAGGAGAGCGCCTTTACTTTGCAGCCGGCTCCGATAAGAACATCAAATTGACGACCAAAGATGATCTTGAAATGTTCAAGGCTTACTTAAAGGCAGATAAAGACAGCTGGCTGAAATAAGGAGAGGACTATGATAGATAATTCAATTTACAGAGAAGACATTAAATATGTAGCTGGTTTGGATCTGCCGTGGGAAAAGCTGAGTAATAAAAGTATCTTAATTACCGGAGCTAGTGGCTTGATTGGCAGCTTTTTGATTGATGTTTTAATGGAAAAAAACCTGCATGGATTGAATTGCAAGGTATATGCATTGGGACGGAATCTTGAAAAGGCAAAGAATCGATTTGAGAGGTATTGGACATCACCTTTTTTTGAATTTGTGCCACATGATATTAATGAGCCATTGGAATTGGAGAAGGCTGATCAGGTAGATTTTGTGGTTCATCTCGCAAGTAATACGCATCCGGTGGCATATGCAACAGATCCGATTGGAACTGTGACTGCAAATATTATCGGAACAAATAATCTTCTGAAATTTGCGGTAAAACATCATGCAGAACGTTTTGCATTCGCATCCTCAAATGAAATTTACGGTGAAAACAGAGGAGATGTAGAATTCTTCGACGAGAAGTATTGTGGTTACATTGATTCGAATACATTGCGAGCTGGTTATCCAGAGAGTAAACGTTGTGGTGAAGCTCTATGTCAGGCATATAAAAAACAGGAAAACTTGGATGTCGTTATTCCTAGATTTACCCGCTCTTATGGTCCGACTATGTTAAAGACCGATACAAAAGCTATTTCACAGTTTATTAAAAAGGCAGTGGACGGCGATAACATTGTTTTGAAGAGTACTGGAACACAGTACTATTCCTACACCTATGTGGCAGATGCAGTGGCAGGATTTTTAACAGTTATTCTGAAAGGTGAAAGTGGTGAAGCCTACAACATTGCGGATGAAGCGTCTGATATTATGCTGAAAGATCTTGCAAAGATTATTGCTGATTTTGCGGGTAAAGAGGTCGTATTTGAATTGCCTGACGAAACCGAAAAAGCTGGATACAGTAAGGCAACAAAGGCTAGACTTGATGGTTCTAAACTGAAAAAACTTGGTTGGACAGCTAGATATGATATTAAACAAGGCCTGGAAAGAACTATGAAAATGCTGACTGAAATAAGCGAGTAAAAAATGTTTGATGTGAGGAACAGTAATGAATTTATTGTTTATACAGGGTGGCTCTAGGTGGAAATATGACTCAGAAGGAACACTTTATACAGACCCGAATTTTAATTCGCAGATTTGGAGCCGATATAAAGGATACTGTGACGAGTTAACTGTAGTATTGCGTAGAGAGGATCGAATTTACACAAAGGAAGAAGCGCGGATAAAATTTAATGAAATTGGTAACTCAATTGATCACTGTGTGGCACTCCCTGATATGTATAGACCTCTTTCAAATGCATTGTCGTGTCAAAAGAGAATGTTGGTAAAAAGAACCATTGAATCTGAAGTGAAAAAAGCAGACAAAGTGATTATTCGATCCTTGGGAAATATCTATACTAATACGGCGTTAAAATACGCACAAAAGTATCATAAGCCGTATTTGGTTGAGGTTACTGGTTTTGCATGGGAATCGTTGTGGTATCATAGCTTGCACGGAAAATTTGTTGCAGGATTCAAGGAAAAACAATATAAGAGATTAATAAAAAATGTAAAGTATGGTGTGTATGTGACAAATGAAGCCTTACAAAAAAGATATCCATGCAAAGGAGAAATGTTGGGATGCTCTGATGTTGAGCTTATGCCTTCAGACGATAAATTGCTTGAAAATCGTATTCTGAAAATACAAAAGCATACAGGCAGGATTGTGCTAGGGACAGCTGCTTTTTTGGATGTTGGCTGGAAGGCGCAGGAGTATGTTGTTCGTGCCATGGGAGAGTTAAAAAATAGAGGGTTAAATAATTTCAAGTATGAAATGATTGGAAATGGATCAGGAGATAAACTGAAAAAGTTAATCGCTGAATTGCATCTGGAAGATTGTGTTTCTATCTTGGGAGCGAAGCCGCACAGTGAAGTTTTTTCATGGCTTGATTCAATCGATATTTATGTGCAGCCTAGTTTTATGGAAGGTTTGTGCCGATCGATCGTTGAGGCAATGAGTAGAGCATGTCCGGTGATATGCACGAATGTTGGCGGAAATTACGAACTGGTTTCAAGTGATTGCCTGTTTGAAAAAGCGGATTATGTTAAACTTGCTGATATACTCGAAAAAATGGTGAAACCAGAAATGCAAATTGAAGAAGCAAAACGGAATTTTGAAAAATCAAAAGAATATAATAAAGAAGACTTAAATAAGAAGAGAGATGCTTTTTATCGACGCTTTATTGAGTCTGGAGTAGAGTGAGGATGCTATGATTTCATTAGTGATGACAACATATAATGGATTAAAGTATATTTCTGAACAGCTTGAGTCAATAAAAAATCAAACAGTGTTACCGGATGAGGTTTTAATCTACGATGACAGATCCACTGATGGAACATATGAGTATGTGCAGGAGTATATCCAAACAAACAAATTAGACAAATGGAATGTCGTAAGAAACAAAGAGAATAAAGGGTATTCTTTGAATTTTAGCGATGCAATGAAAGAATCGCATGGAGATATAGTCTTTCTCTGCGATCAAGATGATATATGGCATTTAGATAAAATTAAGGTGATGTCAGAAATAATGAATTCACACCCGGAAATTGAACTTCTTGCATCGAATGTTCATCCTTTTTATATGGGGGAGCACCCACAAAGAGTCCATTATCAGAAGTATAAGGGTGATTTAATTAAAATTCGACGGTTGGGAGAATGGATTAAGCCAGCAAGGCCGGGATGCACAATGTGTTTTAGAAGAACCCTAATGAAGAATTATCAAAGTTTGTGGTTTAGAGAATACCCACATGATTGTTTACTTTGGGGCCTTGCGGTTTTACAAGGAAAAGCCTATATCTACAATAGAGAAACTATTGAGTTCAGAAGACATGATAGTAATGCTTCTAGTCGAGGTGGATATGACGTTAACTATCGAATTCGTGGAATTGAAAATGAGATTCGCATTATAAATCAAGCTGATAATTACTTTGAATTGCATGATTTAAAACTGCATAGTTTCTTAAGAATTCAAAAAAGAGTTTATGAAAAAAGAAAAGACTGTTTAATAAATACGAAGTTGATTTCGTCGGTTATGATGGTTCGGTATTTACGTTATTATGGGCAGACACGTTTTTGGATGACAGATTTATATTATGTTCTAAAAAACAAACATAAATAAGTGTGTGACTAGCTGAATCAGATTTATTTTAGAGCTTTTTGGAGGTGACTGGACATGACGCTCATGTTAATGGTGTTTATAACATTTCTGATTTTTTTAGTCGCATATAATACACTCGGTAAAGATGTGATGTCTCCCACATTTTTGCTTGTTGCAGGATATCTATTGTCTTTTGTGTCAACGCTGTATAATATCAAAGATTGGAAGGTTTCGATTGGATTTCTGACGATGACTGTATTTCTTCTTGGAATGCTGTCTTTCTTTGTCGGAGAGTATGTTGTGAAGCGAAGAACCGCTACTGCTCGATCACAGAGTATGCCGATAGAGATTGAATACATTGATATAGATAAATGGAAATACGTTGTGGTAGTGGTGTCATGTACAGTTATTCTTGTGTTGACATATAGAGAAGTTGTAAGAATTGCAAATTTGAATTTTGCAAGTTGGGGAAATCTAGCCTATAACTTCAAAGCGAATTCGATGAATGCTGATCTTGAAGGTGCAGGGCTTAGTTCTTTTGTACAGCAGATTAACAAAATTACTAAAGGATTTGCATATGCATTTCTTTTTGTTTTCGTTAACAATATATTTGCTCAAAAAACTAAGACGGAAAGAATAGCAAATTTTGCAAATCTTATACCAGGTGTTCTGTTTTCAGCACAGTGTATTTTGAAAGGTGGACGATTTCCTGTTGTCGCGTTTATCATTGGAGCTTTTTTCTTATATTATTATTTTTGGCGACGGACAAAGGGATGGGGAAAAGTCATACCAGTCAAATATATTGTACGCATCGTTTTGATAATAGCTGGAGTTATTGCAGCGTTCTGGTTTTCTAAGGAACTGGTAGGGCGTCTTTCAAAAGATAACGATTTGATGGGATATGTTACGCGATATTTTGGTGGTGGTCCAGTACTTTTTGAATTGTATCTTAAAGATAGTTCAATGCTTCATGATGCCCCAAATGAAACTTTTGCCGGATTAATATCATCATTAAATAAATTTGGCTTTAATTTGACAGGTAGAGCTTATCATGAATTTCGTGCGGCTTCAGGAATCACGATTGGAAATGCTTACTCTGCATTGAGAAATTATTACCATGACTATAGTATCTTTGGTGTTATATTATTTAATTATATACTTACATTCGTTTTCTCTATAAAATATTATGATTTGAAATATTGTTCGGATATTACATACAAAAAGGCATTTTCATTAACTTTGTATGCATCTTTTATTTATACCGTGTTTTTTCAATTTTTTACTGACTACTTTTTTGCGAGGTTATCAGTCGGACTTTTTATTGAAGTGATAGTTTTACGTATATGCTTTTGGTTTGTTATGAGGCTGAAAGTGTGTTTTGGAAGGAGGTAATATTGTGAATATACTTGTTATTCATTCACATAATGCAAATAGAGGAGATGAAGCTGCTGTTAAAGCAATGGTTGATGAACTCCTTATAAAATATCCGGGAGCCAAGATTACGATTTCTAATAATGGATTTACACCATATCCTGGTATGCCGGAAAATGTAATCCAAATTGATCGCTTTCCGAAGCTTGAATCGAGAATCGCACAATTGGAATTTTTCATTGTCCTTTTGTTTAAAGGGAAGTTTGCACTTACAAAAGAAGCAAGAAAATTTATTCGTGCATTAAAAGAAGCAGATGTTGTCTTACATGCACCAGGAGGTCCATCCATTGGCGATACATATTTTAAAGCGGAAAAATTGTATTTATGGCGTCTGAATTTAATCCGTCGAATGGGGATCCCATATATTTTTTATGCTCCATCAATGGGACCATTTAATTGCGCATCTAGAAATAAACTAAGAAAAGAAGTAATTTCTGGTGCAGAAAGAATTATTTTAAGAGATCCTATTTCGGTAAAATATGTTAAGGACTTTTTGCCGGGTGTTGAGGTTGAACAGGCGTTGGACTCAGCATTACAGCATGATATTGATATTGATAAAAACGAAAGAAAATACAATAACTATCCAGAACTCAAAAATTTTATTGAGAACCACGAAAAATGTATAGGCATCACAATAACGGATTTAAAGTGGCATCCAGTACATAAAAATGAAAAGATAATAGAACAGATTCCAACAGCATTCAAGGCATTTATAACTCAAAAAGTCAAAGAAGGATATGGCGTTATTTTTATTCCACAGTTATATGGTAACTTGAATGATACAAAGGTCATGAATGATTACATGTTAGACTCTGATACATTTATGATTGATGCTTTTTCAGAAGAACGAGATACTTACTTTCAGCAATATGTTATTGGCAAGTTATACGCTGTAGTCGGTATGAGATATCATAGTAATATTTTTTCAGCAAAAATGGGAATCCCATTTGTATCAGTATCGTATGAGCAAAAAATGAAGGGATTTATGCAATCTATAGGTTTGAGTGAGTACTGTATTGATTTGAATGAGTTGTCAGAGAAAACATTATTTGCAAAGTTTGGGCAACTGGAAGCAAATCATGATGCTTATAAAAATAGGTTGAAAAATATTCATTCGGATATGAAGCAACAGGCGTATAAAACAACGGAAATTGTAGTTAATTTCTTGCAAGAAAAAGGAGTAACAAATGCCTGAATTAAAGAAAAAAATTAAATTCATCATTGATAGATTTTCGATGATATATGAATTTTGGTGTGATTACTGTAATTATAGGAGATGGAATTATAATAATCCTAAAGTTGTTACAAGAGCAGCACAGGAATCGAAAATGCTGCTATGGTGGAAAAACTGAAAACATATGATACATATCGGATTGATGGTCTTACAGCAGGCATCAAGTATGATACACGAGCAAATCTAATGAGTAATATAGACAAGCCTTTTCCAGAGTTTTTTTATAGTCGACATTCAATGCGGCAGTTTGAAAGTAAATCCATTAACATTGAAGATGTGGAAAAAGCTATTAAAATCGCGCAAAAAGCTCCAACTGCATGTAATCGCCAAGCTAGTAAAGTTTATTTGTATAAGGATAAGGCAACAAATGATGCTCTAGGAGAACTGATTACAGGAAATACTGGTTTTCAGCAAGAGGTACCAAATTATCTTGTTGTTACGGCAGACGTCTCTGCGTTTTATGACACGTTTGAGAGAAATCAAGTATATGTTGAAGCCGGACTGTTTTCAATGGCTCTTGTTGAGGCATTACATTATTATGGAATTGGAAGTTGTATTCTCCAAAATGGCGAATACTATAAGAAAAATAAAAAATTCAAGGAAATTTGCAAAACATTCCGGAGAACGAGCGTATTATTTTGTTTGTTGCAACTGGATATTATAAAAATAAATTTTCCTATGCGATGTCACTACGAAAGAATGTTGAGGATGTGTTTATTGTAAAATAAGAAGGAACATTTGTTAATATGGTAGATAGAAATAAAGAACTAGCTATAAATACAGTTATACTTGGAATTGGACAGCTAATTCCTAAATTTTTGGCAATTGTGTTGTTGCCGCTGTTAACATCATACTTAACAACAGAAGAATATGGAAATTACGATCTGATTTTAAGTATTGCGAGTTTATTGATTCCGGTTGTAACCATGCAAATACAGCAAGCAGTATTTCGTTACTTGCTTGCATCGAAGAGCGCTGAAAATAAAACGCTTTATGTGACAGGGTCGCTGGTTTATATTGGCATATCGTCTGTAGTATGTTATCCGATTGTGTATTTGATTTTGAGACTATTCAAAATCGATTCATTATCGGCAGTTTTAATTTGTTTGCTTTTTTTAAGCGAAGCTCTTTATTCACTTTTGGGGCAAATCGTTCGTGGTTTAGGATACAATGCTAAATATTCTGTAAGTGTTGTGGTTTATTCAGCGGTCAATCTTGCTGCAACAGCCGTTATGCTGATGGGATTTCATTTGGGTCTTCAAGGGGTGATTATATCTCTAACAATAGGCTACTTGAGTTCAGATCTCTATATGGTATTCGTATCTGGTATGCTAGCCTATTTTAAACTGGACGAGTTTTCCAGAAAGGCGCTTAAGGAACTGCTTGATTTTTCAATGCCTATTGTTCCTAGTTCTATTGCATTATGGGTTGTAAACCTGTCAGATCGTTTGATTATCATTAACTTTATGGGCGCGGCGGCAAATGGAATCTATGCTGTTGCCAATAAAATACCTTCGTTATATAGTACTGCGTACGGTATTTTTAATTTGGCGTGGACAGAAACCGCTTCAAAAGTTTCTGATGATGGGGATCCCGCTGAATATTACACAAAACTCTTTTCTGGTTTATTTAAGTTTTTGATTGGAGTTATGTTAGCTTTGATAGCAGTGACCCCTATTATTTTTAAAGTGCTGGTTAAAGGCGATTATGGAACTGCTTTTTTTCAGGTGCCAATATTGTACTTTGGAATATTCTTTAATAGTCTTGTTGATTTTTACAGTGGAATCTATATTGCATTAAAAAGAACAAAACAGGTGGGATATTCATCGGTTGCCGGTGCTGCAATCAATGCATTAATTAATATTTTTCTTATTGGGAAAATTGGGCTGTACGCTGCATCCATTTCAACTGCGGTATCTTTTTTGGTGATTGCGGTTTATAGAGCAGTTGATCTTAATAAGGTTATTGAAATCAAATATAATAAAAGAGAAATTGTAATTGGAATGAGTTGTTTTCTTGTAGCTGCAGTTTGTTTGAATCAGTCTAATATGCTAAAAATAGCGACTTGTTTTCTTTTTGCCATTGTTTATAATATTACTCAAAATATTCAGATTATTAAAAAAATTGTGCGTAAATTTTTAAAGAAGTGACTACTGAGAAAAATGGATTGCGAAATTTGTAATGTGAAATATAAACTGTTGACATAAAGTGAAAGAGGAATAAAATCTTGAGAGCAGAGCAGAGCAGAGCAGAGCAGAGCAGAGCAGAGCAGAGCAGAGCAGAGC
>ERZ780149.632-NODE-632-length-44181-cov-4.373771_pt1 | contig 44181 bp, 29 predicted proteins | sample MGYA00511367_ERZ780149 | MGnify/ENA primary metagenome ERZ780149 (study PRJEB29588, sample SAMEA2153852) | human gut metagenome | biome: human gut; feature: human-associated habitat; material: faeces | place: Denmark | collected 2008/2010 ... | reverse complement strand
TCTGCTGCTGTGTATCTGCTACACAGACAGGTAAGGAAATGCAGTTCTTCGGAGCAAGAGCAAACCTTGCAAAAGCGCTGTTGTACGCAATCAATGGTGGTGTGGATGAAAAAGAATTTAATCAGGTCGGACCGGCCTACAAACCGATTACGTCCGAATACCTTGACTATGATGAGGTTATGGAAAGTTATGACCGCATGCTTGACTGGCTGGCAGGTCTGTATGTAAATATTTTGAACCTGATTCAGTATATGCATGATAAATATTATTACGAGGCTGCTGAGATGGCTCTTATTGATACCGATGTACGCCGTACATTCGCAACCGGTATCGCAGGATTCTCTCATGTAATTGACTCTTTGAGTGCAATTAAGTACGCAAAAGTTAAGACGGTTCGTAATGAAGATGGTATTGTAGTAGGATTTGAGACAGAGGGAGACTTCCCACGTTACGGTAACGATGATGAGCGTGCCGATGAGATTGGTGTATGGCTTCTTGGTACATTCCTTGATAAGATTAAAAAATATCATACGTACCGTGATTCCGAGCCGACAACATCGATTCTTACCATTACTTCCAATGTGGTATATGGTAAAGCAACCGGTATGATGCCGGATGGAAGAAAAGCATTTACTCCATTTGCACCTGGTGCATCACCAAGTTACGGAGCAGAGCAGAATGGTTTGCTTGCTTCCCTGAACTCCGTTGCTAAACTCCCATATCACTGGGCTTTGGATGGAATTTCCAATACGCAGACGATTAATCCGGACGCATTGGGACATAATGAGGATGAGCGTAAGAACAATTTGGTTCAGGTACTTGACGGATACTTCGATCAGGGAGCACATCACTTGAATGTCAATGTATTTGGAAAAGAAAAATTGTTGGATGCACAGAAACATCCGGAAAAAGAAGAATACGCAAACTTTACGATTCGTGTATCCGGTTATGCCGTTAAATTTATCGATTTGACCGAAGAACAGCAGAATGATGTAATTGCACGTACCTGCCACGGAAGAATGTAAAGTAAAACTTCAAAAAAATCTGGATGCACAGCCGGGAAGTTTGTCCCGGTTGTGCATCTTTTTCAAGTGAAAGAGAGGTAATTATGAAGGGATATGTTCATAGTATTGAGACATTTGGTCTGGTGGATGGACCGGGAGTGAGATATGTACTTTTTGTGCAGGGATGTAAGATGCGCTGTCGGTATTGCCACAATCCGGAGACTTGGAAGATTTGCACAGATGAAGATGAAAAAATGGATGTCGGACTTGGCTGGCAGACGGCAAAAGAGGCATTTGATCGTGCTTACCGTTATCAGAATTACTGGAAAAATAATGGAGGGATTACCGTTAGTGGCGGCGAGCCATTGTTACAGATTGATTTTGTTACAGAACTTTTTAGGTATGCAAAAGAAAAGGGGGTTCACACGACTTTAGATACCAGTGGAAGTATTTATGGAGAAGAACCGGCAACCGTTGAAAAGTTTGAAAAACTGATGGAAGTTACAGACCTTGTAATGTTAGATATCAAGGAAATGGATGAGGAAAAACACAGGGAATTGACAGGTAGAAGTAACAAAAATATTCTTGCGATGGCAGATAAAATGAATGAAATGGGAAAAGAAATGTGGATTCGCCATGTTCTTGTTCCGGGGCTTACTGATGGCAAAGAGGATTTGAAAGCGCTTCGAAAAAAACTGGATGAGTGGACGAATGTGAGCCGCGTGGAAATTCTACCGTACCACACACTTGGTCTTTTTAAATGGGAAAATCTTGGCATTCCATATTCACTTGAAGGTGTTCCGGTGCCAACGGAGGAACAAGTGAAGGAAGCAGAAGAAATATTGGGGATAAAAAAATAATAGGAATTTCATGGAAAATATGATATAATGAAAGGCAAATTACATGAGGAAAAGAAGGAGTTACAAAAAATGAGTGATTACAAGTTAAATACAAGATGTGTGCAGGGAGGCTATACGCCGGGAAACGGGGAACCAAGACAGATTCCAATTATTCAGTCAACTACATTTAAGTATGATACCAGCGAGGATATGGGAAGATTGTTTGATTTGGAGGCGGAAGGGTATTTTTATACACGTCTTCAGAATCCGACTAATGATATGGTCGCGGCTAAAATTGCTGAACTTGAGGGGGGTACAGCAGCAATGCTTACATCTTCCGGACAGGCTGCCAATTTCTTTGCGCTTTTTAACATTTGCGAAAATGGAAGTCATATTGTTTCTTCCTCCAGCATTTACGGAGGAACCTTTAACTTAATTGAAGTGACAATGAAAAAGATGGGAATTGATGTTACATTTGTTTCTCCGGACTGTACAGAAGAGGAACTGAATGCGGCATTCAAAGATAACACAAGAGCGGTATTTGGCGAGACGATTGCCAATCCGGCACTTACGGTTTTGGACATTGAAAAATTTGCGAGAGCAGCACATGCACACGGGGTACCGCTGATTGTAGATAATACATTCCCGACACCGATTAACTGCCGCCCAATTGAGTGGGGAGCTGATATTGTTACTCATTCGACGACAAAGTACATGGATGGCCACGGTGCAGCAGTAGGCGGTGCAATTGTGGATTCCGGCAAGTTTGACTGGATGGCTCATGCAGATAAATTCCCGGGACTTTGTACACCGGATGAGTCGTATCACGGAATCACGTATGCAGAGAAGTTTGGTAAGGAAGGCGCATTTATTACAAAATGTACCGCACAGTTGATGCGTGATCTTGGTTGTATTCAATCTCCGCAGCATGCCTTTTATTTGAATCTTGGCTTGGAGTCTCTTCACGTGAGAATGCCACGCCACGTGGAAAATGCACAGGCGGTTGCAGAATTCTTGGAAAGTCATGAAAAGGTAGCGCATGTAAGTTACTCCGGTCTTAAAAGTGACCCGTATTATGAATTAGGTCAGAAATATCTGCCAAATGGTGGATGCGGCGTTGTTTCTTTTGAATTAAAAGGCGGCCGTGCGGCGGCAGAAAGTTTTATGAAACGTTTGAAACTGGCAGCAATCGAAACCCATGTTGCAGATGCCAGAACGTGTTGCTTAAATCCGGCAACATCGACACACCGCCAGATGAATGATGAGCAGCTTTTGGCAGCCGGTATTCCGGCAGGACTTGTTCGCATTTCCTGCGGACTTGAAGATAAAGAGGATTTAATTGCTGATTTGAAACAGGCATTAGAGGATTAAATTGACATAAAAGCCAGCGAAGATGCTGGCTTTTTACATTTTTAGCGGAAAAGAGAAGCGTATTTTTTTGGGGTGAATCCGGTTAGTTTTTTAAATGTAGTAATGAAATGATTGTATATGGTGGTTCCGGTTTGCTCTGTAATGTTTGAGCTGAAACTGAAGAACAAAAAGGTTATTGACGAAAAAAGTAATTGAATCAAATAAGTATCAACAAGCAAATGATATCCTGCCTGTTTTTTCTGCATAGCGTGCGCCATTGACTGAAATTGCCCGGTAAAATACATCTGTTCGTTTTCTGTTAGCAAAATCAGATTTTTTTCACCAATCATTCGGTCTGTAAAACAGGCTGCAAGATTTAGATTTTCCTCTTTATATTTTTGAAAAAAGGAAGGTGGAATATGGATGTAGATTCGTTTGTAAGGCAGTTCTGTCCCGTTAATCGCTTTGTGAATTTCTAAATCGTTGATAAGCATGAGACTTCCCGGTGTTAAATGGTAAAAAGTATGCTGCACACAGAAGTCAATTTCGCCTTCTAACAGAAAAAATATTTCATAAAAATTGTGCAGGTGAAAATCACCTACATAATTTTGTTTGGATGAAATCAAGTTAAATGTGATTTCGTCAGAATATTCTTGTGTCATTTTATATTCTCCTTTAAATAGCAATATTACAAAGTTTTTTAACAATATACCGAAAGTCTTTTTGTATTTTTTGAATTATAATCAATTATAAAAGAAAATACAAGCAGACTGGCAGTATGTTAGGCAGTTTCATGGCATGGAAAATGGCAAATGGGTTCATATGATGGATTCAGCACATACCGGATTTCGTAACTGGGATGATAATGACTGGACATATCCTCAGATAAGAATGGTAAATCCGATTCCACGAGGGAAAATCGTAGTTAGTTTCCGGGGAAATTCTGCGCTGGAAAGAACAGGTATTTTCATGGAAAATGAGGGCTGTATTTGTATGGATGCCAGCCATTTTACGAAGAAAGCAGATGTTAAAGGCGGCAGCTTTGAGGTGATAAAACGACTGGGGCGTACATCAGATGCCATTAAATCTTTTCCGGTTACAAAAAACTGGGAGAAAGAAAAAAATAGACCCTATGTGGAATATGATTTTTATTCCGAGGAGGGCGGAGAATATGAACTGCATTTGTATTTGGCACCACCGGAAAGTTATTTTTCAGTGTAAATAAATAGGAAATTATACCAAATTGACGAAAGCAAAAATGAGTGGTACTATTTTCGTATCAAAATAAAAGATTTAACGGAGGATTAAGTAATGGAGGAACGATTAAAGCGCCAGCTTGATTTTGCTTTGGAAATTGACAAAGAAAAAAATATTTTCAGACAGACTCACCTTTCCGGGCACGGACGCAACGAAAATGATGCGGAGCATGCCTGGCATATGGCGATTATGGCGTATCTTTTAAAAGAGTATGCGAACGAACCGGTTGATATTGCGAAAGTAATGCTTATGTGTTTGATTCACGATATTGTCGAAATTGATGCGGGGGATACCTATGCGTATGATGAGGAAGCGTTAAAGACGCAGAAAGCCCGTGAAGATGCAGCGAAAGAAAGAATTTTTTCTATTTTGCCGGAGGAGCAAAAAGAAGAGTTTATGGCACTTTTCGACGAATTTGAAGAGTTTGCCACGCCGGAGTCGAAGTTTGCCCATGCGATGGATAATTTGCAGCCACTTATGTTAAATAACAGCAACGATGGCGGAGACTGGCGAAGGCATGAGGTCTGCGCAGAGCAGGTGTACGGCAGACAAAATAAAACACGCCTTGGTTCGGAGAAACTATATGAAATTACGAAACAGATTATCGAAGAAAATATTGAGAAGGGAAATATCAAACGCTGATGTTTTTTGCTAAAGTCTGTTGACTTTGGAAGTGAGGAAACAGCAAGTTGCTTTTCTTAATGCTAATATGCTGATATGATATTAGTGTTGGAGGTGAAAACAATGGAAACAAAAAATGTGATATTAGAACTTCGTACGAAAAAGGGATTATCTCAGGATGAATTAGCTGATAAGGTAATGGTTACAAGACAGGCAGTTTCACGCTGGGAAAATGGTGAAACTGTCCCCAATACAGAAACGCTAAAGCTTTTATCAAAGGAATTCAATGTTACAATTAATACGCTTTTAGGTGCTCCCAGACAACTGATTTGTCAGTGCTGTGGAATGCCTTTGGAAGATGAAATTGTTAGTCATGATAGGGATGGCTCTTTGAATGAGAATTACTGTAAGTGGTGTTATGCCGATGGAACTTATACCTACAGCAATATGGACGATTTGATTGATGTGTGTGTAAAGCATATGATAAATCAAGGCTTTACAGAAGAACAGGCGCGTGCTCATATGAAAGCAACTCTTCCGACATTGGATTATTGGAAGAAGTATGAACAGCTTAGCGATGATGGGCAGTTTGAAATGTTTAAGGAACAGCTGATAAAAGAAATCAATGAACTTCCTATTGAAGGAATGCCAAAGGTTGAAAAACTGAATGCATTGGTTGGGGCCTATGTGAATTTGGCGTATCCATTACCAAGTGGTGTAAGCGTAAAGTTCTTAAACGACCAGACAACATATCTGGGAAATCAGTTAGAATCCGAATTCGGTGATGACAGATGTTATGGTGTCTTAGCGAATATGGATTTTATAATGATTTGCACATATGAGGCAGAAGGAAAAAATCCAGAGCTGATTCTTTATAAGAAAAGATAAGTATTTATAGCTAGCTGTGTTGTTGAAAAAGAAAATGATGCTAATTTGTTGACTGGATTTGAAAAAGTTACAAATGCAGTCAACCATTTTCCGAGTAAGTGTTGACCGTAAAAAGAGTTTTAATAAAATAGGTCAAAAAAATAATGAAAATAAATGACTGTTTTTGTAATAATGTTAATTTCAGTCAACAAATAAATTGAAAAGGTTGACCTAAATTAGAAAAAAACGAAAACAGGTCAAATAAAAACGCAAATAGGGATGACTGTAAATGGAGTTTTTTGAAATCAGGTCAACAGGAAGATTGTTATTGTAGAAAAATTTATATATCTTATGATATTCTGAATTTTGAAATAAAAATATCGATGGATAATAGATGTTTGACATAATTCTAGTTTGATGTTAATATAGTGATAGAAAAAGTGCTACCGATAGACGGTTAGCCTGATTATTTTTTTAGTGCAAAATGATCGCTAAGTTTCTCAGGACTGGGCGGTCATTTTTGTGTTTTATAATTGCTCTTAGAACCAACGGTATAACCAAGAGCAAAGCATGTAATACATAAGCTGATGATGGCTATAAACAATTCCGTTGTAAGCATAAGCACAAATCCTCCTCATGAGATTTCCATAAAGGATTTCTATGTAAACGCAGGCTAATACTCCTGCGACGAAGGCGAACCGCCTACCGAATAGGGTAGCACTAATGATAGTTTAACACACATGTGTATTGTAATCAACAATTACTTTTTTATACACCTTATTATTTGATACAAAACTGAGTTTGAAATGATGCTTTTGTGACGATTGTTCGTTGCCGGTTCCTTTGGCTTCCAGTAATTCCGCAGAAAAACTTTGTGACTCGTGGGTTTGAGTGCGTCGGTATGCAGCACTGGTAGTTTCAGTGCCCATACCGCTACGCACTCAACAAACGGGAGTGCCCACGAGACGCAAAATTTTTCTGCGGAATTACGGAAAACAAAAAAGTGCTAACGAACAATTGATACAAACTACTCAACAAAAATATCGACCTTCCCCCCTTTTTATGTTATAATAACTCATTATGACTTAGGAAGGGGGCTTTTTGCATATGAACAAAGACAAGAAAAATGTTTGTATCGGGTTGTTAGCACATGTGGACGCAGGAAAAACAACGTTGTCAGAAGCCCTTTTGTATCAGGCGGGAGTGTTGAAAAATCCGGGACGTGTGGACAAGGGGGATGCCTACTTAGATACATTTGCGATGGAAAAAGAGAGAGGAATCACGATTTTTTCCAAGCAGGCAGTTTTTTCGTGGGAGGATATGCAGGTGACGTTGTTGGATACGCCGGGGCATATTGATTTTTCAGCGGAGATGGAGAGGACATTACAGGTTCTTGATTATGCCGTGTTAGTAATTAGCGGACCGGATGGGGTGCAGGGGCACACACAGACACTGTGGAAACTTTTGGAAAAATATCAGATTCCGGTTTTTATTTTTGTAAATAAAATGGATCAGCCGGGAACGGAAAAAGAATTTATTTTAGGAGAACTTCAGGCAAAACTAAATTCTTCGGTGACAGATTTTTCAGAATTACAAAGTGAAGAATTTTATGAGCAGGTTTCTCTTTGCGAAGAAGAAATGCTGAATCAGTATTTAGAACAGGGAGAAGTGGAAGTTTCGCAGATCGCAGAAAAAATCAGCGAGAGAAAGATTTTTCCTTGTGTGTTTGGTTCGGCACTGCGGATGGAAGGCGTTAAGCATTTACTGGAGGTAATGCAGACATTCCTTTTGGAGCCATCTTACGATGAGGTGTTTGGAGCAAAAGTGTTTAAAATAATGCGTGATGATAAGGGAGCCAGACTCACTTATGTTAAAGTGACCGGAGGGCAGTTAAAACCTCGTATGGAACTGTCCGATAAAAAGGGTGAGTGGACAGAAAAAATTAATCAAATCCGTGTGTACTCAGGAAGCCGTTTTGAGACTGTGGCACAAGCAGTTCCGGGTATGATTTGTGCACTGACGGGGCTTACAAAGACGTATCCCGGTGAGGGACTTGGAGCAGAGTTTGACAGCGGCGCACCGGTATTGGAGCCGGTACTGACTTACCGCATTTTATTTCCGGATGGAGAAGAACCGGCAAAAATGCTTCCAAAACTTCGTGAGATTGAGGAAGAGGAACCGGCGCTTCACATTGTCTGGAATGAAGAATTACAGGAAATTCATGCGCAGGTGATGGGAGAAGTGCAGATTGAAATTATTAAGCGGTGGATTTTGGAGCGGTATGGTGTTTGTGTCACATTTGGAACCGGCAACATTGTTTACAAAGAGACGATTTGCGAGCCGGTCGAGGGTGTCGGTCATTATGAGCCATTACGGCACTATGCGGAAGTTCACTTGTGGATGGAGCCGCTTGCCGTGGGGAGCGGTGTTCAGATTTCGACAGACTGCAGTGAAGATAAGCTGGACAAAAACTGGCAGCGGCTGATTTTGACGCATTTGGCAGAAAAAGAACATAAAGGTGTGCTTACGGGAGCCGGACTTACCGATGTAAAACTTACATTAATTGCCGGCAGAGCGCATAATAAACATACCGAGGGCGGAGATTTCCGTGAGGCGACTTATCGTGCCGTGCGTCAGGGACTGATGCAGACAAAATCGGTTTTGTTAGAGCCATATTATGAATACCGACTTATTGTGCCGGAAACGTCAATTGGACGGGCGATGACAGATATTGAGCGCATGGCGGGGAGTTTTACCCTGCAGCAGAATTTACCGCAGACAAATGGCGAAGGGGCACAACCGATGGCAGTTCTTACCGGAGAAGCTCCTGTCAGTACCATGCGGGATTATACGCAGGAAGTCACCGCCTACACAAAAGGACATGGACAGTTGTTCTGCTCGCTTTTAGGATATCGTCCGTGCCACAATGCAGATGAAGTAATTGCCGCAAAACAATACGATGCTGACCATGATGTGAAAAATCCGAGTGGTTCGGTATTCTGTGCACATGGTGCCGGATTTTTTGTTCCATGGAATCAGGTGTTTGACTATATGCATATTGACACGTCAAAACGGGCAAACAGAGATTCTTCTGAAATGGAAAATGACGTGACAGAGAAAAAAGAGCCGAAAAAGCAGGAAGAAGAATGGCTGGATGTATCAGAGATTGATTCCATTTTGGAAAGAAGTTCTTTTGCCAATCGTAAGCAGGGGGTTGTTTCACACAAAGGAATTTCTGCAAAGCGGGTAAGTTCTGTCAAAGAAAAGCCGGTTGGTTTGTCAAAGCCAAGAAAAAAACAGATGCCGGATGTTAATTACCTGCTGGTTGATGGGTATAATATTATCTTTGCATGGGAAGAATTGAAAGTGCTGGCGCAAACCGACATTGCGGCGGCAAGAGGAAAGCTGATGGATATCCTGTGTAATTATCAGGGTTTTCATAAATGTGAGTTGATTTTAGTGTTTGATGCATACCGTGTGGTAAATCACAAGACAGAAATTTTGGATTATCATAACATTCATGTGGTTTACACAAAAGAGGCGGAAACGGCAGACCAGTACATTGAAAAGTTTGCTCACGAAAATGGTAAAAAATATCGTATCACCGTTGCGACATCCGATGGGTTGGAGCAGGTTATCATTCGCGGAGCCGGGTGCAGGCTTTTGTCTGCCAGAGATTTTGAGGCGGATGTGAAACGCTCAGAGCAGGCGATACGGGAAATTTTAAAAGATCAATAAGAATTGGAGGAATGACAAATGGCAGCAATTGAAATAACGAAGGAAAATTATGAAGCAGAAGTATTACAGTCGGACAAACCGGTACTGTTAGATTTTTGGGCATCCTGGTGTGGACCATGCCAGATGGTATCACCGGTAATTGAGCAGATTGGAGAGGAAAATGATTCGATCCGCGTCGGTAAAGTAAATGTGGATGAACAGGGTGAACTTACGATGCAGTTTCGTGTCGTGTCGATTCCGACATTGGTTGTTATGAAGGGTGGAGAAGAGGTAAAACGAATTGTTGGGGCTGCCTCGAAAAGCGAAATTTTAGCAATGCTGTAAAAGCAAAAGAAGGGGGAGTAAAAAATGACAGCGAAAAAGAAACGATTGCTTTTCATGGTGCTTGGCGTCTGTTTGTGTGTACTGCTTGCCGTGGTTATCGGTGATTTTGCAATTTTAGAAAACCGTAAAGAAAATGTAGAAAAACTGAACCAGTTTACTGGAATATGGACAGACAAGGATAAGCATTTTTCAATGGAAGTCCGGCGTGTAACTGCAGATGCAATCTTTTTTTCCTTAGATGAAAACAGGAATCGATTGTTTGCCGGGCGCGCAATCGGGGACGAAACATATGAATTTACATACAATTCAACAGGAAATGAGTATTTGATGGCAATTCGTCCGGGTATGAACAAAAAAATGACGATTCAGTTATTGGACAAAAAGATAAAAGTGAATTTCCCAGGAGGCGACAATAATAGGCAGAGACCGTCACAATTTAATGGATGCCTGACAAACAAAACCTCTTTAGCCGAACAAAAAGCATATTCACTTTCTTCTTATCTGGGAACAAAAAACAAACCGGCAGAAGAATTAGAAAGATATTGTTCATTTGATCGTTTAGAGGATGGCATGATTTGGCGTGTGCATACGCTGTTAGACCAAAGTGTTGAATATTATACGACAAGTCAGTTCGGTATCAATATGAACTCCACGCTTGCGGAATGCAAACAGACATTAGGAGAACTAACGAGCGAAGAAACGCTTAACTGGAATGGGATCAGCCGCCGGTTTGAAAATGATAACTACATCAGCACGATTATTACGAATGAATTTGGTGTCATTGTTGAAATGGACTGTCAGTTAAAGAATCTTCCAAATGCAAAACGAGAAGGCGAATTTTTTGTGAAAGGAAATACAGCGTATCGTTTTGCAGGAAACTATACGGGGAAAAAGAAAATTGTGCTGCCAAAAGGGTGCAGCCGGATTGCTTCACATGCGTTTGATGCAGGAGAGTATGGATATTCGCTAAGCCAAAAGCGAAAAAATACAAGAAGCATTACCATCCCGAAAGATGTTTTTGTGGAAGAAAATGCTTTTGCAAACTGCGGTTCTCTTAAAATTGAAATCGGAAGCGGAACGAAGAGAATTACCCAAGGGGCATATGCCAATATAGTTTCAAAAAAAAGCATATCGAAAAAACCGCAGTGGGTTGAAGTAACTCTTCCGTCTTCGCTTGAGGCTGTAGAGGAAAATGCATTTGCTATGCTGAAACCGACAGAGAGTTTGACGGCATACTGGGAGATTTATAACTTTGATGAAACAGAAATACCGGTAAAAATTGATTTTCATCATGTGTTAAATAGCCCTCATTTTACCTATTTGGGAGACAATGCATTTGGGGGGATTATGTTAAAAAGTCTGCCGTCATGTCTTACTTATTTGGGTAAAAATTATACGTTGAGCTCTGGAATTGAAGAGGATAATTATATCGAATCGGAAAAATTGATTTTACCGAGTTCCTTGAAAAAGATTTCATCGAATAGTATTTTTCTGTTTGAGTACACCTATAAAGTGTATTTACCGAAACAATTGGAAATTATTGAGGATAATGCGTTTATCGCCGGTGATGTAGAACAATATAAGATATCCCCAAAGGCATCAAACTTTATCCAGGAAAAAAGTATGGGAAAATGGATTCGCTCGAAAGACGGCTCTATTCTTTATGCAACTGATTACGTAAAATATTATGAAATACCTGAGAAAAGCCGGCAAAAGGCAGATGCCAAAGGTGGTTTGCTAAATAAGTACTATAAGAGAAAGAAATCGGATGTTACTGTAAATGTACCGGAGGGAATTAAAGAAATTCGTGAGATGGCAAATTTAGACTCATATTACAAAGTGTTTTTGCCAAAAACTCTTCAAAAAGTGAACGTGAGAGGAATTTTTTCATCGTATGGCAGCCAGAGGGTATTTCTGGGAAACCATGTGCCGGAATTTACAGGGACAATAGATATTAATGAGGTCGAAAAATTTCAAATTCGTGTAAAAAGAGGACTGAAACAAAAAATGTATGAGGCACTGAAAGGTCATTTGATTATGCCAGAAGAATCAAGAGATTTGAGAAAATATATTACAACTTTTTGACAAAACAAAGAATTAAACTATAATAAAATGTTGGGGGATAATCAAATTTTGAATTTTAGACCCTGGGCAGTATAAGATAGAATGGAGGAAAAAAAGAAATGAAACAATTGGTAAAGGGAATTGTCTTTGCGGCAGCAGCACTTATGCTTATGCAGGCACCGCAGGCACAGGCAAAGGTAAAAGTAAAAAAGGTAACGGTAAAGAGTAATTATGGAAGTAGTGTCCATGTTGCAGTTGGAAAAAAAGTGAAACTTACAACGACTGTGAAAGTATCACCGAATAAGTCGGCAAATAAAAAAGTTTCCTATAAATCTTCCAATAAAAAGATTGCAACGGTTTCATCATCCGGATATGTGAAAGGAATCAAAACCGGAAAATGTAAAATTACCGTGACATCCAAAAAGAATAAAAAGAAGAAAGCAAAAATTACGGTAACGGTCGTGAAGAAAGTAACATCCGTTGCGATTGAGAAGCCGAAAAATCAGTTATATGTAGGAAACAGTCTGACTTTGAAAGCGACAGTAAAACCGGCAAGTGGAAGCTATAAAAAGGTAACTTGGTCATCTTCGGACAAAAAGATTGCGACAGTTACAAAAGCCGGTGTGGTAAAAGGAATCAAAGCGGGAAATGTCACAATCAAAGCAACTTCTGTGGAGGGAAGCAAAAAAAAAGCAAGTTTGAAAATGACTGTGATGGCAACCAACAGTGTCGGTATTGCCTCTGTGGAGGTGCTTAGCAACGATGTTGTCCGGGTATCTCTGGATAAAGCGAAGGCATTGACAAACAAACAATTCAAAATAGAAGGAAAGCGCTATTCTTATGGAACATATAACCGCACCTATTCCGTGTCAAATATTCGCAACTATGATAATCGTACCTATGATATTAAGCTGACGGATGATTATAGTGTAGAAAAGGATTCCTATGTCCGCGTCACAATCTCGGATTTGCCGGGTAATGGTGTAAAAACGATGGAAGCACAGGCACTGTTTACCAAATTAAGCGAGCCAAAAGAAGAAAAATGGCTTGGAGTCGTTGGTGATGAGTGGAATAAAACAGTGGATTTAAGCGAGTATGGCTGTGGAAATCTTTCCTATCAGATTACGGGCGAGATTCCGGGAATTACCCGCAAAATTAAAAATAATGAAATCATATTCTCCGGCACATTGACAACTGTGACTGTGGGAACGGATATTACCATTAAGGCAACCGATGAAATGGGAACGAAGTTCACAAAAGTGATTCATGTGTATGTTGGAAACGAGTCTGCTATCGTGGCGAAAGCAGAGGATATGACGGTTGTGACCGGCACCCAGTTAGATGCAGTTCCATTTCTTGAGGTCCTTGGCGGCAGTGGTTCTTACAACTATTCTGCAATTTCTCTGCCGGCAGGTTTGAAGATGGATGCGGAAACCGGAACACTTAGTGGTAAAGTGTCCGGTGTTGGCGAATACCGTGTGCAGATTACGGTAAGTGATGAGAAAAATACAAACCGCATGGTTGAAATATCTGCTCTTATCCGGGTGGTTGACCAAAGAAGAGTTGCCGGTCTTGTAGTAGATGAGAAAGGAGCGCCGGTAGAAGGTGTTTCTATCGTCTGCGAGAATTTGACGGATGGCAGCATTTTTACTTCGACAACGGATGAAAAAGGAAATTATGTTGTAAATGTTGGCGAGGGAACCTATCAGATTATAGCTTCGCTTGGTGAAAGAAAAGATGCCGTATACCGGTTTACAATTGGTTCCGGCGGAAGAGAACTTAATTTTACATTATAATAAATTGTAGTAGAAAGGAATTATTTTATGCTTGCAAAAATCGTAAGAGAATGTTATGGCAAAGAAATCAGTGAATGCAGAAAGGAAGAACTTTATCATGCACTGCTTACGCTGGTGCAGAAAAAGGCAGGGGAAAAGGAAGAGAATACAGGAAAGAAGAAACTGTATTACATATCAGCAGAGTTTTTGGTTGGAAAATTGCTCAGTAATAACCTGATTAATCTTGGCATTTACGAGGAAGTAAAAAAAGAACTTTCCGATGCCGGTAAAAGTCTTACAGATTTAGAAGAATACGAGCCGGAGCCATCACTTGGCAACGGTGGTTTAGGAAGACTGGCAGCCTGCTTTTTAGATTCCATTGCGACGCTTTCTCTGCCGGGTGATGGTGTCGGATTAAATTATCACTACGGTCTGTTCCGTCAGGAATTTAAGAACAGAAAACAGATGGAAGAGCCAAATCCATGGATGAATAAGGACAGCTGGCTGATTCGCAGTGACAAATCTTTTACGGTTTCTTTTGGCGGTTTCGATGTGAAAGCATCGTTGTATGATATTTTGGTGACCGGCTACGAGAGCCGGACGAACCGCCTTCACTTGTTTGATTTGGATTCTGTGGATGAAACGATTGTTCATGATGGAATTGAATTTGACAAGGAAGACATACGAAAAAATCTGACCTTATTTTTGTATCCGGATGATTCTGATGACAAAGGCCGTCTTTTGCGCGTGTACCAGCAGTATTTTATGGTAAGCTGCGGTGCACAGCTGATTCTTTCGGAAGCAAAGGACAGAGGCTGTAATCTGCATGACCTTGCAGACTATGCGGCAATTCAGATTAACGACACGCATCCATCCATGGTGATTCCGGAATTGATTCGTCTTTTGATGAAAGAGGGAATCCCATTTGATGAAGCAGCAGAAATTGTAACAAATACCTGCGCCTACACGAATCATACGATTTTGGCAGAGGCATTGGAAAAATGGCCAATGTCGTTTATCGAAGAAGTGGCACCGGCGATTGTTCCGATTATTCAGAAATTAAATGAGAAGATAAACGCACAGTATCACGATGAAAAAGTAGCAATTATTGATGGAGAGAATCGTGTTCATATGGCACATATGGATATTCATTTTTCGCACAGTGTCAACGGCGTTGCCTATCTGCATACAGAGATTTTGAAAAATACGGAACTGCATAATTTTTATACTCTGTATCCGGAAAAATTTAATAACAAAACCAACGGTATTACATTCCGCCGCTGGCTGCTTCACGCAAATCCACTGCTTTCTTCATTCTTATCGGAAACGATTGGAGAGGAATACAGGAAAGATGCGGAAAAATTAAATGTACTTTTTGATTATCGTGATGACAAAGCGGTCTGCCGGAAATTATTAGAAATTAAAGACGCAAATAAAAAAGCACTTGCTTCTTATTTGAAACAGACACAGGGAATCAAATTGTTAGACAATGCGATTTATGATATCCAGATTAAGAGACTGCATGAGTACAAGAGACAGCAGTTAAATGCGTTGTATGCAATTCACAAATATTTGGAAATTAAGGCAGGTAAGATTCCGAAACGTCCGATTGTTCTTTTGTTTGGCGCAAAGGCAGCACCGGCGTATGTTATTGCCAAAGATATTATTCATTTGATTTTGTGCTTGCAGAGTCTGATTGAAAAAGACCGTAAGGTGAGAAAACATCTGCAGGTTGTTATGGTAGAAAACTACAACGTCACAAAGGCTGAAAAACTGATTCCGGCATGTGATATTTCGGAGCAGATTTCGCTTGCCTCGAAAGAAGCAAGTGGTACCGGCAACATGAAGTTTATGTTAAATGGTGCAATTACTTTGGGAACCGAGGATGGTGCCAATGTGGAAATTCATGAGCTTGTCGGCGATGATAACATTTATGTTTTCGGAGAGGACAGTGATACGGTAATTGCCCGCTATGAGCGTGGAGATTACTGCTCAAAAGATTATTATGAAAAAGATTCGGAGTTAAAAGAAGCCGTTGATTTTATTGTCAGCAAGAAAATGCAGAAACTTGGTGACAAGACGATGCTTACAAGACTTTATAACGAGTTATTGAATAAAGACTGGTTTATGACATTCCCGGATTACAGAGCGTATGTGGCAGCCAAAGAAAAAGCCTATGCGGATTATGAAAACAGGGAAGAATGGGCAAAGAAAATGCTTGTCAACATTTCAAAAGCAGGTTTCTTTTCCTCTGACCGTACGATTTCGCAATACAATGATGAAATCTGGCACCTGTCAGAAGGTACTAAGTAAGGAAGGAATATTTAAATAACCCCATCCCTGGCGTGTGTGGGGGAGAGAAAGATCCGTGCTGGAGTTTTTCAGCCGGATTTTTGTCTCTCTTGGGCTCATGGAAGGATATTTACTTAAAAGCAGGGCAATGGCACCGCTCACAATTGGTGTGGACATGGAGGTGCCGCTTTTCTTTGAGTAGAAAGAGCCGTTTGTTTTGTCGGGAGGGCAGCAACTGATAATATGAGAACCGGGCGCAACGACGTCCGGTTTTTTGATGCAGGAAAACGTAGGACCTGCGCCGGAGTGAGAGGAAGGAATTACATCGGTTCTTTCGGCAAAATCATACGAGCCAACGGTGATAATTTTTCGGGAGTTTCCGGGTGCACTAATAGTCTGTGGGTCAGGTCCCTGATTGCCGGCCGCAGCAACCACGATAATACCGGCATCCCAAAGCTGATTAACTTTGCGGACAAAAGCACTGTCTTCGGGATAGGCATGCCGGTCATTGGTGCCAATGGAAATATTTACAATGCGGATTTTTAAGCGCTCCTGATTTTTAAGAATCCACTGAAGCCCATTCATGATGTCATGAATGGTGCCGTTGCCCTTACTGTTTAACACTTTAACCCCAATTAGATTTGCTTGCGGTGCGATGCCTTTGTATTTTCCATGAGAAAAGGTTCCTGCTCCGGCGGCAATCCCTGCAACGTGGCTTCCGTGGCCGTTGTCGTCATAAGGCGCAGGCTTTTGATAGAGAGCATCGTACCATCCGGTGATGCGTGAGCGGTAATCCGGATGCGGAAAAAGCCCGGTGTCAACAATCGCAATCCCGATGCCCTTTCCTAAAATTCCTTGTTTATGCACTGCTTCTGAAAAAACCGCTTTACAAACTCGATTCATCTGCTGACTTCCCCCGTAACTGTATATTGGTAATATATGCATTTTGTGACGAATCGTGTCAATTCAAAAATTTTTCAAATAAATGGTTGACCGTTGGTCATTTTTGTGTTACACTGCATATAGTTAAAGTGACTGATGGTCATTTTTGAAATTATTTATCAAAAAGTAGGAGGCGTACACGATGGTAATTAAGTTTGGTAAATGGCTTACCAGACACAAAGCAGTTGTCCTGATTATCGCATTTTTATTGTTAATCCCTGCGACAATTGGTTATGTGTCAACGCGAATTAACTATGACTTGTTAAGTTATCTTCCGAATTCCCTTGAGACAGTATCCGGACAGGATACGATGGTAGATGAATTCGGGATGGGAGCCTTTTCCATGATTGTCGTAGAAGACATGGAGAAGAAGGACATTGTGGCTCTCAAAGAAAAATTGAAAAAAGTGAATCATGTGGAGGATGTTATCTGGTATGATGACGCAATGGATATTACAGTTCCGACAGAGATGCTCCCGGATAAACTTAGAGAGGGCTTGTTTAATGGGAACGCAACGATGATGATTGCCCTGTTTGACAATACAACATCGGCAGATTCAACGATGGATGCGATTACCGAAATGCGTGGTATTGTAAAGAAACAGGCATTTATCAGTGGTATGAGCGGTGTCGTCACCGATATTAAAAATCTGGCGATGGCAGAGATGCCGATTTATGTTGTTGTAGCAGCGGTGCTTTCGCTTCTCATTTTGTTACTAACGATGGATTCCCTGGTAACACCAGTTATCTTTTTGCTTGGTATCGGTATGGCGATTGTTTATAACATGGGAACGAATATGGTATTTGGAGAAATTTCCTATATTACTCAGGCGCTGACAGCGATTTTACAGCTTGGTGTAACGATGGATTATTCCATTTTCCTTTTGGAAAGTTATGAAGCCAATAAAGTCAGGTATGACGGGGATAAAAACCGTGCAATGGCACATGCGATTTCCAATACATTTACTTCCGTTACCAGTAGTTCGGTAACAACGATTGCCGGATTTGCTGCACTTTGTTTCATGACCTTTAAATTAGGTATGGACTTAGGTCTTGTTATGGCAAAAGGTGTTATCATCGGCGTTATCGTATGTTTGACTGTTTTGCCGGCATTGATTCTATGCTTTGATAAAGCAATCGATAAAACCACCCATAAGAATCTAATTCCAAATTTGGATGGTTTATCGAAAAAGATTGTAAAGGGATGGCCGGTTGTCTTAGTATTATTTTTAGTTTTACTGGGACCTGCGATGTACGGAAACAGCAATTACGAAATTTACTATGATATTGCGGGGGCACTTCCACAGTCACTGGATTCTGCCGTTGCAAATAAAAAACTCGAAGAGAAATTTAATATGAACAGCACCCATATCGTATTGATGAAAAATGGTATGGCATCCAAAGAAAAGAGTGAAATGTTAAAGAAAATTGAGGATGTGAAAGGTGTTAAATGGGCACTCGGAATTGATTCCTTTAAGGGGGTCAGCATTCCAAGCAGTATGATTCCGAAGAAACTGGAATCTAAACTAAAGAGTGATAACTATGAGATTGCCTTTGTCTGCTCCGACTATAAAGCAGCAACAGACGAGGTAAATTCACAGATTGCTGATATAAATAAGATTGTTAAGAAATACAGCAAAGATTCGATGGTAATTGGTGAGGCACCATTGACGAAGGATTTGCAGGATGTAACCGATATTGACTTAGTAAATGTAAACTATGTTTCGGTTGCTGCGATATTCCTTATAATTCTCATTACCTTTAAGTCCATTTTGATTCCGGTCATTTTGGTTATGGTAATTGAGTTTGCGATATTCTTAAATATGTCAGTGCCATTTTATACACACGAGTCGCTACCGTTTGTGGCAAGTATCGTAATCGGTACGATTCAGCTCGGTGCGACTGTAGATTACGCAATTTTGATGACGAGCCGTTATCATAAAGAGCGTGTGGTACGAAGAAAGAGTAAGAAGGAAGCAATCGATATTGCACATAAAACTTCAATTAAGTCCATTATGATAAGTGGTATGTGTTTGTTTGCTTCAACATTTGGCGTAACGATGTCGTCAAGTATTGATATGATTAAGTCAATTTGTACGTTGTTGTCCCGAGGGGCAGTAATTAGTACAATCGTTGTTATTCTTGTTCTGCCGGCGATGCTGACAGTGTTTGATAAATGGATTTGCAAGACCACATGGGATATGCGGAAAATCGATTATTAGTTTGGAGGGACGATGACTATGAATAAGAAATTGAAAAAAACTTTACAATGTACAATGTGTGCTGTGCTTAGTTTTGGTATGGTAGTGTGCAACAGCTCCTTTGTAGAAGCGAAAAAAATCAAAAAACAGGAATCTGTTTATGTCAACGCGGCAGCAGATGGTTCGGTATCCAAGATTACCGTATCGGACTGGCTGAAGGGTGCAAATGAAACAACCGGAACCATTAATGATATTTCCGATTTGAAAAACATCTCGAATGTCAAAGGAGATGAGACGTTCAAACAGAATGGTAAGGACGTTGACTGGAGCGGCGCCGGAAAAGATATTTACTATCAGGGTGAATCGGATGAAAAACTTCCGGTTGATATGAAGATTACTTACAAATTGGATGGTAAAGAAATTGCAGCAAAAGATATGCTTGGCAAGAGTGGAAAAGTGGAAATCCATGTTACCTATACGAATAAGTCTAGCCGGAAGAAAAAAATTGATGGTAAAGAAACAACAATTTATACACCATTTGTTATGGTGACCGCAATGGTTCTTTCTTCTGACCATTTTGAAAATGTCGAAGTGGATAATGCAAGAGTAGTCAATGATGGTGATAATCAGATGATTATCGGCATGGGTGTTCCGGGAATGGCTGAGAACTTAGATTTGAGTGATGATATGGCAGATAAAATCCCTTCGGATTTTACGGTAACTGCTGATACAAAAGATTTTACAATTGGTAATACATTTACCTATGGAAGTGCCAGTCTTTTGAATGATTTGGATTTAGACGATGTGGATGAGTTAGATGATTTGGAAGAAAAGCTGAATGATTTGACTGATGCATCTGACAAATTAGTTGATGGCTCTGATGATTTGTATGATAATTTGAAATTGTTTGACAGCAAAATGGGCGAGCTTAACACTTCTGTGAAGAAATTCCAGAAAGAAGGCGTAAACCGGTTGGCAAATGGAATCAGCACACTGGCAAAAGGTGCTCCGACATTAGTAAAAGGCGTTACCGATTATGCAAATGGTGTAACAACATTTGCCAAAGGAACCACAAGTTATGTAGATGGCGCAACAAAAATTACAAATGGATGTGCCTTACTTTACAAATCCGTAAAGGATATTCCAACTCAGATTCAGAGTTTTGATACCGGACTGAAGACCTACACCGGAAGTGTCGACAAACTTGGTTCAAAACAGAATGTTACGGCATTGAAATCTGGAGCAAAAGCGGTTAGTGATGGTGTGACATCGTTAAATACCAATCTTGTAAGTTTGGAAAAAACGTATGAGACGACGGATTTACTGTTAAAGAAATTGAAAGCGACCGGTGCAGATGCAACAACAGTTGCAACGTTAGAGCAGGTACTTGCCGGACAGAAACAGGCAATTCAGGCAATGAAACAGGCAACTTCCACAACCGGTGATTTGAAAGTTGGTGCTGAAAAAGTATCCGGCAGCGTAGCAACAGTAATGGACAGCTTGGATAAATTGTCTGCAAACTCCTCAACTTTGACAGAAGCTTCTACAAAATTAAAAACCAGTATGCCGACATTAGTTTCCAGTGTGAAGACATTGAAAGAGGGCGGCGATACACTGGCAAAGAACAATAAGAAGTTAAAGAGTGCGTCAAAGAAACTTGTGAAATCCGGAAAGACATTGAAAAAGAGTATTAAAACGGTAGGCAGCGGTGTGAAGAAGTTAGACAAGGGAAGCAAATCCTTAAAGAGTGCTGCCGGAAAATTGTCAACAGGTGTTGGCAAACTGGATACAGCGAGTGGTAAACTGAAAGATGGAAGCAAGAAATTAGCCGATGGAATGAGCGAGTTTAATAAGGATGGTATTGAAAAAATCAATGACACATATGAAGATGATGTCAAAGGTTTGATTGACCGTCTGAAAGCCGTTTGTGAAGTTGGAAAAGATTATAAGAGCTTCAGTGGTCTTCACGGTTCTATGAATGGTGAAGTGAAATTTGTCATTGAGACAGCAGCCATTGAAAAAGAGGACTAGGTGATTTTGTATGGGAAAATTGGATGATAAGAAAAAGCAAAAGAGAGATTCTCTGCTGATGGCAGCATTTACTCTATTTACGCAGAAGGGAATAAATGACACATCCATTTCCGATATAGCTAAAAAGGCAAATATGGCAAAAGGAACATTTTATCTTTATTTCAAAGATAAATTTGATATCCGCGACAAATTGATTGCGGATAAGGCGAGACAGGTGTTTTGCCGTGCATTAGAGGAGATGAACCGGGTGCAGCTGGATTCATTGGAAGACCATGTAATCTTTTTGATTAATTCTGTTATTAATCAATTGAACCAGAACAAAAATTTATTGAAATTTATTTCAAAAAATTTAAGCTGGGGAGTTTTTCAGAAGGCACTTTTGTTGGAGAATAATGAAGATGGTGACAGTTTTTATCAAAGATATTATTTGCTTTTGGATCAGTCAGGAAGGATGTTTCGTAATCCGGATTTGATGCTGTATATGATTGTGGAGTTTGTTAATTCAACTTGTCATAGTGTAATTTTGCAGCAACAGCCGGTGACGTTAGAAGAATTAAAACCGGAGCTTGCCGGTGTGATTTGTGATATCATTCATAGGCAGGAAATTCGATAAAAAAGTCAGACCGTGTCTGTCGGTGTTTCGTAAGCCGGCAGGCACGGTTTTATTTTGCAAAAGATACATGGTTTGTTTAGAAAAATCTATTGCAAGAATTGTTTTCCTGCTTTACAATAGCCAAAAGAGTAGTTAATGAAAGCAGGGGGAATTATCATGAAGAAAAATCAACTGCCAAAGCAGGTATTAAATACGCTTTTGGCATATCAAATAAAATCCGATGATATTTTAGATGTTTGTCCGTTTGATTTATCTTTTGATTCGGAATATATCAGTGGATATTTGTTCTTGACAAGTACGAAAATCGGCGTTGCCAAGAGCCGCCATGAACAGATGACGGTTCGCTATTTCCGTGGAACGAAGACGGCAGATATGCAGTATGCAGAGGATGAAAAAGAATACATGCTGGAATGGTTTGATTTGGCGGATACTTCGCATATGAGAGTGGAAAAGCAGCTCGCGACAAATCTAGTCACAATTGATTATAAGGGCAAACCACTTTTATTAGCGGCGCTGACAAATCTGTATTTTGAACAGATGAATTTGTTTCGTAAAAGTTATAATAAGATAAAAAAATATCCAGAGGAAGCAGAAGAAGTGGAAGCGTCTGCGGATATTCAGGAGCAGAAAGCACAGTATTGTCCAAAGTGTGGAACGATGTACCCGGATCCAAAAAGAAAAATCTGTCCGAAGTGCATGAATAAACGTTCGATTTTTGGAAGAACGATGAAATATTTTCTTCAGTACCGTTTTAAGGTTATTATTATTTTTGCCTGCTATTTTCTGGCGGCCGGATTGAATCTTGTATGGCCTTATTTAAGCGGTACGGTATTGTATGATGAGATTCTGCCGGGAAAAGTTTCACAAAGTGAAATCGGGCGGTATGGTTTTGCTCTTTTGATGCTTGTGCTTGTAATGGTATTGTCAAAACTTGTACAGCAGGGCGTCCAGTTGGTACAGGGAACCTTGATGGCACAGGTGGTTGCAGCGACTGTGCGTGACATGAAGCAGGATGTATTTTCCAATATGGGAAGATTGTCACTGGGATTTTTTACAAGCAAGCAGACCGGTGGACTTATGACACGTGTGTTAAGTGATGCAAACCGTGTGACCGACTTTTTCTTAGATGGATTTCCGTACATATTTGTGCATGGCTTTACCATTCTTGCTACGTTTACGGTTATGTTCCGTTTGAATTGGCAGATGGCACTGGTAGCCTGTATTCTGCTGCCACTGTTAGTTTTTATGAGCGTGAAATTAAAGCCGAAATTGTGGAGTTTGTTTGGCAGACGCCACCGGGCAGAGCGTGCGGTAAATAACCGTGTCAATGACAATTTGACCGGTTCTCGTGTGGTAAAAGCTTTCGGACAGCAAAAGCAGGAAAAAGAGCGTTTCAAAGCGCCAAATGAGCGTCTGAAAGAGGCGGAAATACGCATTGTAAAATACAATAATAAATTTACGATTTTATATAATTTAGTGCAGGAGATTTCAAATATCTGGGTTTGGATTGTCGGTGTGATTCTGCTTCTGAATACGCATACCGTGGAACTTGGTGTTTTGATTACGTTTGTTGGCTATGTGGGGCAGTTAAACGGACCGATGAATTTCTTTTCCCGTGTATTTCAGATGTGGTCGGACAGTATCAATGCTGCCCAGCGCATGTTTGAAATTATGGATGCCATTCCAGAGATTGAAGAAGTGGAAAATCCGAAGCAGATTAAAAATCCAAAGGGAGAAATTACACTTTCTCATGTGAGTTTTGGCTACGAGACAAATCATCCGGTTTTGAAAGATATCAGCCTTCATGTAAATCCCGGTGAAATGCTTGGCATTGTGGGGCGTTCCGGTGCCGGAAAAACGACGCTTGTAAATTTGATTTCGCGTCTTTATGATGTGGATGAGGGAGAAATTTATCTGGATGGTATTCCGGTAAAGGAATTAGCTTTTCATGATTTACGGAAAAATGTGGCGATGGTATCACAGGACACTTATATTTTTATGGGAACGGTGGCGGACAACATCGCTTATGCGAATCCGGAGGCGACGAGAGAAGACGTAGTGCAGGCTGCAATTTTAGCAAGTGCGCATGAATTTATCGCCAATATGCCGGATGGTTATGATACCGTGATTGGAGCATCGGGTAAAGACTTGTCGGGCGGTGAAAAACAGAGGATTTCGATTGCCAGAGCAATTTTAGCAAATCCGAAAATTTTGATTTTAGATGAAGCGACGGCAAGTGTGGATACGGAAACCGAGAAAGCAATCCAAAATTCACTCAATTATCTGGTGAAGGGAAGGACGACATTATCCATTGCACACCGTCTTTCCACACTGCGGGATGCGAACCATTTAGTTGTAATTGATGGTGGAAAAATCGTCGAAGAGGGTACGCATAAGGAATTGGAAAAGAAACAGGGAATTTATTATAAGCTGATGGAGTTACAGACGAAATCACTGGCTTTGAAAGGGGAATCGTTATGAGTGAAAATCAAGTCATCACAAATATGGAAAATGAAGTCGAGGAAATGACGTCAATTCACTATCTGAATCAGGACAATGCTGTTTTTGAGAGAACAGAGGGCGGCTTTTTATCTCTTTCTTACGAGGGAAAGAAGTGGGACAGGATTCAGGTGATTCGTCTGTTTCCATTTACTGAGCCGGATTCTTTTCTTTCGATTCGGACGGTAGAAGAACGCTCCCATGAAATTGGGGTAATAAAAAATATCAAAGAGGTAGATAAGAAAACGAGAAAAATGCTTTTGGAGCAGTTAAATCTTCATTATTTTACCCCGGTAATTCAGAAGATTCTGGATATCAAGGATGAGTATGGTTATGCCTATTTTCATGTTATGACCGACCGTGGGGAGTGTCGCTTTACGATTAACATGGGAAGTAATGCGGTGGTGCGGTTAAGTGACTGCCGTCTTCTCATCACTGATTTGGATGAAAACCGGTTTGAGATACGGGATGTATTTGCTCTTTCGCAGAAGGAACAAAGAAAACTGGATTTGTTCTTGTAGGATAGAAAGTTTGAGGTAGCAGTATGATTTTAAGATATGAACTGCCAAAAGAGGCAGAGCAGGTTATTTCGCTTACGGACAACGAACGCATTTACTATGCGGTTCCGGTCGATATTGATGATGCCGGAAATTTTTTGGAAGACTCCTATTTTATTGTCACAAACCGCAGACTTTTTGTTGTGGAAAAGGGCAGTATCAAACAGGAATACGATGTTTCCAAATGTATCGATGTAAAAGCAGAGGCAAAAATCGGTGGCGGACTTTTAGTAATCAATTTTGACGGTGTGCCAAAGCACATTGTTCATTATTCGGCGAGACATTTATCGCGTTATGCTTACATTGCCAGAGGAATCCATATTCTGGCATCCGGCAGAGAGGAAGAGGTAGTCAGTACGGAATACGAGAAAATATGTCCGAAATGCCACCATGCGATACCGGGTACGAAATATTGTCCGCACTGCTCCAAAGAGGGCGGGTTCTGGAAAGGCTTTTTGAAAATGGCGGCACCGTATAAGAGAAAGTTTGCGGGGATCATTGTGTTAATGATTCTGGCTGCCGTTGTGACACTCTTGAATCCGGAAATACAAAAGCATTTGGTGGACGATGTTTTGAAACGCAGAGAGGGTGGAATTTCAACCGCTTTTATCTGCCTTGGCATCATGTTTTTGTTAAGTGTCGGAATTGTTGTGATTAACATTTTAAAAACGTATTACTGTACAGTTTTAGGCGCAACTATTTCAAAAGATTTGCGGCAGCGGATGTTTTCCCACATTCAGATTTTATCGCTGAATTTTATCAATGACAGAAGGCCGGGCGAATTGATGAACCGAATTGTTTTTGATACGGGAAAGATTCGTGAATTTATGGAGCGAACTTTCTGTAATATGTTTACGGTCTGTTTTATTTTTGCCTGTGACATTATTTTTATGGTGTTACTCAATGTAAAACTTGCACTGCTTGCGTTTGTTTTCATTCCGGCGGCAGTATTTGTGACGTATGCGTTCCGAAAGAATATTCACAGACGGTTTCATTTGCAGTTTAAGAAGAGCGATGAGGTAAACAGCAGTTTGCAGGATGTGATATCCGGTATGCGCGTGGTGAAATCCTATGGAAAAGAAGAAAATGAGCGAGATAAATTCAATATGCTTACGGATGAGTTCTGTCGTGTACAGACAAAAAATGAAGTGTTTTGGGCTGTGTTTATGCCGATGGTAAGCCTTTTGATGGGAGCTGGTGTGTTCCTTGTGATTTATTTTGGTGGATTGGATGTATTAGGCGGCAGGATGACGACCGGTGAACTGCTACAGTTTGTAACATATACACAGCTTTTATATATGTACCTAAATTGGATGACAAATATGCCGAGGGAACTGATGAATCTGATTAGCAGTATGGAAAGAATCAATGATGTTTTGACACAGGAACCTTTTATTGAGGATGTGCAAAAGCCGATTCACCTTGATGTGGAAGGAGAAATCCGGTTTGAGCATGCCTCGTTTGGTTACAAATCGTATCAGCCGGTTTTGGAAGATTTGAATCTTACGATAAAGAAAGGGGAAATGATTGGTATTGTAGGCGCATCCGGAACCGGAAAGTCTACGATTATCAATCTGATTATGCGTCTTTATGAGGTGGATGATGGTAAATTGCTGGTCGATGGGCATAATATAAAAGAAATCCAGTCGGATTATTTTCATTCACAAATTGGTGTGGTGTTACAGGAGACATTTTTATTCTCTGGGACAATTCTTGAAAATATCCGTTTTGCCAGACCGGATGCCTCATTAGAAGAAGTGATAATGGCGGCAAAAACGGCAAATGCACATGAATTTATATCACAGACGCCGGATGGCTATAATACATATGTGGGAGAAAAAGGACACAGTTTGTCCGGTGGAGAGAGACAGCGGATTGCGATTGCGAGAGCAATTTTGAATGAACCTAGACTGTTAATTTTAGATGAAGCAACGGCAAGTCTTGACACGGAGAGTGAATTTATGATACAACAAGCATTGGAGCGTTTGACCAAGGGGCGTACTACCTTTGCGATTGCGCATCGTCTTTCGACGTTAAAACATGCAGACAGACTTGTTGTAATTGACGGACATCGTGTTGCGGAAGTGGGGTCTCATGAAGAATTGATTGCAAAGAGAGGTATTTATTATCGACTTGTAAAAGCACAGTTAGCAATGCAGGGAGACGAAAATTTACCACTAGGAGGAAAGTGTGAAGCAGTTATTTAAGTTTTTAAGTTCATACAAAAAAGAGTGTATTTTCGCCCCGTTGTTTAAATTGTTTGAGGCGACGTTAGAATTATTTGTACCGCTTGTCATGGCAGCAATTATTGACCATGGAATCGGAAGCAGAGATTATGGTTTTATTGGATGGATGGGAGGTATATTGGTTCTTTTGGCAGCGGTTGGTTTGACCGCTGCTCTTGTGGCGCAGTATTTTGCGGCGAAAGCAGCTGTGGGATTTGCCGCCGGACTGAGACAGGCGTTGTTCCGTCATATTCAGTCCTTATCGTTTGGAGATGTTGACCAGGTAGGAAGTTCTACATTGATTACCCGTTTGACAAGTGATACGAACCAGTTACAGGCAGCCGTTAATATGGCACTTCGTTTGTTTTTGCGTTCGCCGTTTGTAGTGCTCGGTGCGATGGTTATGGCGTTTACAATTGATGTCAAGGCTGCGCTTGTTTTTGTAGTTGTCATTCCATTATTATCAATCGTTATTTTCGGTGTGATGTTTGTCAGCATTCCGATGTACCGCCGTGTGCAGGAGGCACTTGATAAACTGTTAGGAAGAACCCGTGAGAATTTGTCCGGTGTCCGTGTGCAGCGTGCTTTTAATAAGCAGGAACAGGAGAAAGAAAAATTTGCGGAAGAAAATCAGGCATTAAATAAGTTCCAGATGGTAGTGGGAAGAGTTTCCGCACTTACAAACCCGATTACCTATCTGATTATCAATGTTGGAGTAATTGCGTTAATCTGGATTGGTGCGCTGAAAGTAGATGCCGGTTATCTGTCTCAGGGACAGGTGGTTGCGTTAGTTAATTATACGGCACAGATTTTGGTAGAATTAATCAAACTGGCAAACATGATTGTTATGGTAAACAAAGCGATTGCATGTGGTGACCGTGTGCAGGAAGTCTTTGAGAGAGAACCGGGACTTTCTACGCCGAATGAGGAGACAAAGCCAGGGGATGGAGACATTGCTGTTTCATTTGAACATGTTGGTCTTGTCTACCCGGGAACCCATACGGAATCCCTTACCGATATTCATTTTTCCGTGAAAAAGGGAGAGACCGTTGGCGTTATCGGGGGTACCGGTTCCGGAAAAACATCGTTAGTTCATTTGATTCCGAGATTTTATGATATTACATCCGGTAAATTACTCGTTGATGGCGTAGAGGTTCATAAGCAGTCACTTGCCTTGTTGAGAAACCGGATTGGTGTTGTGCTTCAGAAAGCCGTTTTGTTTGAAGGAACCATCCGATCCAACCTGCAATGGGGCAAAAAGGATGCAACGGAAGAGGAAATGTGGAAGGCGCTTGAAATTGCTCAGGCAAAAGAAGTTGTTCTTGGAAAACCGGATGGATTGGATTCGGTTGTGGAGCAGGGAGGACGAAATTTCTCTGGTGGACAAAAACAGCGTCTGACGATTGCTAGAGCGCTGGTGAGAAGACCAGAAATATTGATTATGGATGATAGTGCTTCGGCACTTGATTATGCAACGGATGCCGCTCTTAGAAAGGCAATTCGCGAAGAATTAAAAGATATGACACTCTTTATTGTTTCCCAGCGTGCGGCGTCGGTGCGGAATGCAGATAAGATTGTTGTGCTTGATGATGGCGTGATTGTAGGAATGGGAACGCATGATACGCTGATTGATTCCTGTGAGGTCTATCGGGAAATTTATGAATCCCAATACGGAAAGGGGGCAAGATAGTCATGACGCAGAAGGAAACGATAAAAAAGGTGCTGCATTATATCCGCCGCTATCGGTTTTTCTTAATTGCCTCTCTTGTTCTGGCGCTGATTACGGTTGTGCTTACCCTTTACGTGCCGATTCTTACCGGACAGGCAGTGGATCTGATTGTAGGAAAAGGACAAGTTGATTTTGCCGGTGTTTATCGCATTTGTGTGAAAATCGGAATTGCTATTTTGCTTACGATGGTGGCACAGTGGGTGATGAATGTTGCTAATAACAAAATCACTTACAGTGTTGTGCGTGATATTCGTACGGATGCTTTTGAGAAAATTCAGGTACTTCCGCTTAGTTACATTGACAGTCATTCTTATGGTGGAATTGTGAGCCGCGTCATTGCGGATGCCGACCAGTTTGCCGACGGATTGTTGATGGGATTTACCCAGTTGTTTACCGGCGTAATTACGATTTTAGGAACGCTTGGCTTTATGCTTAGTGTCAGTGTACCGATTGCATTAGTCGTTGTGGTTTTGACACCGGTATCTCTGTTTGTGGCAGCGTTTATTGCGAAAAGAACATATCAGATGTTCCGTATGCAGTCAGAGACCAGAGGGGAGCAGACGGCGCTGATTGAAGAAATGATTGGCAACCAGAAAGTGGTTCAGGCATTTGGACAGGAGAAAGAAGTAGGAGACCGTTTTGATGAAATTAATGACCGTCTTTCTAAGTATTCGCTTCAGGGAACCTTTTTCTCATCCATTACCAATCCGTCCACTCGTTTTGTCAATGCGCTTGTGTATGCGGCAGTTGGTGTGTTTGGTGCCTTTTTCGCGATTCAGGGCGGTATTTCGGTTGGGCAGCTTTCCTGTTTCTTAAGTTACGCAAACCAGTATACAAAACCGTTTAACGAAATTTCAGGTGTCGTGACAGAGCTTCAAAATGCGATTGCCTGTGCCGGACGAGTGCTTGAGTTGATTGAAGAAACACCGGAGATTCCGGATTCAGAAGATGCCATAAACCTTGGCAAAGCAGATGGAAAAGTAGAAATTGAAGATGTGTATTTTTCTTATGAGCCGAATCAGAAATTGATTGAGCATTTTAATTTACAGGTAAAGCCTGGACAGCGTGTAGCAATTGTTGGTCCTACCGGCTGTGGTAAAACGACGTTAATTAATCTCTTGATGCGGTTTTATGATGTAAATTCTGGTGCAATTAAAGTAAGTGAAAAAGATATCCGGAAAGTGACGAGAGAGAGTCTTCGTGCTAATTATGGTATGGTGCTTCAGGAAACGTGGTTAAAGCAGGGAACCATCCGGGAAAATATCGTGATGGGGCGTGAGAATGCGACGGACGATGAAGTGTTAGCAGCGGCAAAGGCAAGTCATGCACACAGTTTTATTAAGAGACTTCCAAACGGTTATGATACCGTGATTGGTGAAGATGGCGGAAGTTTGTCGGCAGGACAGAAACAGTTGTTATGTATTACGAGAGTAATGCTTTGTCTGCCGCCAATGCTGATTTTGGATGAGGCAACTTCATCCATTGATACGCGCACCGAGATGAGGATTCAGAAGGCGTTTGCTACGATGATGCAGGGTAGAACGAGTTTCCTGGTGGCGCATCGTTTGTCAACCATTCAGGAAGCAGATGTGATTCTTGTGATGCGGGATGGAAAAATCGTGGAGCAGGGAAATCATGAAGAACTGTTAGCTGCAAATGGATTTTATAAGAATTTGTTTGATGCTCAGTGGAGCTAAAAGAATAAAAAAGACCTGCCGGGTGGGTTACTGCACGGCAGGTCTTTTTTTAATTAACCCATTTGTACGGTTACAGAAACTTGTTTTTTGGATGCGTCATACGGAATTACGGTTGTCTGTCCAAGACTTTGTCCGTCAACAATTAATTCCTTTACACCCTTTTCAATATTATCCGGATTCTTTACTTCAATGTTGTATTCAACACCGCGGAATGTACGGGTAATTGTAAAGTCACCAAAGTTTTTCGGAATACATGGATTCACGCTCAATCCTTTTAATGTTGGCTCAACACCTAAAATGAATTGGGATACATTTAAGAAGGTCCAGGCGGCAGTTCCTGTGAGCCAGCTGTTTTTCGCCTCACCAAATGTCTTAGCATCTTTTCCGGCAATCATCTGGGAATAGACATACGGTTCGGTGCGATGGATTTCACTGATTTCTTCTAAATAAGCCGGGCAGGTTTTGCGGTAAATTTCAAAAGCTCTGTCACCGCGTCCAATCTGTGTTTCAGCAGCGGAAATCCAAGGGTTATTGTGACAGAAGATACCGGCATTTTCTTTGTATCCCGGCGGATAAGAAGAAATCTCACCAAGGTTTACATAGTATTTTGTATATGGTGGCTGCAAAAGCACAATACCATATTTGGTATCCAGTTTTTCTTTTACGGAATCCAATGCTTTTTTAGCAAGACCGTTTTCTACGCCGACACCTGCCAATACACAGAAACCTTGAGGTTCAATATAAATCTGTCCCTCTTCACATTCTTTGGAACCGACTTTGTTGCCGTCTGCGTCGTAAGCACGTAAGAACCATTCGCCGTCCCAACCGCTTTCTTCAATGGCTGCGACCATTTTTTCAACTTCTTCTCTGGCTCTTTTGGCTTCTTCCGGTTTATTAATTGCGTCGCAGAGGTCAGCGTATTCTTTACCGTATTTGACAAACATACCGGCAATAAATACCGATTCAGCAACCGGTCCTTCGCTTGGGCCAAAGGTCTGGAAGGATTCGCCCGGTTCTTTGGAGAAGCAGTTCAAGTTCAGGCAGTCGTTCCAGTCGGCGCGTCCGATCAATGGAAGATTGTGCGGTCCTTTGTGGTTGACTGTGTAGTTAAAGGAGCGTGTCAGATGTTCAAACAAACTTGTTGCCACGCTAAAATCATTATCATAAGGAACGGTTTCGTCCAAAATGGAGAAATCACCGGTTTCACGGATGTAAGCGGAAGTTCCGGCAATCAGCCACAATGGATCATCGTTGAATCCGCTACCGATATCGCTGTTTCCTTTTTTTGTTAATGGCTGATACTGGTGGTAAGCACTGCCGTCAGCAAACTGTGTGGATGCGATATCGATGATTCGCTCTCTGGCGCGGTCCGGAATCAGGTGGACAAAGCCAAGCAAATCCTGACAGGAATCACGGAATCCCATGCCTCGTCCGATTCCGGACTCATAATAAGAAGCGGAACGCGACATATTAAAGGTAACCATGCACTGATACTGGTTCCAGATATTTACCATGCGGTTTAATTTTTCGTCCCCTGACTTCACCGTATAGTGGGAGAGGAGACGGTTCCAATGCTCATTCAATTCGTGGAAGGCATCGCTTACCTGCTCTTTCGTTTGGTATTTGTTAAGCAGTTCGTCTGCCGGTTTTTTGTTAATTACATTTGGTGCTTCAAATTTATCATCCGGGTCATTTTCGCAGTAGCCGAGAACGAATACAAGTGTCTCACATTCACCCGGTTTCAGTGTCAGATTAATCTGGTGTGAACCAATCGGATACCAGCCGCTTGCGATCGAATCGGTAGCATTTCCCTGTTCGATGGCAAGAGGGTCTGCAGCACTGCGGTATGCACCAAGAAAGGCGTCGCGGCTTGTATCAAATCCGTCAATATCATGATTTACGGCAAAGACCGCATAATGGTTGCGGCGCTCGCGGTATTCTGTTTTGTGGTAAATGCGGGAGCCGATAATCTCTACTTCTCCGGTATTTAAGTTTCGCTGGAAGTTTGTCATATCATCCATTGCATTCCAGAGACAGAACTCAATATAGGAAAATAAAGTTATGGTGCGCTCGCAATCTGTTGTGTTGGTAATTGTGATTTCATTGATTTCACAATTGTCGTGAATCGGAACAAAAGTCAAAAGATTTGCATTGATTCCATCTTTCTCAGATATAAAGCGGGTGTAACCCATGCCGTGGCGGCATTCATAGGAATCCAAATCTGTTTTGACCGGCATCCAACCGGGATTCCATACTGTATCACCGTCTTTTATATAGAAGTAACGGCCACCCTCATCGTTTGGAATGTTGTTGTAGCGGTAACGTGTCAAGCGCAACAACTTTGCATCTTTATAGAAACTATACCCGCCACCGGTGTTGGAAATCAAAGAAAAGAAATCCGTGCTGCCTAAATAGTTAATCCAAGGCAGTGGTGTTTTGGGAGTTGTAATCACATATTCACGATTGGCGTCATCAAATTTTCCGAATTTCATAGAACCTCCATTCCGATGCTTTGCAAAGCATCTTTATAATAGTATTAGCATAACGTCACTAGGCGGAGTGCTCCGCATCTTACGCACTCCTGAAAATATGAGGAATCCGCAGATTTGTTACACAAATCGCTTCTTCCTCATATTTTACGGTTATCAAGATCAACGTTTCTTTCGTGCAAGCACGAAAAATCGTTGACTTTGATAACCTGGGGGACTTACGAAAACGATTTCGTGATAATTTCATTATATAGGAAGTTGAAGGGAAATGCAAGCAAGATATTTGTGCAATTCCAACAAAAAAAAATAAATTAGTATTGACTCTTTGTGAAAAGTGTGGTACATTAGAATTACGAAAACGATTACGAAAAACGAGGAATGCTTATGGTATCAATGAAAGACATCTCAGAGACATGCGGTGTATCGATTGCGACAGTAAGCAAAGCATTGAATGGACGCACTGATATAAGTACTTCGACAAAAGAACGGGTACTTGAGGTAGCTAAGAAGATGGGCTATGTACCAAACTCATCCGCTCGTGCACTGAAGACAAACCGTACCTATAACATTGGAGTGCTATTTGCGGATGAAGCGCGAAGTGGTTTGACCCATTCATATTTTTCGCCGGTGCTTGACAGCTTCCGACAGGGAGTGGAAGAAAAGGGATATGATATAACCTTTTTGGGAAGGCATGTGGGAAAGAGTGAATTGTCCTATAGTGAACATAGCAAATATCGCGGAGTCGATGGTGTGATTGTTGCTTGTGTGGATTTTGAAGCGGAAGAAGTAAAAGAATTGCTACAAAGTGGTATACCGGTTGTGACAATCGATTATATATTTAATGACAAGGCATGTGTTATGTCGGACAACATTAGAGGAATGGAACAATTGGTTTCTTACATTATACAATGTGGACATAAGAAAATTGCTTATATCCACGGTGCGGATTCTTTTGTTACTCGAAGCCGTATCGGAAGTTTTTTGCGGACGATGAAAAGGTATGGGATAGAAACCGAAGACAGATATATTCGGGAAGGTATTTACCACGCACCGGATGTATCGGCAAAAATTACTCACGAATTATTATCATTGGAAGATAGACCTACTTGTATTGTTTATCCGGATGATTTTTCTTGTATCGGAGGTATTAATGTGATTCGAAGTAAAGGACTTACGATTCCTAACGATATCTCAGTAGCCGGTTATGATGGACAAAGAATTGCCCGTGTGATTGAGCCGAAGATAACGACTTACCGGCAGAATACAGAACAAATCGGAAGAGTTGCAGCGACAAAGTTAGTAGAGCTGATTGAACAGCCAGAACTTGCACTTGTTGAAAGACTTGATGTACAAGGAGAATTAATACGAGGATGTTCAGTTCTTTCGATGAAATAATAAAAGTTATTCCTTAAAGGAATGACACGAAACTGTTCACAACTTTCATGAAGAAATTTGTGGAAGAATTAAAAAAATTATTATTTTAGGAGGGTATTGATTTATGAGGAAAAAATGGTTAGCGCTGGCATTGTCTATGGCTATGGTAGTTGGTTCAATTACCGGATGTGGCGGAAGTGACAGCAACAAGGATGCAAGTAATTCATCAAAGAGCAACGATTCAGCAAAAGTGGAAACCGTAGCTGATGGTGGCGGAAAAGTTCTTAACATTTATGTTTGGAACACAGAGTTCAAAGAGCGTTTTGAAAAGTATTATCCGGATTACAACAAAGATACACAGAGTATCGGTGATGTAAAAGTTAAATTCGTGACAAACACAAACGAAGGTGGTGTTTATCAGAAGAAACTGGATGCTGCTTTGAAAAAACAGGACAGCGCAAGTGCAGATGACAAAATTGATATGTTCCTCTGCGAGATGGATTATGTAAACAAGTACACGAATACAGACATGGCTCTTGATATTAAATCACTTGGACTTACCGATGATGATTTGAGCCAGATGTATGATTACACAAAACAGGCTGCTACAAAGAGTGATGGTACTCTTCGTGCTGTTTCATGGCAGGGCTGCCCTGGTGGATTTGTTTATCGTCGTTCTATCGCAAAAGAAGTATTTGGAACAGATGATATCGAAAAGATTCAGGAGCAGGTATCTGACTGGGATAAGTTCGCAGCAGCAGCTGAGACTTTGAAGGGCAAAGGATACAAGATGCTTTCCGGTTATGATGATGCACTTCGTGTATACTCAAACAACGTAAGCCAGAAATGTGTAAATGATGAAGGTGTTATCCAGATTGACCCATCCATCGAAAAATGGATTGACACAACAAAAGAGTATACTGACAAAGGTTACAACAACGGAACAAGCCTTTGGGCTGAAGAGTGGACTGCTGACATGGGCAAAGATAGTAAAGTATTTGGTTACTTCATGCCTGCATGGGGCATTAACTTCTCCATGGCAGAAGGATCCGGTGCTAAGAAAAATGATGACGGTACCTTTACACCGGGCGGAAGTTACGGTGACTGGGCTGTAGTAACCGGACCACAGTCATTCAACTGGGGCGGTTCCTTCATTTGTGGAGCAGCTGGAACAGATAATGCAAAATTGGTTGCAGACATCATGAAGAAACTCTGCTGTGACAAAGATATCATGTTCAACATCAGCAAAGACACTTCAGACTTCGTAAACAACAAGGCAGCAAACAAAAAGCTGGAAGAGAAAAATGTAACATCTGACTTCCTTGGTGGACAGTCTCTTGTAAAAGCTTTAAGTTCAGCAGCTGACAACATCAATTGCAGCAACGTATCTCCTTATGACCAGATGTACATCGAAAGCTTGATGGCTAAGATGAAAGATTACTATCAGGGTAAAGTAAGCAAAGAGAAAGCAATTGACAACTTCAAGAACGAGGTAATCAAGAGTTATCCGGATTTGAAAAAATAATGGGTAACAGCTTAGAAACGAATTAGTTTTCTGGCGGGACGGGGTGCCCCTGTCCCGCCATTTTTATCAAAAGGTAAGGGGGATTTTATGGCTGGAAAGAAAGATGTGACGGCGTATAAACGTCCGCACAAATTAAAGTATGGCAAATGGGGCCTGATTTTTATCCTTCCGTTTTTCATTTGCTATGGTATATTTCAGTTATATCCGTTAATTGCAACATTTTATCGAAGCTTTTTTCATGACAAAACGGATATTTTCCTAAATAGTGTATTTGAGTTTGCCGGGTTTGAAAATTATATCGACCTTTTTACCAAATATGATATTGTAAAATATTTTGGTAATACGATGTTATTGTGGCTGCTTGGATTTATTCCGCAGATTATTGTATCATTGCTTTTTGCATCTTGGTTTACTGACATTCGATTAAAATTGAAAGGTACTGGTGCGGTTAAGGTTATTTTGTATTTACCGAATATGCTGATGGCCTCATCCATAGCAGTATTGTTTGGTAAACTATTTGCAGTAACCGGACCAATCAATCATATATTAGGAACGTCCATTCACTTTTTGGAAAATGAGTGGGGCATTCGCTTAATCATTGCCTTTATCAACTTCCTGATGTGGACGGGTAATACGACCATCCTTCTGATGGCAGGTATTATGGGAATTGACCCAGCTCTTTATGAAGCGTCTGCAATTGATGGCGCGAGTGCGAAACAGCAGTTTCGATGGATTACCATGCCGATGCTGAAACCAATTATGTTGTACGTTATGATTACTTCCATGATTGGTGGTTTGCAGTTGTTCGATATTCCGAACCTGATTGTAAACCGTGGTGGTACAAATGGCGTGGCTTCGACTGTTGTTATGGATATCAGTACGAGAATCAACTCATCACAGGGTGACATGGGTGTTGCCGGTGCTGAATCCGTTGTATTGTTCTTGGCTGCCGGTCTGATTGGAATCTTTATGTTCCGTATCATGCAAAGTGATGAGGATAAGGAAATAAAGGCTCGTAAAAAAGCAGAACGAAAAGCCAGAAAACAGGCAAAGGGGGTGCAGTAAATGGCAAAATATGCAAATTTGTCAGCGGACGAAATCCGCGGTCACCGTATGCTTGTCTTTCGTCGAACGGTTGCCTATATTGTTTTGATATTGGTATGTATTATCTGTATCTTTCCGTTTGTTATGCTCTTGGTAAATACAACAAAAGATACATCGACATTAAAAACGACATTTAGCCTGCTTCCGGGCGGTGATTTTGTCAGAAACTTTACGAATGCAATTAACGAGACAAAAGTAGCGGTTCTGCATTCGATGTTTAACTCATTAATTGTAGCAGTGATTTCATGTGTTACCAGTGTGTATATTGCGACACTTACTGCTTACGGATTATATGCTTACAATTTCCGCTTAAAAAAGGCAGCATTTGTGTTCATCATGGTTATCCTTATGGTGCCGACACAGGTTTCTGCACTCGGTTTTGTGGAAATGATGGATGCATGGGGAATTAAAGATTCATTTATTCCTTTGATTTTCCCTACCTTGGCATCTCCGGCAGTATTCTTCTTTATCAAACAGTATATGGAGAGTTCACTGCCACTTGAAATTGTGGAAGCCGGTCGAATTGACGGTGGACATGAATTTTACATCTTTAACTTTGTCGTTATGCCGATTTTGAAACCGGCATTGGCGGTGCAGATGATTTTCCAATTTGTTGCTTCTTGGAATAACTATTTCCTGCCACAGTTATTGATGGATAACAGTAGTGAAAATGCTACACTTCCATTGGTTGTGGCAAGTTTGCAGGCAGAAGCTTATCTGACGGATTTGGGCGAGATTTATATGATACTTGGTTTCGCAATTATTCCGTTGATTGTTGTATACTTGTGTCTGTCAAAATTTATTATTCGTGGTGTTGCCCTTGGCTCTGTAAAGGGTTGATGACAATCAGAAAACAAAAAGTGCTTGCGTAGAAATAAAAGTAGGATCGGTGCGATACAGAATTTTTGTATGAGTTCTCTGTATCGCATCGATTTTATTTTATGATAAAAAACTTTACTATTTTGTTAAAAAATGATAAAATTTATCAGTAAGTTATATTATTGGGAAATGAGAATACCAACAATTTTTTTAGCCGAAAGGAGAAGGAATGTGAACGAACAGCAGCAACAAAAACTGGACGTAATTCTGAAAAAACATGAGTATAAAAGCAATCTTGTGATTGCGATTATGCAGGACGTTCAGAAAGAGTATCACTATCTTCCGGAAGAGGCATTATGTTATATTGCCAAAGAGTTGAAGATGAGTGAGGCGAAGATTTATGGGGTAGCGACATTTTATGAGAACTTTTCTTTGAAACCTAAGGGGAAATTTGTCATTAAAATATGTGACGGTACAGCATGCCATGTGCGAAAGTCAGTGCCGATTCTGGAAGAGTTTCGTAAAACGCTTGGGGTTACACAAGAAAAGCCAACTTCTGATGATATGCTTTTTACCGTTGAAACGGTATCTTGTCTGGGAGCCTGTGGTCTGGCACCGGTATGTACGGTAAATGATCATGTGCATCCATCCATGACACCTGAAAAGGCGCGGGAACTTATTAAGCAGTTAAAGGAGGAGGCAGCGAATGAAAATTAAGAATCGTGAGGAACTGATTGCGAAACAGGAAGAATATCGTGCTTCTTTAAACAGTCAGAGAAAACAAATCCTGATTTGTGCCGGAACCGGCTGCGTAGCCGGAGGCTCATTAGAGATTTACGCAAAAATGAAAGATATCATTGAGGGTAAAGGATTGAAATGTGCTCTTGTTCTGGAAAAAGATCCGCATGGAGACAGCATTGGATTAAAAAAGAGCGGCTGTCACGGTTTTTGTGAGATGGGACCGCTTCTTCGTATCGAGCCGATGGGATGGCTGTATATAAAAGTGAGTCTGGATGACTGCGAGGAAATTATCGAAAAATCCATTATTGGAGATGAAGTTATTGACCGTCTGGTGTACAAAGACCAGGAGGGAAATCCATATGTGAAACAGGAGGATATTCCGTTTTACAAGCAGCAGACTCGTATTGCGCTTGAGTACTGCGGACATATTAATGCGGAAAGTATTGCTGAGTATCTGGCTCTTGGCGGCTATAGTGCCGTGGCAAAAGCTTTATTTGATATGACGCCTCAGGGCATTGTCGATGAGATTACGGAGTCCTGTCTGCGTGGCCGCGGAGGCGGTGGATTCCCTGCAGGAAGAAAATGGCAGCAGGTGTTAGACCAGAAGGAAGAAGAAAAATATATTGTTTGTAACGGTGACGAGGGTGACCCGGGAGCCTTTATGGATCGTTCCATGATGGAAGGTGAGCCGCATCGTGTGATTGAAGGTATGCTGATTGCTGCGATTGCGACGGGTGCGCGTCACGGTTACATTTATGTGCGTGCAGAGTATCCGCTTGCCGTTGAGAGACTTCAGACAGCCATTGACAAGGCAATGGACCGCGGACTGTTAGGAAAAGATATTTTAGGTTCCGGTTTTGATTTTGATTTACATATCAGCCAGGGAGCCGGTGCATTTGTCTGTGGTGAAGGAAGTGCGCTGACAACATCAATTGAAGGAAACCGCGGTATGCCGCGCGTGAAACCACCAAGAACGGTAGAGCATGGTTTGTTTGACAAGCCGACAGTTTTAAATAACGTTGAAACATTTTGTAATGTACCGCCCATTCTGTTAAATGGCGCCAAATGGTATCAGGGCTATGGACCGGCAAACAACCATGGTACGAAAGCATTTGCCCTTACCGGCAATGTGCAGAATACCGGTTTGATTGAGGTGCCAATGGGAACGACGCTGCGTGAAGTTATTTTTGATATTGGCGGCGGTGTCAAGGGTGGTGCTTTTAAAGCGGTTCAGATTGGCGGACCATCCGGCGGATGTCTGTGTATCAGTGCGACAGAAGATCATTTGGATATGAAACTGGATTTTGATTCGTTGAAAAAAGTAGGTGCCATGATTGGTTCCGGCGGCCTTGTTGTTATGAATGATAAGAGTTGCATGGTTGAAGTGGCACGTTTCTTTATGAATTTTACCCAGAATGAATCTTGTGGTAAATGTGTGCCGTGCCGTGAGGGAACAAAGCGTATGCTTGAACTGCTTACGGATATCACCGAGGGGCGCGGAACGATGGAGCATATAGAGTTGTTGGAAACATTGGCGGAGACCGTTTCGGCAACGGCACTTTGTGGTCTTGGTAAAACAGCCGCTTCACCGGTTGTATCAACGCTTAAGTATTTTCGTGACGAATACATTGCTCATGTAGTGGATAAAAAATGTCCGGCAGGCCAGTGTAAAGCATTGACAAGCCTTCAGATTGACCCCAAACTTTGTAAGGGCTGTACCAAATGTGCAAGAATGTGTCCGGTAGGTGCAATTTCCGGAAACGTAAAAGAGCCACATGTCATTGATACGACAAAATGTATTAAATGCGGCGCATGTAAAGATGGATGTAACTTTGGTGCAGTGAAGGAGGTGTAACAATGGCTGAGAAAAAATATATGATAATTGACGGCATTCGTGCCGAGTTTACGGATGAAAAAAATATTTTGCAGGTCATTCATAAAGTGGGGATTCATGTACCGACTTTTTGTTACTATTCGGATATGTCCATTTATGGTGCCTGCCGTATGTGTGTGGTAGAAGATGAGAGGGGAGGCATTATCGCTTCTTGTTCGACACCGCCGAAAAATAAAATGGTAATTAAAACAAATACCGGTCGTCTGCATGATTACCGTAAGATGATTCTGGAGCTTTTACTGGCATCTCATTGCAGAGATTGTACCGTATGTGAGAAAAATGGAAACTGCCGTTTGCAGATGTTAGCTGCCCGCTTCCGTCTGACGGATGTGAGATTTCCGAATACGCATCCGGAGCGGATGATTGACGATTCTTCGCTTTCAATTGTGCGCGACCCAAGCAAATGTATTTTATGTGGTGACTGTGTGCGTATGTGTAACGAAGTGCAGCATGTGGGAGCAATTGATTTTGCAAACCGTGGTGCCAATATGGTTGTCACACCGGCATTTAACCGAAAAATTGCTGAGACAGATTGTGTCAACTGCGGACAGTGTGCAGCCGTTTGTCCGACGGCGGCAATTACCATAAAGAAAGATTTAAAACAAGTTTGGCAGGCTCTGTATGCTCCGAATAAGCGTGTTGTTGCACAGGTTGCACCAGCGGTTCGTGTTGCGATTGGCGAAGAGTTTGGTTTAAAACCAGGCAAAAACTCAATTGGTAAAATTTATACCGCACTTCGTATGTGTGGATTTGATACTGTGTTCGACACAAGTGTAGCAGCTGATTTAACAATTGTGGAAGAGGCGGCAGAGCTTGTACGCAAATTGGAAAATGGCGAAAATACATATCCAAACGGAAATAAATATCCATTATTTACTTCCTGCTGTCCGGGCTGGGTCCGCTTTGTGGAGACAAAACACCGTGACATGCTTCCTTACGTTTCTACATGCAAGTCGCCAATGGAAATGTTTGGTGCGGTAATTAAAGAATACTACAAACCGGCAGATAAAGAATCCGGTCTAGAAACAGTATCGGTTGCGGTTATGCCATGTGTGGCAAAGAAATATGAGGCGGCCAGAGACGAATTTAAGCGAAATGATGTGCCGGATGTGGATTATGTAATCACAACCAAAGAACTAATTCTTATGATTAAAGAGTTGGGAATCCAGTTTGATGAAATCGAGCCGAGTGCGCCGGATATGCCGTTTAGCATTTACTCCGGAGCAGGCGTTATTTTCGGCGTAACCGGTGGTGTAACAGAAGCAGCACTCCGTCATGTGGCAGCACAGGACAATGAGACGATGCGCCAGTTAGAGTATACCGGTATCCGTGGCCTCGAAGGCGTCAAAGTGGCAGAGGTTGAAATCGGCGAAAAAACACTGCGAATCGGCGTTGTAAACGGTCTTGGAAATGCGGATAACCTGATTGAAAAGATTCGTTCCGGTGAAGAACATTTCGATTTTGTCGAGGTTATGGCGTGTCCATATGGATGTATCGGCGGTGCCGGTCAGCCATTTGGCTATCAGTCCGTCAAACAGGAACGCTCTACCGGAATGTATAAAGCAGACAAATCTGCGATTATTAAACGCTCCGGCGAAAATCCGGTCGTGAGCCAGCTCTACGAAAATGGAGTCTTGAAAGGAAGAAGCCACGAACTTCTGCATGTAAATTATTTGAAAGTGGAAGAGTAACGAAATAGTAAGGGGATAGAAAAAGCCCATTCGTGTTGAGATAGGATAATGTTTGTCTCTTGCGGATGGGCTTTTGTCGTTGATTCACATTTTGTTCTGTGGTAGTATAATATCATATTGTAAATTTATTATTTGAATTACTAAGAAGGTTATATGAGCGGATTTATTGGTAAAGATATAAGGGGATAGTAGTTGATTGGAGGCGGACATTGTGAAACAGGAGATATTAAATCAGTTGGAACTGAAGGAAAACCATGAGTATGAGTGCAAACTTGCTGCAAATGGTCTTCCGGTAAGTATATGGGAGACATATTCCTCTTTTGCAAATACAGATGGTGGAACGATGTTCCTTGGAATTAAAGAGCACCGCGATTCTTTTACAGTGGAAGGTTTATCTGAAAAGCAAGTAATCAAGTATCAAAAAGATTTTTGGAGTATAGTGAATGATCGACACAAAGTATCAAAAAACATTTTATTGAATCATCATGTGTATCCTATGGTTGTTGAAGGGAAAAAGATTCTTAGAATTGATGTTCCGGCAGCAGACCGACATGATAAGCCGGTGTATATTGGTGTTGATCCGATGAAAGGAACTTATCGCAGGGACTACGAGGGGGATTTTCTGTGTTCAGAGGAAGCAGTCCGAGCTATGTTTGCAGATCAGCGAGATGGTGGAACAGATACCGAAGTATTAGATAATATGGCGTTGGATGCGTTGAATACAGATACCATCAAGGGATATCGGATTGTATTTGAACAATTGCATCAAGGACATCCGTGGAATTTACTTGAAAACGATGAATTTTTAATGAAACTGCGGGCTGTTGCCAAGAATAATAAAGGGGAACTGTCTCCGACTATTGCAGGTTTGTTGTTTTTTGGGGAAGCCTACCGGATAACAGAAGTATTTCCAAATTATTTTTTAGACTATCGCGAAGAAAGTGAGGATAAATCTGTTAGATGGTTGTTCCGGACACATTCTGATGAAGGAGATTGGAGCGGTAATCTTTATGATTTTTACTATAAAGTAATTAATCGGATCGATGATGATATTGCAGTACCTTTTGTAAACCGCAAGGATGGATACCGGGTGGATCGTGTGGATGTGCATGCGGCATTAGGAGAGGCTGTGGCAAATGCTTTGGCACATTCCAATTATTATGAAAGACGAGGTGTGGTTGTTGTTAAAAAGGGAAAAGAGATAACGATTTCAAATCCGGGAACCATACGAATTACAAAAGAGGAATTTTATGCGGGAGGAAATAGCGATCCTAGAAACCCGAATATTTTGAAGATGTTTGGGTTTGTCAATGTTGGTGAGCGTGCCGGCAGTGGAGTTGATAAGATTATGACCGCATGGAAAGAGCAAAACTGGAAAAAACCTGAATTTGATTTTTCGGTTCGCACAGACCGTGTCACTTTAAAGTTAGAAGTTGGACAGGTTGTATATATTCCGGGCGCAGCGGATTTGCGCGTGGAAGAACAAACGTTAGAACAAAAAACGTCATTGTTGAGTGAAAAAGAAGAAGCCATTCTGCACTATATTTTTGAACGTGGCAGCATAAGTACAGGAAAGGCGGCAGAAGTGTGTGGATATAAGTCAAGAACTTCTGCTAGAAAGGTGATTGATGAGATGGCGGAGAAGGGCTATATCGTGAAAACCGGAAAAGGAGCAAGTGTTCGATATAGTATTTGCGGTGAAAAAGTGGTCAAAAAGTGACCATTTACTGGTCATTTTATAAAAAAGTGGTCAAAAAGTGGTCATTTACTGGTTAATATCGAACATTTTTGTCAGGTGTGGTGGGATGAGGACAGTTGCTAATCTTTTAGGATTCCAGTAAATCAGTAGAAAGACTTTGTGACTCGTGGGTTTTGAGTACGTCGGTATGTGGCACTGGTAGTTTCAGTGCCCATACCGCT
>ERZ780149.628-NODE-628-length-44251-cov-10.380781_pt1 | contig 44251 bp, 39 predicted proteins | sample MGYA00511367_ERZ780149 | MGnify/ENA primary metagenome ERZ780149 (study PRJEB29588, sample SAMEA2153852) | human gut metagenome | biome: human gut; feature: human-associated habitat; material: faeces | place: Denmark | collected 2008/2010 ... | reverse complement strand
ACCCGGCAGATTCTTTATGAAAAATCTGCCGGATATAGACCGGATGCCCTTGGGGTGTTCCATTCTGAAAAATTGCAGGGCAAATGCAAGCTGTGTTAACTGTTATGGAACCTTGTCAATCAATCTTCCATTCTTCCATGGTCGCAACCAAGTGACAGGTAGTGCTCAATCTCCCCACCCAGCACAAGCTGTGCATTCCAGATATTCGTCCAGCACTTCTACGTTCACCAGTGCAATGCGTTTCAGCCGGACGATGGCGTGAGCATCCTGTGCGACTTGTCGGAAAGAGTTTTTGCCCATCGAGTAGAGGACTGCCCCTTCCTCGTAGCGAACGTATTTCTTTTTCTTTCCAGCCAGCAGTTTTTCCAGTTCAGGAACTTCAACCGAGTTTCGCTTATGTGCCATGGTATTCTTCTCCTTTGTCAAGGTTATGTGGTATACTTGCATTATCAGGATATAGAAAAAGGACACTCCACTTTCGGCTTTTGCCGATGGTGAAATGTCCTCTTGACTGTTTTCTCGTTTACAGTTTTCTGCTGGATATGGAACTGGCGAAAATCCGTCACGCTCCGTTTGGGATTTTTGCCTTCTCCGACAAGCCCCTAAGAAATCCGTCTGAACATTCAGGTTTTTGGTACATTCAGGGTCGGATTTTCAGTTCGTGCGGACTGTCGGAGACACAAGGATTACCACGTAGCTTAGTTAGATTCCGGGCGCATCGTGGGGATGTCATCGACGAGCAGTTATAAGCCTTTGTTTCTTGATACTACTCTACACCGCAAGGGTTGAATTTTGCCATTCCATTCACATCTCTACACAAGCCTTTATTCGAACTGTATCGTTTGGCGTATGAATTGGCGTAAATGGCGTATGGCGTATTTGGCGTATGCTTTATTTTATTCTTCAGGGTCTTTCCACTGTGCGAACTGACGGTCAAGATTTTCAAATTCAGACTTCCGCAGTTCCTTGGTCACATCCGCATAGATGTTCAAGGTCGTGGAAATATCCGAATGTCCCAGCGCATCCTGAATCACCTTGATGTTCACGCCCGCTTCGCACATCCGGGTCGTGAAGGTATGCCGCAGGGTGTGGCAGCTGAAACGCGGCAGGAGTACGGTGCTGTTCGGATTCTTCGCCAGCACTTCATCGTTGCAGTCCCGGATGATGCGCCGGATGGCCTTGTTCAGCGTTCCCTGATGCTGGCACTCACCAAAGCGGTTGACAAAGATAAAGTCCGTGTAACCGTCCACCGTTACCGTGCAATGGATCTCTGCTTCTTCCTGATAGGCACGTTCCTTTTCAAAGGCTTCTTTCACGAAGTCCATCATCGGAACAGTGCGGACACCAGCCTTTGTTTTGGGCGAGTGGCAGTTGAAGTAGCAGCCCTTCTTGCCGCCGTTGTTCTCACGATGGTCGTAGTTGACCAGCGTGTGATTGACGGAGATCGCGCCTTCCTCAAAATCCACATCGCACCAGCGCAGACCAGTGGCTTCTCCTACGCGCAGTCCCGTTCCCAGCATAACCGCGAAAATCGGGTACCAGTGCTGGTACTTTGGCGTCTTGGAGAGGTAGGACAGCAGAAGATTCTGCTCTGCAACGGTCAATGCCTTGCGGCGATTGGTCTCAAACTGGTGGGATTTTTTCAGTTCTTTCAAAACGTTATCCGATGGATTGCTCCGCAGATAACAGTCATCCACCGCCATGTCCAGCACCTGATGCAGAACCGTGTGTACGCTTTCAATCGTGGAGATCTGTAAGCCGCGCTCATCTGCCAGCGTGTTATAAAACTGCTTCACATCCGATTTCTTGAGCGCAGACACTTTCGAGTTTCCGAAATCCGGCTCCACAAACTGCCGATACAAGTACAGATAATTCTGGAAGGTATTGTCCTTCAGTCCTCGCTTGATCTTTGCCCACAGGGTGAACACATCGTTGAGGGCAACATATCGTGCTTCTGTTTTGATACCGTCCAGCGAATCACGCTGAATGTCTTTTTCCTTTTCCCGAAGTTCCTCTAAGGTCGCGGCATAAATAGAATGTCGCTTGCCATCCGGGGAAGTCCAACGGAAATCGTACTTGCCATCTTTGCGCTGGGATTCGCCCTTGCGGAGAACCACACGCGCCTTGTCCTTGCGTTTCGTATTCTGATTTGTTGCCATGAGCGATGCTCCTTTCTACATTGCGGTGCAGAAAAGAGCGTTGTTCCGTGTTCATAGTACCACAGATACGCCATTCTCTGCAAGCCGTTTTGAAAAATATCCGGGACATTTTCAAAGCGAGTACATTCGCTCCGTGTATTCATCCAGCTTGCGCCGCTTGATGAGCCGCTTGGAACCCACCCACAGCACAAACTGACAATGCTCCTTATCCGATAATGAACGCAGTTTGTTGATGCCAATGCCAGAGTAAGCCGCAGCTTCTTCCAGCGTCAAATTGCTCTTTTCCCAAATCGGGACATCCTTCATAGGCAGACCTCCGTATCCTTATAGCCGGATGCAATATTGCATATCCAGCAGTTCTTTTTCAAGTATCTATCTCGGATTATCCAATCAATGCTTTCAGCCGTTCCAGCTTTTCTTGTGCGTTTTCTCTCCGTAAGCTGACACCAATACAGGAGATGGGAACGCACATCTCCAACAGGCGGTCATAGATGCGGGCATGGGCGATATCCTGCGGATGCCGGATCTCATCCAGTGTCAGATTGGTGGTGACGATCAGGGGCTTCCGGCTGCGGTAGCGACTGTCTACAATGTTGTAGATCTGCTCCAGTGCGTACTCGGTGCCACGCTCCATACCGAAATCATCAATGATTAGAAGTGGATAGCGGCACAACCTGTCTACGACCTCATTGCGCCCGGAGAAGCTGTTGTTCAGTTCGTTCAGGATGTGTGCGAAGTTCGTCATGCGCACAGGCACTTCCTGCTCCATCAGAGCGTTTGCAATGCACCCGGCAAGGAAACTCTTGCCTGTTCCAACACCGCCCCAGAGCAGCAGCCCAATGTTCTCTGAGTGCATGGTCTGCCACTGCTCCACATAGCGGTGTGCATGGCGAATCTGTGGGCTGCGCCCATTGTCGTTTGCAAATGTCCAATCCAGCATCGCAGAATCCGAAAAGCCGTCTGCTTTCAGCCGCCGCACAAGGTCGAGGTGCTTCTGCTCCTTAACAGTTGCCTCCTGCCGTTCCCGTTCGGCTTTGTGACAGGCACATTCTACCGGATGCTTGTTCTTTCCCATCAGGACAAGACCTTTGGGAAAGAGAGCTTCTTTGGGCGTTTGGCACTTGCCGCAGTAGAGCAAACCATCTGCCCCATAATAATCAATTGCGTTTTCGGGCATACTGGAAACAGACTGCTCCAGAATTTTTTCAATCGTCTTTATAGGCTTTCTCCTTCCACAAAGGTGTAATCTGGAATACCCGGTACTGTCTTTTTCTCTGATTGCTGCCGCTTTGCCCAGATACGCAGCGTTGCGGCATGGTCTGCATACTTTTTGCCAGTGGACTGGATATAAGCGGACAACTGCTCAATCAGGCCATCCAGTCCTGCAAAGTCAGCCTTGAGCCATTTGTACTCCTTTTCTGTCAGAAAGACATTCTGGTATTCTCCCAATGAAAGACGAGCATTGTTTGCTCCTATCAGGTGGTTATCTTTCAGGTTGTTCTTATTACGTTGGTTAGGTGTGCATTTTTGCGCGACTATACTGTGCGTTTCTGCACAATCAGACTGCGCACTGATGCATACTGTGACTACGCAATTCTGCACAGTATGCGGAACCTTGAGCAGAATGTGGCTGGGTTTGGAAAATCCGCTGCGCACTCGCTCGGCAAGTTCCGCTTTTTCCATTTCAGCAAAAGAGCGTGTCACACTGGAAACGCAGCACCCCAAATCTTTCGCCAGGTTGGAAAGCGGATAGATCACATAGATGCGCCCCTGTGAATCGACCCAGTTATTTTTCTTCGAGAGAGTGGCACGGTCGAGTAGGAGCGTGTAGAGCAATTTTGCGGTTTGGCTCAGATTAATGTCCAAAAGGAATCGGGCATACGGCAGATATTGCGGCAGTGGCATATTGGCTTTCAAGTAGTCTGAAATAGTCTTCACCTCCAATTTTTACGTTCTATCATGGTGCTTTAGGGGGCTGAGAATTGTAAGCGCAAGATTCGCCCGTGTCGCCTCAAAACTCACTTTCGTGATTTTGGCCGACGGCGAACTTGCTGGAGATTTCACTCCCCAGTCCCTCGATGAAATCTGAAAATCTGCAATTTTCAGATTTGGCTCCCCATAAAAATGGTGAGCAGCCGAGATGCAGGGCATCATCGGGGACGTGTGGGACTGCATCCCACACCCTGCACCGAACAACCATTCAACAGAGATTTGCGAATCCCTGCTGTCTGCTTGTCCGGTTTTTTGCTGTCGGTCTCTCCGCAAGCTATTCCTGCCCGATTCACTCCGGCGTTCTGGCTTTCCTTGGTGTGCTCTTGTCCTGGCGGCACTTCACCGGAAAGTTATATTGGCTTGCAGCCGACGATTCTGTTGTCAAGGAACACTGGTTTTCAATCTTAGAATTGGAGAAAGCCCGTTTCGCAAGGTACTTTCAAAATCTTTACAGATTTTTTGCTGTCTCACAAATAGGAATCCGCAAGGGCAGTTTCATATACAATTTTTTGAAATTTTCAAAATTTCATTCACCCACGAGGCGGGAGCATTGTGGCTGCGAGATGAATTTTCATCAAGCCAACCATCAGAAACGGACGGTTCTGTATGAGGGCATGGGGAGCAGAATCCCCATCAAGATGCCCGGTATGAAAAGCCCAAATGGGATTTTGAGTTACTCCGGGCGAATCTTGCCCTGATAAATGTGCAGGCAGTGATCTTCGGAGAAGTCAGCGTTAGCATTGAGATTGATGGTTTCCATCACTGTTCAAGCGGTCTTTTACGGTCTGAAGATACCGGCTGGCGCGGTCGATAAACACCAGCAGTTTCTCATTGTTCTTTGGTTCGGTAAGAATATCGGGGTATTCACGAAAACACATTTCCCACCGCCGCACAAAATCCTCCTGTGCGCCCTGAATCTCACACATCATGGCTTCGCCATCTGCCAAACGGCGAGGCGAATAGATGCTCTTGACGACATCCTTGAGATTCTGTTTTTCTTCCTTGTTGAGTCCTTTCTTATGCCCCTGAATGTCTCGCTTGAAGGTCGTTATAAACTCATTGTCCTTTGAAGGCGAAGAATAAGAATCCGTGATACTGGAATTCCGTTCGGCTTTAGGCTTACGCAACTCTGCCACAACTTCGGGACGCTTTTTCTTTGGAATCTTTGCAATCGAGGAAATTTCACGGTCAGTTGCACGAATCTTTCCGCTCAGGATTTCTTCTTGCACACCGGGTACTGCTTCCTCCGCCGCTTCCACACCTTTTGCAAATTGTTCTGCACGGTAAACATAACTTTCAGATGTTCCATTCTCTGCTGCAACTTTTGAACGCGAACCATGCTTTTGGTGGTTTGGTTCATTTTGAACCAGACCACTTTCGGGTGCCAAGGTGTACTGATTGCCGTGAAACGATTTGATTTGCTTTTCCGCTTCTGCCTGCTTTCCAATCAGGAACTTTTTCTGCTCTGGGGTCAGATTACGCCGACCCAGCTGATTCTTGCAGATCCATGCCAGTGCTTCATAACGGTTAGAAAATTTTCTCTCGATGACTTCAAACGGAATAAATGGATATTTTTGAAGGACTTGATAGCGCGTGTGTCCGTCAACAATGTAGCCGTTCCAAGTAATGATCGGATTCAGCACACGCTCTTCCTTGAGGATGTTCATTTCCAGTTGGTGTTTTTCTTCAAATGTCGGAGGATTGATTTGACGCTGGAACTCCGGGTCGATTTTGAGTTGGCTCAGTTTTGTCATAGGCAAATCATCCTTTCAGAAATGATATTGAGTGTAGTTATTCTTTTTACGCCGTTCTCCCTGTATGGTGTTCCTGCCCCCTTCCGGCGGCGTTTTCCGGCTCGCCTATGGCATCATCGCCGGGTATTCCATACAGACGGTCATTCGGTTTTCAAGGTCCATGGAATAAGTATACCGTATCCTTTTGCTGCTGAACAGGAACTATTAGTTCCGGTTTTGAGGTCTTTTTTCGGCTTTTAGGGGCAAAAACCGGAAGCTTTAGTTCCGGCTAACCATTCGGATGCCTTATTATAGCAAAATCTTCTTTGAATTTTTAGGAGGTCATACCTCCGGTTTCAATGCGAAAAAGCGGAAGCATGACCTCCGCTTTTGAATACAACTTACTTTAGCTTCGTTGTTTTGATTTTGCACAAAAATAACCGCCAGTTTCAAAGTTTGCTTTGAAACTGACGGTTTGATAGTAGAAACTCTTTTGATTTTTACTTGGCGTGAACAAAGTTCGCTCAACAAATTTTTTCTATGACTGAAAGCTATCATAGAGTACGCAAGCAATGCGTCTGTATATACAAACGCCATTTTGCGATGCAAAATGCTTGTTGGGAACACCCAAACCCGTAAACTGCATCCGTTGGATGCAGGCTGCCTTTCCTGATTCAACACGATTCTTCGCACTCAGAGAGTGGACGATTCCTCCGGGTGTTCCAATTCATAGGCTTCCTGCGCAGGAGCAGTCAGATCCCACAGGGCACTGTATACTTCCTGATAATGCGGTGGGAACGAATTCGTCCCATACGCCGAGATCGTAGAGCCATCCGTAAATTCAACGTAGAAACCGAAGCTTTCGCCATCCAGCACCGCACGGTTGCTGCCTTTGAAACCGTTCCAGTTGCCGGCATCGTAGGTTTCAAAAAGTTCTCTGGCCTCTTGCAGGATCGATGCATCTGCAGGATACACAGAATCCGGCTCCTCGCCGTCCCAGAGCTCCAGCACGATCTCTGCGCCTTGATCGGTACGGCGGATGGTTCGGTTGGTGATCGCAGTGCGTGCCATCCCTTGTTTCGAAAAGCTGATCTGCTGCACCTCGGTGATGGGAACCGCTGGTGTTTTGGGTGTTCTGGCACATCCCGGCAGTGCCAATGCTGCCCCAAACAGCCCCAGCAGCGAAGTCAAAAGTGCCATTTTCCACTTCCTTTGGATCCATCGTTTCATAGAATCTGACCTTTCCTGTTATGGTGTTACGGTGATCCGGCCATCCAGCCAGTGATCAAGCCACTCGTGCTCCTGGAAGTATTCTAAAATCACATCCTGGCAGGAGGTTGCAATGGTACGTGGCTTTTGCAGGCGGGCGATCTCCTCCCGGGTGACATCGAAGAAGCTGGTGATGTTCTGGAAGTGGAAGTTCTGCATTCCGACAGTAAAGATCCTCTCGTCCGTTATTTCCTTACCCTTGTAGTTCAGCGACTCGAAGTCATGGTTGCTGCGGCTGTACCGCAGACGGAGCGCTGCCGGGATCTGGTAAAACTCGGTGTGGCCCGCGAAAGATTCTTCCCGCAGCATAAAACGCAGCATATGCCGCAGCTGTCTGCCGGTGACCTTGAACAGATACACACCGTCATCGTAGGGGGAACGCCTCGGTCAGGTCTCCGTAGGTCACCACAGGCCCAAGCCTTTCGGTCCGGATGCTGCCGGAACCCAGCAGCATGACATCCACGCCAAGGCTTTGGGTAAAGATATCAGCCAGCAGGTCGCCCAGTTCCGTTTCCTGATTGCGTTCCGGGTGGGTCAGTTCCCGGCGGAACTGTGCCACGATGTGGTTGTACTTCTCGTCTACCTGACAGGTAAATTGTGCAATGACCTGTTCCATCACCGGGTTCCGAGGACAGTTTTCATCGGTGATGGGAACTGCTTGCCAGGTGTAGGAGTCGATGCAGTTGTTGTCGGTATCCACTACAATGTCAAAGCGGCCGATCTGTTCTGTGCCGGTGCCGGCCTGTGCGATTACAATGCCGTTTTCCTCCCATGCCTGCTCCAGAAAGGTGTGGGAGTGGCCGCCGATGATGAGGTCCACACCCCAGGCCGGGTCCAGCTGGCTGGCAAGCCGTCGGTCCTCCTCAAAGCCGATATGGGTGAGCAGGACCGTAAAATCAATGTCGATGCTGTTGTGGGCGTTGCAGATCTTGCCCACCTCCACCGCTGCGGCTGCCGTATCTACAAAGGAGTCGATGAGGGATTCGGATTTTGTCTGGTTGATCACGTCTTGTGTGATGATGCCGATGAAAAGGATGGTCATCCCATCTATCTGTAAAATCTTATACGGCGTGAACAGCCGCGTCTGGGTGTGCTTGATGTAGAGGTTGGCGTTGATGATGGGGAATCGCGCCAGCTTTTCGATGAAAAGCAGATGCGCGACACCGTAATCCACCTCATGGTTGCCGATGGTGACGATATCCGGGGCGAGGGCGTTCATGATCTCGATCGTGGAAAGCCCCTTGTATTCCGAATCGATGACCGAGCCGCGGAACATATCGCCTGCAATGGCATAGAGAACATTTTTTTCTTCGCTGCGCACCTTTTCCACATAGCCCGAAAGCATCGACACGCCGCCTACCAGTTTGTCATCCAGCTGTTCGGCCAGAAAATCGCCGTGCATATCGTTGGAGTGCAGGATGGTGATCTTTTTTGTGTGTTTCATCATATCATTCCTCCATGGTCCGGGATTCGGCTCAGACTGTCTCAGCTCTCAAGATCCAGAAGCAGCGTTCCGGAAGTCAGGCCGGACAGAAGCGGGTCGCCATCCAGATGGGTCACTTCCAGCCGACCGTCCGACCGGCGCGTGACCTCGAAAATACCTGACAGATCTGCTGCGCCATCGGTTCGGCTGTAAAGGGTAAATTTGATCTGCCGGGGCGTATCCCATGCACCGCCTTCGCCGTCCAGAATCAGCCAGCTGCCGCTGTACTCTGCAATCGGCGCACGGTTGCCCGGGCCATAGCTGTAATAAAGCTCGTTGCCGGACCTTTCAAAAAGCAGGTTCAGGCTGAGTGCCTGCCCGTCTTCGCCCCGGACCAACGCAGACCATCAACCCTCAAAAGGCTCTTTTTCGTATCTCGTCAGGTCCCATACGCCGCCACCGAGGTTCCACGGGGTGTTCACCGTGCCGTCCTGAAGGGAAAGGCAGGGGTTCCAGTCCAGAACATCTCCCTGCCGGGTCGTGATGACGACTTCGGTGCTGGGGATGATATCACTGACATTGCAGAAAAGCAGGATGGGGTCTGCCTCGTCGCTGCGGTAGAGCACCTGCCCGTTCTCGCCCACAAAGCCGTTGCCCTCATTGCACACCCATTCATTGACGGCCAGCGTGGCACCGTAGGCCGGGACGATGCAGTAAAGTTCGTACCCGCCATCCGGGGCAGAGACATATCGGCTTTCCGGGATCTCTTTCACATAGCCGCACTGGGAGAGATTTGCATTTTCCAGAATTTCCCCGATGCTGCTGCCGCCGCCCAGAAAGACCACGGCACAGGCAAAGTTCTGCTCCAAGGCCATGTTCCGGAGCGTTTCCAGCGTCCAGCCGCCGCTCGCGCCTTTGCGGGCAGCGCCGCCGAGGCCAAAACGAACTCGCTGTATCAGGATACGGAAAGTAACTTCTGAACTGAAATAAGAGCCGGTTTGTGACACTTACATTTCGCAGACCGACAAGATGCTTCAGGCTGACAACATCTGTTCCAATGCAGTGTCAAATTGTATCCACGCATTGATCGAATTCACTTTCTGCGCCTGTCTGGCCGCCTGAAGGCTGAATTTCCACCCGGCAAGCACCAGGCCAAGCAGTGCAATGCTGACGGCTGTAAGGCAAAAATATTTTTTAAACAGTTTCAGGATCTTCATCGCATGGTTCCTCCATGTATTCATCTGTATGTACGCCTTCCATCGAAACAGGGGCATGATACGCACTGTACCGCTGTCGGACCCGTTGCTGAAGTTCGTTTGTGGACGAATCCGGGAGCACCCATTCATCGGGTTCGTGTTCCAGGATGAACCGGATCGTGCGGGAATCAACTGTCGTTGTAAAGACTGTGAATGACTTTTCCGGCAGAGCGTATTCATCGGCAGTACACGAAAGCTCACCTTCTTTGCCTGAAACAAGAACCGGTTCGTCAAACAGATAGTCCGTAGTGCAGGGGGTGCCATCTGGATTGTGGACCTGACAATGCAACTGATCGCCTGCGTCAAGAAGTGTTTCAGCTGGAACGAACGTATCTTCCAGATGCTGGTGTCTGGAAATCTGGATGTTCTCCCATGCACCCCACAGTATGAGGGCAAAGACCGACAGATCCAGCAGGCTGTTCCTGCCGAGAAAAGGCAGAGTGACCGGCCAGGGAGCGCCAAAACCGTACAACATCCCGCACACGGCACGGTAAGAAAGCATCCCTGCTGCGGTAGCGTATACAGACCATTCTTTATGGACGCGGGCATTCCGGAAGTCAACCAGCTTTACAAGCACCCAGATGAAGCCAACCAGAACCAGAGCCAGGCCGATCACGGCAGCCCAGCCGCCATAGTACAGAAGCTGCAGCACGGGTGTGCGATTGTCTGCCAGCCAGTAATGTGCATCAGCGGAAACTTTCAAAAAGTCCGATGTACCAAAGAACGCGGCATGCGTTGCGATTTCACGGACCGCTACTTTCAGTGCCTCCCAGTTACTGGAGAGCATACAGATGGTATCACCCTCCACCGGAAGCTTCAGCTGCAGGGGCAGGCATAGCGTTCGGATAATTGCATACAGCCCAGCATGCAGGATGGATTTTTCGGCATATTCGGTTGGTACATATTTCCACACTGCAACAGTCAGTGTGAACGTATTGAGGAGCAGAAGATCGAACTGCCAGATATTCGGCATTGCCTGAAAAAACAGAAGTTCTTCAAGCGTCATGACAAAAAGCGAGGTGAAACCGTTTTGCTGGGCATCTCGACTGAAGTCCTCATGTTTCATCGCCCGCAGAATGGCATCTACCTGGATCGGGAACCAGATGATGACCCAAAAATCGTAGATATATCGTTTGGGGAATGTGAAGCTTCCGAGCACGACACTGGAATACGAGAAAAAGGAAACGTTGCCTTGGCCCCCAATCTCGCAAAAAAGCAGAGCCATCATGGCAATCACGCCCCATGCCGCATCCTGCGCACAGTCCGCTGTGCTGTATGTGGACTGCCACACAGCTGACCGGAACATCACAAGTGTATTTAACAGGGTTGCAAGGCTGACGGCCGGGATAATTTCTATGAGAAACGAGAAATCTCCATAACTGTCGCTGAAACTGTTCTGATGAATGAAAGTGTTCAACCAGATCAGACCCAGGACCAGTGTGCTGCCGATGACCATCGGCAGTATTTGTTTGCTTGATCGTTTGATTCCTGTCATAAGGATCCTCCTTTTTCATTCTTCAAAAAGCTGTGCCAACAGATCTGGCTCCTCGGCCGAAACGCTGCCAACGAACGATTTTTCTGATGGAACGCGGATACAGATTTCCTGCAAAAATGCAGTGTGCCGGCGGTTTGCATCATCATTTTTCTGATTTGATTTCTGCCCGGAACGGACTCTCTGCCGAAGTCTGAATTCTTTTGCGACACGTTTCTTGTATTCCCGGAGGACATTCTGATATTCCGCGTTCGCAAACGTATTGTAACGCTGCCCGTAATGCGGTTTGGAACCGTGCCGGAACAGGATCTGGCTGCCAATGGGCATCTCCAGAATATCCTTCAGCGGAATATTGGCGCGAACACTGATATTCTGTGCGGTTGCCAGGTCGTTACTGCCCATGTAGACATAGGTATCGCAATTGTTTCTGATCGTAGTTGCCGGGCCATCTCCATAAAGAGAAGCCAGCTGCGTTTCCGACTGGATGAGAAGGGTGACTGAGATCTGCTTTTCACGCAGGATCGAAATGTACTGGTCAAATAGCGGAACAGGACAGCCGGTAGCGAAATCATCAGCAATCAGGTGGACGGGAACGGGCAGTTTTCCGTCCGGCTGGTTTTCTGCGTAATCGAACAGTTCCTTGAACAGTTGGGCATAGAACAGGCTGATAAAACTGTTAATGCTGGGATCGACGGGGCTGGATGTGATAAAAAGCGCTGTCTTTTCATTGGCCAGCTGCTCAAATCGGAGCCTTTTCCGCATCCGGAACATCACACGCAGTTCAGGGGTAAAAGTCGAATCTATAATGGAATGCAGCGTGCTGAACACGCAGCCCGCTGTTTTGACAGGCAGATTGCTGAAAGTCCGCCAGTTGGAAGAAGCGTAATTGAGCGGATCTTTTGATTCCAGAAACTTGAACTTTTCGTCCAGATCGGTTGTGACCAGTTCATCATAGCGTGAGGAAATGGAAAGGGAATCGATCGTTTCCAGTACATCCGCAAATGTCGGGTCATCTTTCAGCATCAGTGTCTCGGCAATCAGAGCGTTGAGAAGGGAAGCTGCCGATTCATCCCAATAGGGGTCCGGATTATGGTTTCTTCTTGTTCCGGATATGATGCTCTGGGACAGGAACGAAATATCGGCAAAGCTGTTGATATAGTCCAGCGGATCAAAGCAGACATTTCCACGCGATGGATGGACAAAATCAAGATCCAGAATCTTATACCCCCGGTTTTGCAGCAGCGGGATGAATTTGTTCACGATCCCGCGCTTTGTAACAGAACAGACGATCGAGCGCGAAAAGGATTCCAGAAGGAATGGTTCCACGATCGAAACCGTTTTGCCGGAGCCGCTGCCGCCCACGACAAGGATATTGTTATTCAGTCCGGTTTTCCGGCAGTCTGTACTGAAGATGCAACCATCGCCCAGGATCATGCGGTCGGCCCTGTCCGGGTACTTTGCCGGGATGTTCAAAGATCGGGTCTTACGTTTTACCATTGCCTTGATCCTCCCGTGCTTTTAAAAGCGTTGCAATCTCCCCGAATGGGATGACCCTGTCGTACAAGCAAGCCTTATCCTGAACAGAGACCGATCGGGGATCTTCCGCCTGTCTGTCTGCCGGAGCGCTTCTGCCGCTCGCCCGGAACATGATGAGGTTGCAGTTGCTCATGGTCGAACTCTCCTTTCCTTTTCCTGAGAACTCCAGGCTGCAGTGCGGTCTGGTCTCTTTTGTCTGGCATAAAGATATCAGATGGTTTTCTTTCACCGGTGCAAAAAAACAGATTTTACCTGAAAGTTGGGAATGAAAGTGGCTCATAGAGAAAAGCCGAACCTTTCCTTGGGCGTGAAAGGTCTGGCTTTTTTCATCCTGATACAAAACAAATAGTGGGTTTTGTGTGCCAAGGGGGGAAAATTTAAAGGGAAGATCATCGGGACTGTATGCAGGGAACATTGAGATTTTCCTTGTTACAGTCCGGCAGGTGTGATATGATAAAACCATAAACTCAGGGAGTGAATCTCAAAATGTAAAAAGGAGTTGGATATATGAAAAGTTTTACCGGGTTCAGGCTATCACTTTTCAGCTTTTTGGACCGTCATCCCCTTTATCCTTACCGGGATGACGCAGGAGAGCTGAAAGTTCTTCTGATCGGTTATGGCCAGCGGATCCTGGATGATATCCTGCCGACAGTCGCAACGAACGGGCAGCTTCTCGACACAGCGCTTCATATCACGCTGGCAAGTTCCAACCCGTCGCAGTGCGTGGACACGCTCCTTCAGAAGGTACCCTATCTGCCACATTTTTCGGCAATCTCCTGCATGAACAAGCGGGTCTCTGAAAGTGAGATGGAGGATAACCGGTGCACGCTTTCTTTTGAGAAAGCACAGCTGACAGCAGAGGGAATGCAGCAGCTTGCCGGGGAACACAGCGATTATCGGTATGTCATCATTTCAACCGGAACCGATGAGAAAAATGCCGAGCTTGCACGGGCGTTTGGCAGCTGCGGATGCGATGAGCCGGTGTTGATCGCCTATGTGCAGAGAAAAAAGAAGCCTGGGCTGACGATGCCGTCCACAGAACAGGCCGAGCTGATTCCATTTGGTTTCGATGCCGATGGGGCAGAGTTTTCGGAGGAACTGGAAAAAATCGGCCTTAACCTCCACAGCTCCTACATTCGCTCGGCAGACAGCCGGTATTCCGCCAACAGCGTGCTCCACGATTTTTACCATGATAAGTATACCTATGTGTCCAACATGGAAGCCGCCATCCATATCAAGGCGAAACTCCTCTGCTGCGGCATTTCCTGCAGCGACCTGAAGCAGGCGGCCAAAGAGTTTTCGGCACGGGTTGCAAAGGATCCTGCCCTTATCGACCGGCTGGCATCAATAGAGCATGACCGCTGGGTATTCAGCAAGATCTTTGCCGGATACCGGCAGCTGCAGGATCAGACCTTGATTTACCGGGACGGCAATACCACCCACAGTTCTGCGCAGAAGTGGCATACCTGCTTGCTGCCGGTAGATCACACCGGAGTTTCCTCTATCACAAAGGAGATCTGGCAGGCGGCAGAATCCGGCACGGTATCCGACCCCGGACTCGACCCGCTGGATCAGATGACACTGCTGCTCCATCAGAAATGCAGAGAAAATGCAGAAGCACACACCGGCACGGTGGACAGCCTGCTGAAAACGATCCAGGATCTGCTCGCGGACAATGCAAGCTTTCCCCTTTCTGCATATGAGTCGTTCAAACAGCTGTCTCTTGCAGTGTCTGAACTGCGGATCCACAAAAGAAGCGCGATTTCCCTTTATCGTCGGTCGTGGAAAAAACTGTATGACCAGATCCGGGCCGATGACGGTGTGCACGCTGCGGTGCTGACCTCTATCCTGGATAATTTGCAGGCAGAGATGGGATCGCTCATTGAATACGTTTCCCGGAAGGATTACAAGGAACAGGACCGGATCCTGTGCCGGGGCATTCCTTATGCCTTGACCCATCAGTTCCGTCCGGTGGTTCTTAAACTGCTTTCCTCCAAAACAACGGACAACATTGCATCGATCCAGCAGATGGATCCTGCGGCGGTCACGTTTGTGGGGATTGCCCGTACCGCAATGGAGCTTGCTCAGATCGATACAGTGCTTGCAAACCTGAAACGCTATGTTTCCCATTACCTGCAGGAAACGGAATTTGAATACTCCATCTTTGTACCCAATGAACTGTGCGGCACCGCAGACGAGGAACGCGAGGATCTCGTGTTTGTTCCGCTGCTGGAGCGCAAGGCACTTGTCGATGAAATGAGCATGCTGTTTTCGGCAGCTCCGGCGTACATTGATGTCAGTGGAGCGGATCCGCTCCTGACAGCTGCCGCGATGGAGTATGCGGATACGCAGGGCTGCGGGGTGTTCTACAACTGCGGTGGCACCTTCTTGAATATTTCCCGTGCAGAGGAACTGGAGTACCCGTTCCCGAAGCAGGGCTTTACGGTGGAGCAGATGTTCTCCATCAACGGCGCAGACACCATCGGCGTGGAATCCTCCCGGATCACAGGCCTGGAGGGTATTTACCAGCCGCTGTGGGATCTCTTCCTGCAGAACAGTATGTACTGGAATACACTCCCTGACAAACGGATCGCTCTGCCGGATGACCGGACGTATACCTTCCACTTTGCCGGAGAAGGCGGGGAGGTCACGATTCGGACACAGCAGGCTGTGGCACAAAAGCTCTTCCCAGTGCTGAAGCAGATGGTGCAGCTCCAGTATATCCAGGATATCTCGTTTGATTCGGTCTATGGTTCGGCACGGACGATCCGTTTTTCAGTCCGGCCCAACATCACGGATGCTGCGCAGTTCCAGGCGGCGCTGCAGTCCCTCTGCGATGGATTTGATCCGCAGACCATGACCTTTAGCCTGAATTATAACCATAAGACCCTGCAGGTATCCGGCCTCCGCTGTACGGTTTCGCTGGCAGATGATAATCCGGCGTACCTCAATGGGCATAAGGCGATCCTGCAGCGGCTCACGGAACTGGGCGGGATCTATGATATTGTCTACAGTGACCCGAAAACCTGTACTTTCCGGCTTGCCAGCCCGGAAATGCGGCATATCATGGAAAAAGCCGGCAATCTGGCAGAAGCCTACGTGTATTATACCGCTCTGCTGGACTGCGGCTTTGATGATGTGGAAAACGGCCTTTCCTTCCGTCATTCGGTAGGCTCTGAGATCCGGAATGAGATCGACGTCCTCTGCACCAGTGCAGACCGGTCTTTGTTCATCAGCGTAAAAGCCCGCAACGAGAGTGCGTTTGCAGATCCGGATCTGAACTATCTGAACATGGTCGCCTATGAGATTCGCTATGAGGCGGAGCATTTCGGGCTGAACAGCAAGGCGGTTCTGGCGGCTCCTGCGCTGCCGATGTTTACCCTTGCCGCCAACGGGACTTACGTGCTGAGCACCTATGCCATGAAGTGCCGGTCGCGCGGGGTTTATCTGTGCGGCAGAGAGTGCTTCCAGAGCGGGATGCTTGACCGCACGCTGACTGCTATCATGAACGATGCAGACGATACCTGGAGCGATCTTCTGCGCCCGGCCGCAGGAACTGCCGCACCGGCTGCAGAGGTGCCTTCTGCAACTGTGCCGGTTCCGGCAGATACGTCTGCTCCAACCCGGACCACGGAGCCGGATCCGACTCCTGCGGCGGATTCCATACCGGCTCAGATCATTCCGTTTGAGAATCTTGCGGAAGGCCAGGTCTATTATGGCAAGATCGTCGGCATAATTCCCAAGTCTGCCTTTGTGGAGATCGGCGTCCGCCACAAGGGCACTGTTGTGAACGGAGCACTGTTCATCTCAGATATCGCCGACTGCTATGTGTCCGATATCCACGACTTTGTGCAGGAAGGCGACGTTGTAAAGGTGGTCGTGACGTATATCGACCCCCAGAAGACGCAGTTCCGGGTCTCCATGAAACAAGTTCCGGAACGGCATGAAATAATAAAATAAGCGCGTTTTTCCGCTCGGTTTTCCGGGTATGGCAAAGCCTCCCCGTGTAGGTTTATGATCCTGCACGGGGAGGCTTTTTGCATGTTAGGCTATTTTTTACGAACAAGTTCATTAGTCTGCAACAGACAGGAAACCTGCTTTTGGGGGGCTTCTGCCTTTCGGGGCAGATTACTGTTGTGCAAACTGTTTCTGGTAAAGTTCTGCCACTTCGCGCCTCAGATTGTCTGCTTCTTCTCTGCAGCCTGTTTTTTCAAGAAGGACCGTAAACTTGTCGCAGAGGTTCTTTAGCTTCGATAGGTAGGCTTTGGGTGTTTTCTTGGCCAGTTCTCGGAGGATTTCAAAGGCCTCCCGGTACAATTTTTCTGCTTCCTTGAAAGAGCCGAAGGTGTGAAGAAGAGCTGCCAGATTGTTATAGCTGGTTGCCAGATCGGGCAGATAAGCATCGGGATTTTTTTCGGCCAGCTGCCGCCGGATCTTCAATGCCTCCCGATGCAGTGATTCCGCTTTCTTAAAAGAACCGGTATCATAAAGAAGAGCTGCCAAATTGTTATAGTTCGTTGCCAGACTGGGCAGATAGACATCGGGATTTTTCTCTGCCAGTTCCCGGCGAATCTTCAATGCTTCCCGATACAATTTTTCTGCTTCTTTGAAAGAATGGGCATCATAAAGAAGGCTTGCCAGATTGTTGCAGCTGATTGCAAAATCTGGCAGATAGGCATCGGGATTCTTCTCGGAGAGGCCATGGTAGATCTTCAATGCTTCACGAAACATATTTTCTGAATCTTCGAAGGAGCCGACGGCATGAAGAAGGTTTGCCAGATTATCATAGTTCGTTGCCAGATTGGACAGATAGGCATCGGGATTCTTCTCGGAGAGGCTATGGTGGATCTTCAAAGCCTCTCGAAACAGTTCTTCTGCTTCCTCGAAGGCGCGATTGTTGAAAAGAGGGAGTGCCAGATTGTTGCAGCTCATTGCCAGAGCAGGCAGATAGACATCGGGACTCTTCTCGGAGAGGTCACGGTAAATCTTTAAGGCCTCCTGATATTGCTCTTCTGCTGCCGCAAAATCGTTCTGCGCGGAATAATCCAGCCCCATCAGGTTGCTCAGTGTTGCCCGCTGTACTGCGCTGGTATCCGGCTCCAGCGCATACCAGTGCTCCAGCCGCTGTGCGATCTCAAGAGATTTCTGATATTGGCACTGGCCACTCAGAAAGGAAGCGTACTCATACAGCACGTCTGGCTCTATCTGGTGTTTCGTTGCCAATGCGGTGATGTCCTCATAGACTGCGATGATCTTTCGAGCATTCTCCGCCGTGTTGCCCTCGGCCTTATAGGTGTCGATCAGCGTTTTCTGACCGGAGATATATTCCAGGATCGCATCTTTTTTAATTTCAATGATTTCCTCCGCCTGGCGTATCTCCTTTTTCCACGTCTGATCTTCCAGCAGAGTTCTGGCAGCCTCGTAGTTGCCCATGTCAATCATCTGCAGGGCGTCCCGTTCGCGCCAGTTCAAGGACTGACCCAGTTGGCGCTTTTCCGTGGACTGACGGAACAGCTGCAGGACATCCATTTCCAGCGTGTGGAGCTGCTCTGCAATTTTGTTCCGCTGCTCACTGTTTGCCAGCAGGCGCTGCATGGCATCTCCATCCGGGCTATTGGCATACTCCAGTGCCAGTTTACTCATCTCGTCTTCCAGCTGGGCCTTCTGTGCCAGAAGCTTCTGAACCGTCTCATTTTTGCTGTAAAGCGGAATGTCTGCCACGGAGAACATCTTGTTGCCGTCCAGGGAGGCCATGCCGTCCTCGACCTTCACTGTGCCGCCCACGGTCTGATCGCGGGTCAGCTCCAGCAGCATATTCAGTTTGATCGTGTCCACATTGCCGAAGGTGGAATAATAATGCCCGATCTCCTGATCCAGACGGTTCATGAAATCACGGATGTTCTTGCTGGCAGATTCCCCCTCTGGCAGCTGCCGGAAGTAGGTGTAAATCTTAGGAGCACCGGCTTTTCGGAACTGATTCAGTGCCGTATCAAATTCCTCGATCGTGTAGATGGCATCGTCTGCCCGGTCAGAGCCTCTGCCGAAGAGGATGTAGAAATACTGTGCTTCCCGGATGGTCTGGTTGTACTCTGCCTGCTTCCGGTCCTTTGCCACCGCATTGGAAAAGTCCTCGCAGATGGTGAGTTGAAAATAGATGCCGCGTGGGACGTAGATATCGTTCAGCGAGCGGATGAAATCACTCAGGCTTGCCCGCTCCTGCGCAAATTCGACGATGGAAGACGCGATAAACAGCTTGATGTACTTCATATGATCTCCTCCTGCATTCCCTGCGATGCACCGGCAGAACCGTCGGCCCGTTCGCGCCCATAAAACCAGCCGGGATACATTTATAATAACACGGACTTCTGAAAATGTGAATGCACCATCCGGAAAAATCCTGATTCTGTTATAAAAATACGAAGCGTCCACTCATTTGCCTGAGAATGAGTGGACGCTTTTTCGTTATGTCAGTTTCATGTTTTCTTTCAGGAACCTTCACGAAGACACGGAATAAGAAGCGGCTGAAAGAAGAACATACGGTATGATGATGTCAGAAACCAACCCGAAAGGAGAACAGAACAATGACCGCAGAATTACAGGCAAAGCTGGCTGAACGGATCAGCCGGGAATATTTTCTGAGCGAGGACGCCGCAAAAAAGCAGGCACAGGAGGCGGTGCAGCACTGCCCGGATCTGCTGCAGAAGAATCTGGAGCAGTGGGCAGCCGGAGATCCGTTGACGGAGATCAGCGTCGACGGATACTCCGTTCCCATGCTCCTGGCACTCTGGCACAGCCCGGATTTCCTCGGAGCAATGGAGGTGCTTGCGGAGTATCTGACCGGTGACCGCGACAAGGCAGAACGCCGGATCTGGCGGACGCGGAGGTGATCCAGGTGAGCGACTATGGAGCACATCCGACCCAGTACGGGAACCTGAGCGATGGGAACCTTTATGCGATGTACCGCGAGAGCGTATACCGCAGCCTCAGCGAAAGCCAGAAGCTGGATCTGCTGCAGGAAACCGTAAACCGGGACGCCGCAGCGAGAGGTGAGGTGGGAAGCCCGAAGGTCCGGTTTGAGAATCTGCCGTCCGGAACCGACGGCTATGCTGAAAAAGGCGTTATTTCCGTGAACCGTGATCTGGCGGTGAACGGAACCCGGACGGCGACGTATCAGGGCAAAACGCTGCAGCATACGATCAATGACTACAATATCCAGAGCCTGGTCACAGTGCTCCACGAGAATGTGCACTGCTATCAGGACCAGATCATTGACGGCACGATCCGGAATGCGGATCCACAGCTTGCGGCAGAATATCGCGCCAACGACTTCACGATAAGTATGGTTCAGCAGGGAAACAACCTGGACTTTGGAAGCCAGTACCTTACAGGCGAAACATCCAACGGCTACTACATCTATTACTTTCAGGCCACAGAACGGGATGCTTTCCGGTGGTCAGAAGAAGAAGCAAGCCGCATCGTGCAGGAACTCACAGCAAAGTACGGCATGGAACCATCGTTTGAGGCCTACGAAAAAACGCTGCAGGCGAATGGCTATTCCGTGATGGAGGTGGAAGCGATCCAGCGTTTTCAGAATCCGGACTTTGTAAAAGACCTAAACCAGGTGCTGATGAACCAGTATTATGACACCCACAAGTCTGTGGATGCCAGAACAGAACAGGCTGTCAAGAACGAAATGGTACAGAGTCGGCAAACTCTGCAGCCTGTCACGACAAGGTCGTTATCCACGGGAAAGGAGCAACAGAATATGAGTTTCCAATATACACCGATGACAGTCGAAGAATATGACCAGTTTCTTCGCAATGCGGTCAACGAGTACTATGTGCACGCCATGAACGACCCGAACATGAGCAAGGAAGAAGCGCTGCGGACATCCGGTGAAGCGGCCGAACGCTATCTGACGGCGGTGGAGGAGTACAAAGCAGCCATGGAAAACAATGCAGAAAACAAGATCGGTGCTGTGAACGACAACTTGAATACCGGCGGACCGGTAGAACAGGCCTCTGCAGGTGCCGTGAATGAACAGACAGAGCAGACCTCGGTGAACACAGGCGTGGATGCCGGCACAGATGTCGGCGTGAGCAACAGCGAAGGCTGTGACGAAGATGTAGGTCTGGGTGGAGATCTGGACCTGTGAGAAAGGAGCATCATAATGGCATACGAATTTGGAAACCGCCTCGCGGAAAGCACTGCGGCAAATCAGAACCGGAATGCGGGAGTTTATACGAGAACGCTGATCGGACAGACGATCCGGGAAACACCTGTCCCGGTATGGACCGCCGAAGCGGCACAGCATCCGTTTGTGACGTTTGAAGATCCCTCCACCAGAAAACGGATCGGGATCAGCAAAGACATGCTGTCCTACGGGTTCCTCACCCTTGCGGAGCCGGGCGGCGGCAAAACCAATCTGCTGAACATGATCACCAGGCAGCTCCTTGTCAGCCAGGAAAAAGGCGACAAGATCATCATCTTTGATACCAAGGGCGATTATTACCGGGAGTTCGGCGACCGCATCCCGAAGAAGGATTGCATTGTGGTCGGTGCGGGCAGCGAGTATGCCGGCCTGACCGGCTGCCACAATCTTTTTGCGGAGATCATGCCCCGCGCCGGCAATGGCCGGTTGGTGTATACGCCGGATTCGGATTCCGATGCGCTGGAAAAAACAAAGCAGCTTTTTTCCGGGATGCAGAGCGAGTCGCAGCCCATCTTCCCTGCCATGGCTGAGCAGATCGTGGCCGGATTGCTGATCTATTTCATGCGCCGGTACTGGATGTCGGAACCAGAGATGCTGAACAATGAGGCGTTCATCCGGTTTGTCACGGCAAGTACGAATGCGGAACTGAAGGCCGTCTTTGAACTGGACTATATGAAGGACTACCGGAACTGCATCAGTTATATTGCCGGTACCAATAACCAGACGCAGGGTGTCAGCAGCTACATCGGCACAGTCCTCCGGGAATTGTTCATTGGCCCCTTTGCAAAGCATGATCCGGGCAGGGAGTTTTCCATGCGGGAAGTCGTGGATGCTGCAGACCGGAAGGTTGTATTCGTTGAGTATGACCTCCGCCGCGGCAAGATCCTTGCGCCCATGTATGGCATGCTGATGGACAGTGCGCTCGCCAATGCGCTGGGAGGCCGGAATACAGCCAGAAACAACGTCTATTTCATCTGGGACGAAATGCTGTTACTGCCTAAATTGACGCATTTCGATGGGTTGAATTTTGGACGTTCGCAGGGCGTGAAGATCCTGTGCGGACTTCAGAATTTTTCCAGCCTAGCAGATATCTATGAAGAGATCGGAGCCAAGCGTGTCCTGTCGTCGTTCCAGAACATCGTCGCTTTCCACAATGCGGACTATGACACGCGCTGCTTTTTGATGAACCGGTTCGGTGCGAACTACCAGAACCTGTCTTTTTCAAGCCAGCAAAGCAATATCCACACGCAGCGGGAAGGCCACACAGTTGAGGATAACGATATCCTGTCGCTGGGATTGGGCGAAGCAATCGTCAGCCTGAAAAATGAGGCACCGTTCTTTTTCCGGATGCCGCGGTATCACTGATAAACAAAGGAGACGAGCAATATGTTTGAGAGCAACAAAGGAATGGTCCTGCGCGAGTGCGACCGACTGAATGAAACCAGAGGCGTTATGACCGGCAGCGTGAGCCATACGACCTTTTTCCACCGGATCCAGGGAGATCTGCTGATTTCCGGATATCTTGCTTCGAACCTGTCACTCATCACCGACCTGGTTCTGGAATATCTATGCCGGAAGGATATGCCGACGATCCTTCTGTCGTGCCACCCGGAACTGTTTGGCCGGATCCGCGGGATGTGCGCAGGAGCGGAGGAACAGATCGCCATTTCGGATTCGCTTGAACGAAAGTACCAGCCCTTCTATGGATTGGGAAAAGAGAAACTCCTTCACTTTATCCATCGTGCAGCGGAGCTGCTGGGATATCACACCATGATCGATCGGATCCTGCAATATGCCTCTGCAGCGTTGAATATTGTTGCCATGAAGTATCCGGTGTCTCTGCCGGCACTGTCCGCACTGCTTCTGGAAGACGATGATCGAATCGCCGGATATGCGCTTACACTGGGGCTGAACAACATGGTCACTGACGTGATCCTGGCAAACCACGAGGCAGGCATCTGTCTGCGGCGCATCTGTGAGAAGCTCAGTTCTGTATTTGACGCTGTGGCAGATCCTGACGCCGATACCAAATACGATCTTCAGAGCGGAACACAGAAGGGCATCCCACTGCAGGCGCTCTATACGACATCCGCAGAACAGGCCCTGATGAACGAATACCTGAAAGAAGAACTGGCGGCCGCCCTGAAAAAGGTCAACCGGATCCGTGTGATCGTGGATGAACTGGAGTTCGTACCGGAAGATGTGCTTCTCCGTTATTTGTTCAGTATGAAACGGCAGGGACGGATCGAACTGATCTATATCTCCCGGAATGCAAAAGAATCCACGGAAGGCGCGGCCCTGAGTTTTTCCAATGTTGTGCTGTCGGGGCATGATCAGCCGGCAGTCACAGAAGAACTGTCCCAGACTTTATGGGGAACCTATCTCTACAGCTACCCGGTGCCGAATGTCGGCAAACCGCCGGCTCTGATCTTCACTCCCCGCAAAACAGTCAACTGGGCGATCGCAACGCAGGAGCGACTGAGAGTCCGTGCTGCCGACCTTTTTCCGCGACAGAGGTTTCTGGGGCAGATCTCGGATCAGTTTGCGGTAAAGACTGCTGCGAATGAGTACATCTATCTGGTTCCTTCTGCACGGTTCCTGTCATCAAAAGGAGCATCTCCGACAAGAGCTGCACTTCACGCCTGATACCGGTTCACTGTCCGGCCTGAAGAAGATCCTGCTTTTACTTTCAGAATCAGTGAAAAAAAAGCAGCTCTGAAAATAAGGGCATGCTATAATGGAACCAGAGCAGAGAAAAAGGAGGAATTGCAAATGAAAAATGAAAATGATATCTTTGGTTCCGAACGCGGCTTTGGCGTGGACACCGGTATTTCCGCAGTTACAATAACTACCCTGATCCTGTCAGTGATCTCCATTGCTGCGGCGATCTTTGTGATCATCAACTTCAATATCATCACCGCTGTGATCGCGATGTGGGTGTCGGAATTGCTGGCATCGGCGATCATCATCCTGGCCGTTGTAGCGGGGATCCTATGTCTGATTCTGAGCCTGTCCAGGGGCTTCAGAAGATGGTAAATGCAAGAAGGAGGAATTTGTCATGTATTATCAGGATGTTACCGTCTGGACTGTCATCAAGCGGTTTCTTCTCGGTTGGCTGGCTGCAGGAGCGGTGCTGGTGCTTATAAGCTGCGTGCGCTACAGGCAGTGCATCGCCGCAGCTATTGCCAACAACACCTGGGCATGGATCAACGCGGTCATGCCGATCGGCATCGTGATCATCATGTTGTGGGTGCTGATCAGATCTTTTTTGCGATAACAAAGGAGGAAAAGGAAAATGTCTGCGTATAAAAAAATCACTGATCTGAAGGTCTATGTCCAAGAGCTGCTGAATAGCGGCGCACCGGTCTGCACAGCGGAAAAGACTGCGCGCATCCTTGCCTGCCCGGGTGTGCCGGGGGAACAGGTCATTTCGTGGTCTGTGGATGCCGGCGGTGCGGCTGTGAAAGAGAAAGAGGCTGTGGTTTCAACCGACGCATCTGGCCATCCGGACTGGATCGCCACCAAGGCGGATGCGTCAGGCAGCCCTGTGGCCGACTGTCATGCCCACCTTAATCAGTGGATCATTGGCGACAGTACGTTCCGGAGAAAATACACGGCTATACCGGGTCAGCCTGATCTGTACAAGCCCATAGGCGGCCAGCAGCGCTTTGTGTTTCTTTCGGAGGCCATCCACATCGTGCAGTGGAGAGAAGAATGGAATGTGGACGCAGGCGGGTATATCAACATCACGGATCCGGAGGACCTCTATGTCATTTCCGGCCGGGATTTTTCGGACACCTATCGGGTCATCTGACGGATCCGGCCATCCGGAGAGCGGTATTTCGGACCCCGCAGATTTCCCGCACTGCCGCACGAACAGAGAAAACGCAGGCCGCCACTGTGCATAAGCGGGGTCTGCTTTTGCTTTTTCAAAGGAGCGGGTGGAGCCTTCCGGCTGTCAGATGCCGTTCAGCGCCTCCTGCACAGGGGCCGGAGGTTCATGCTCGATCCAGCGCGCTTCGATAAGTTCCGCGCTTGCGAGAACATGAGAGCGGTCGAACTCGGCAAAGTCCTTCGGCGTATAGAGCCAACCAATCGTGGTGGCACGGTCGGTATTGTTCAGCTTGACGGTGTCTTTTTCCCGGGATGCAGCAAAGCGCTTCCAGTCGTTCTTGTGGGGCTGTTTTCCGTCATCTGGCGTCAGCGCCTGTTTCATCTGCTCTGCCAACACGGCCAGCTCCTGCGATGCGCACAGGCAGCCGTGGAGCCGTGCAATGTACAGCTGCTGCTTGGGGTTCCCTTCTTCCATATAGAAGAGCACCTGATCCGGCGTTGCAGCTCTCCAGCCGCGAGAATAAGCCCATCGGATCCAGCGTGCATGTTCGATGCAGACAAGCTCCGGGATAAGGGCTTTGCTGTTTTCCCTGATGGCTTCACGGAACTGATCTCCCATGTCATGGGCAAGCTTTGCGTTTGCGTCCTCTGAGCCGGCGGTGCCGAGCGGTGCGTCAGACACAATGTGTTCCGCATTGGCTGTTCCGATCTGGAACATCTGGTAGGGCAGATACACGGCAGCAGCCATGGAGGAATCCCGGTTGTACATTCTGGCATAGTAGTCCACCAGATTTTCATTCTTTACGTCATCCGCTGCATTCCAGGCGATCCCGCAATACTGCAGATGCACGGATTCTGCCACGCGTTCCCAGTAGCCGCCATCCATGGCATCCCAGGAGTAGCTGTCTGTGAGAAGGCCGAAGGAAATCAGGTTGTAATTGTTATACCAGTTGCTGCCATGATCTACGGTCTGGACGACCATGTTCTCCGCGAGATATGCGATGTCCGGATCTTTGCAGTAGAAGGCAATGCGCGGTTGGCTGCCGTTCTGAAGAGGTGTACGCCCTGCGACACAACTCCGCACATTCCACTCCCGCAGCCGGATTGCAAGGTTGAGGCTTGAGATGTCATCGCCTGCGTCGATTACATAATAATTGAACGAGTTCGGCATCGCTTCGATCTTGTCAACATATCCTGCGAGCCGATAATCTGAAAGCGCCGGAAGCGTGAGATCCTCTGCCAGGAACGTCACATGGGAAGTCATGTCGGCATCCGGAAGTGCTTCAAACATGGCGGGAAACTCCAGCCGCATTGTATTTTTGATCTCCTGCGCAACGGGCGACAGCAGATGGAACTTTACCGTAAGTCCGGGGTAAGAAAAAGTACTGAGCCAGTATGCTTCGCGCAGCAGGCGGCTGGCAAGCGCGGCATTTCTGTCACAGATCACCGTGAAATTGATGACAAACGGGCCGCGCTTCAGTTCCTTGCCGGACACGCACTGGATCAGCTCGTAGATCGGATGCCGGGTGAGGAGGGCCTGTGCTGCCCATTTTTCGTCGTCGATGAGGAACACCTTGACAACGAACTGACCAAGACGCTTCATAGCTGTATCGACCAGCGCGGCATAACGATCCTCCGAGGCTCGCAGATAGATCGCAGTTCCGCTCCAGTGCCGGGTAGACTGCTCCGGGCTGACCGGATTGCTGCGCTCCACAGCGGCGATCCGGTCCAGAAGACATAACAGATCATGGAAATTCTTTTCCTGGTCATCATCAAACAACAGGTAGCGGGTCTCCTGGCTGAAGTCCACAGAATCCTGAAGGGCTTTTTTTCCGGGCGCACAGTACACCCACTTTTCTGCAGCTTCTTTCTTTTTCAGTGCATCATCTGCTTCTTTCCGCAGTGTATCCGGTGCAGACTGCAAGACGGTTTTTGTGTACTGGTTGATGCAGTTGGAGACCACTCTTGCTGTTCCGTGCAGTGCTTTGGCATGCGGACGCAGAAGAAGCGGCGCTGCATCGAACCCGTATTTGTTCAGCAGGACCTCCCGCGCTCCGGCATAACCGAATTTGTAAGCACGGAGCATCAGTTCCTTCGGGCTGGGCAGCGGGCAGGATCTTTTGTACCCGTGTTCGGCGCAGCAGACAGACAGCATGTAATATGCTTCGGCCCGGACAAGGTCCGGCGCGAACCGCAGCGCAAGAATGCCTTCTGCTGCTTTGCCGCAGGTGAAGAAATCCTTCTGTCTGAACGCGTCTCTGCACTGCTCCAGCAGCTTGGCAGAGCGGTCGTTGTCTTCTGCCAGCCGCTTTTCTTTCCATGCCTCAACGGCCTGGATCTCTGTGCCTTCCTTTTTGGGGGTAAGAAGAAGGAAGGCGAGGTCTTTCGTCAGGGCGTCGTTATTCCAACTCCAGCAGGACCAGGTGAGCGCGATCACGGTCAGGTAAGCCAGCTGCTCCTCCAGTGTGCCCAGTTTTTTCAGGCCCTCGGCGTGGCTGGCCAGGTCGGGGTATTTTTTTGATTTATTCTTGAGCCGTTCCAGCAGCGTCATCGCGTCTGCCGAAAAATCTCTTCGCTCGTTTTCTGTCAGCTCTGCCAGCATGATCTGCAGCTGCCCACGGATGTGAGGAAGCAAGGTGAACTCACCGGTCCTGAACCCCGCTTTCCGGGCAAGATCGATCAGGTTGTTTCCCACGGCCTCATACTGCCGTTCGGAGTAGAGCTTTCCTGTGTTGGGATTCTCTGCGCAGATAAAAAAACGGCTGATGGAAGCTTCCTTCAGGTTGGCGAGATCCGTTCCGTCGGGCATCAGGCGATACTCCGCCGGCAGTAATGCGCACAGGATGCGGTGCTGGTTGTTCTTTTTATCGGGATCTCTCTCTTCAGGCCGTCCCGCCTGCTTTGCAAGAGCTGTGGTCATCCTGTCCCGCGTCTTTCGTGCATACAGGCCGCCCAGCGAGATCCGGAATGGGCCAGATAAGCATTTTTCATCCATTACCTTCAGGCGGCATTCTTCTTTCAGAGAGGGCTTTGTCATCATAACTGTTCCTCCATGTTCCAAACCAGAACCTCTGCGAATGAATGACTTCCGGTGCATTTTGCACCGTTTTGACCAGTATAGCATCCGCAAAGCATGACCGCAAGGCTTCTTTCACGAAAAATGCGGGTTACTTTCAGGAAAGACCTCTCTGTGAAATGTCTGAAATATGGAAACATGGTATAACTGTCTCAGCCGAAGGGCCAACGGACAAAACAAAAGAAAAGGAGCTGAGACTATGCTGATCTATTCGAACAATCGAAAAAGCAAGTATCATGAGGTGCCCATCTGGAAGGCGGATCGGTGCATGCGTTTGCGCGGTCTTGCTGATTCGCTGACGCACAAAACCGATTTCCGGACGAAGGGTGAAAAGAACACCCTGAGCGGCGGTTACTATGAGCACGTCCGCCGTGAACTCCAGACGCTGGAAGCTGCGCAGGTGGCATGGCTGAACAAGAGCCTTGGCCCAAAGATCGCTGAATTCAAGGCAATGCCCCGTGCCTCTGACTACGGCGACAGCACACCGCGTTCCACTACCGGTGCGAGACGCGCGGCTCGCGAAGCAGGCGCGCGCCGGGCTGCCGCGCAGGGAAAGCGGCGTGAGCTGATCGCCTCCATCCGCAGTGAACTGCTGACGGCAGAAGGCGAGATCAACACCGCCTATTGCACGGCCAACGCCGCGCTTACCCGCTATGGCAAGGCCAGCAAGTTCAAGGTGCTGGATGAAGAAATCCCGCACTTTACTGCAGTTTTTTCGGCAGCGGATTATGCCAAACGTCTCGGAATTGAGGAGGTGGTATCATGAGCCTTTTTAAGAAGAAGCCGCAGATGCCCGCCCAGGGGCGCGAACAGGTGGAGACAGATTTTGAGCATCACACGATAATCCATCACCTTCTCTTTGCCTATCCTGACGATTATACATCTTGTGGAGCGTATCCTGATTATTCCTCTCCGGAATATTTTTCAGATGTGCTTGCAAAGGCAGAGGAAGCTATCAAGTCTCTGGATCTGGACGAGACAACGACGGAAGGTTTCACAGAAATGGTGAAATTGAAAGCGTACCAGAGTATGCTCTCCTCGCTGGTCGAAACACGGCAGAGTCACCACCGTACCGCCTTGAATCTCCGGTCCGATCTGCTCCTTCAAATCGACAATCTGAAGTCGAGTGAAGATATGATCCAGCATGAACTCGACGCCGTCGAAGCTGCGATTGCTCGTCTGAAAGCCTAAAATAAGAATGGAGGAAACGCATATGTATACTGGAAATGAAAAGAACCCGGTCCAGCAGATCGAAATCATCAAGAAAAATAGCCGTCAGAAGAGCAGCTTGCTGGACACTCTGATCCATCATGCACTTTTGCCGATGACCATCCTCTTCATGGCGATTGATGCCCTGACGATTGCGTACTACGCGCAGAACATTTTTGACGAACGTGTGGAGCTCGCCTGGGCGGTCAGCGGGGTTCTTGCACTTGTCCTCGACGTCAGCCCTGCGCTTGCCGGTTCACTCCTTGCGAATCACAGCGACCTGTTGAAGAGCGATAAACGCCCCAATAAACGGCGGATCTGTCTCCTCATGGCTGCGGCAGCGGGTGCATACCTCGTGTTCCTGGTCTTTTGCATCGTCACGGCCAAGATGAACATCGCAGATGTGGACGGTGACGCGACGCTGTACTTCATCGGTCAGATTGCACGAGCACTGGTCCCGCTGGTCACAAGCGCCGCCGCCTTTGGCCTTGGCTGGGAATGCAACCATCACGACCGTCTGGCTGTGCTGGAGGCGGAACGTCTGGAACTCCTTGATCTGCAGGCAGAGACTGCCAATGCGATCCGTCATAAGGAATTTGCGATGGCGAATTTCAACGCGGACGAAGCGGACTACCGCCTGGCCTGCGTGAAGCTCCAATCCCTGGCCTGCGCAGCCAAAAGCGCTCAGCTGGCTGTCAAAATTATCCTGACCAACGAACTCGGAAGCGCCGAAGCGGCCAAGGCCCTACTGACCCGTGCAGGACTGGAAGATCCCTTTGCATGTGATGAAGCGAAGATCCGAGAGATGCTGATCCCTCCCCAGGCAGATGCCGTACCAGCACAGCCGGCGCTGCATCTGGAGGAAACAGCCGAGGAAGCACCCCAGGAAGAAGCACTGGCATCCTGATATCCGATTTTGCAATAGGTTACAAAGAAAGGAAAATCCTTATGAGAAAGATGTTTCGACTGACCGCAATTCTTGCAGCTGCCTCTTTGGCCGCAGGCCTGATGGTGGGCTGCAGCACCGTGCCTTCCTCCGGAGACAGTACCACTGCCGCCCCAACGGACACTGTGTTACTGTTGGAACAGGGCGATGGCGTCCCCGCTTTGACAAATCCTGAAGATTTCACTGAAAACATAAACACGGCTTTCGGCGGCAGTGCAGCACTGATCATCACGGACGGCCAGCCGCAGGTGTATGGGCCGGTCAAGTTCAATGTTAAAAAGAACAACGAGATACAGCAAAATAAGGCAAACAACAAGCTGAAAGCCTCTTTTGTGGAGATCGTGAAGGAGGCCCGGGCGCAGGTGCCGGAGACCGATGTCTTGACATCTGTCAGTCTCGCTGCGAGAGTCTTGAATGCCGGGACAGCTGAGAATAAACAGCTCATTATACTTCACAGCGGTGTCTCGACCGCAGCCACGTTACCGATGGAGGATATTAATATTGTCAACGAGGATCCTGTGGCTCTCGTTGATCGACTGGAAGAGGCTGCCATGATCCCGGATCTGGAAGGGGTTTCTGTGGAATGGTTCGGAGCCGGTGACACGGCAGGCAGCCAGCTCACCTTGAGTGCGAAGCAGACAGAAGCAATCAAAGCCTTCTGGTCAGAATATTTCAACCGTGCCAAGGCTTCCCTGACCTTCCACAGCGATGTGATCAGCGGCCCGGCAATCACAGAGTTCGGACACACTGTTACTCCCATGGCCGCTGACGGTGGCATCGACTTTTTGAAGATCACAAATGAGCAAATCGCGTTTCGCCCTGATAGTGTCGAGTTCGCAGATGAGGCTGCAGCCAGCACAGTGCTCAACGAGCTTGCCGAGCAGATCCGGACTTCGTCATCGTCTTATGTGATCGCAGGCAGTGTGGCCAAGGTGGATGGCTCCACCGCCGAGAGTGCCAAACGTCTCGGTCTGGCAAGGGCCAAGGCCGTGCGGGATCGCCTTGTTGCAGCAAGTGTGGACTCTGGCAGGCTGATCTGCTACGGCCTGGGATTCGAAGCCACCGATTGCCGCAGTAGCGTGGAAGAAGAAAATCGTTGCGTGTTTCTCGTCCAAGCCAACACAGCTCAGGCTGCTCAATTTGAAGCGGTCGGCCAGCCGGAGAACTGAACGGCAGCTGCATAAGGGCAGACACTTACGCGGTCATCTCCGGAAGTATGATATCCGGCCGGCAGGCCTTCTTACGATGGCGTACTGGCCGGATTTTTGTTTGGCACTGCACCGGACACAGTTTTCCCCCTCGTCTGCGTGAAATCGGTGATGATACCATTTTATCAGAGACAGAAAACACGATGCGAAAAAAGAGGAGGTACTTTTTATGTGGGATTCCAATGACAACTATGACGTGCGTGATGGAGCTCGTGGCGTGGTTCGGGATACTTGCTGGAAAGGGTTGATCCTTGCACTTGAAAACGGGCAGGAGGCCTTTGCTTTCTTTAGCGGGCTGCGTCCCGGCACCGAAGTGTTCTGTACGGTGCTGAAGCCGTCCAACGAGAATTTGCGGATGCTTGTTTCCGTTGACGCCGTTCTGGAAGAAGAGCTGGCAGCTTAAAGAGGGTGCTCCTTATGATTTTGCGCGTTGGTCAAAGAAACGGGGTGCGCGGTACCCCTCTCTGGACTGCGGCCGATCCATAAGGGGTGATCGGCTTGCCTTGCGCCAAGATCTACCCCCTTGCCTGTTGCAAGTGATTTTGCACCATGTTATACTTGCAAAGTAGGAAAGCTTCTTTTTCTCTCACTGCGCGAAAAAGGTTGGATCTCCGGTGAAAGCACCGGGAAGAAGAGCACACCGTTTCGCATCCTCTGCGGCGGATCGTCAGAGAAAAGGATGCCAAAATACAAAATGGAGGTGTGAAGAATGATGGAAAATATACCATCCGGACACGCCGATGTGTTCCTGTCCTATTCACATGATGACCGTGAACTGGTGGAAAAAATCGCGGGCCTGATCTCTGCAGCGGACTTTTCCTGCTGGATCGATAAAGAGAGACTGCGCGCGGCAGAAAAATTCAACTCTTCGATTGACATTGCCATTGATGACTCGAACGTCTTTGTTGCCTTTCTTTCCAAGACCTATGTCAACAAGCCGTATTGTATTCACGAATTCGACCTGGCGATCCAGAGGGAGAAAAGCATCGTAGCGGTCTGTCTGGACGATGTGAGTGAAAGCGCGAACCGGCAAAGTGCCTACATGTTCTCGTTTTGTGCCGGCCATGATGTTCTCGGTTTTGGGTCAGGGATCAATGAAAGTCCTGATGGCATCGCATCCTTTGCGCGTGAAATCACAGAGAGCGTCCCCTTGACGCAGTTGAAAAGATTCCTTTGCAGCGGGGACGAAAAGGATCTGCCGCCGATCGACACGCCGGAGTATCTGATGGCCCGCCTGCGGCTCTACCATGAACATCAGTATGAGCAGAGCGGAAACTACGCATTGAACGAGATCCGGAGCGAACTGTTCCCCGCCATCAAGAACCCTGAGATCAATATCCTGTACAAGGATGATCAGAAGAAGGATGTCTCTCTGGTAAAGTTCTTCTCCGAAACCGACGGACAGGATGATCTTCATAAACACCTGTTGATCACCGGCGAAGGCGGCATGGGAAAAACCGTTTCCCTGCTGAAGACCTGTGATTACCTGTTGAGCAAACGAATCAACGCCATCTATGTCCCGCTCAGCAAGATTGATGCCGGTATGACCCTGGACCAATATCTGGCTCGCATTGTCTGCGGAGGAAATCAGTCCATGTGGGGTGTTCTAAGAAATCTGATGAGCGTGCCCTATACCTCGGCACCCAATGTTGTTCTCCTGCTGGATGGCATCAACGAAATTTCACTGGACTATGTAAAGACCTTCGTAAACAAGCTCAACACCGACTATATCAATGCCTACAGTGGTATCCGGATCATCATGACCTCAAGATGGTTTGACGCCTCCCTGCTGCATTGCCTGATGGGAAATGTTGTTTCGCTTGAGATGCAGGCGTTGGACAGGGAATCCATTGAGTTATATCTGCACAACATGGGCCTTCCGCCTGTTACGGACGAGAAGGTGTTTGCGGTCATCCGGACGCCGTTGATGCTGACCTTGTTCTCGGATGTTGAAAAGCACCGTTCCAAATACCAATACATCAAGGGCATTGTTCTGGAAGAGCATCCGGACACCGCCGGAAAAATCCTGAGCAACTTCTTTCAGACACAGTTGTACCGTGCTGCGGAAGAAGATAATTTTGATCAGGCCGCCCACCTTGTGCTGCTGGAATATCTGCTTCCTGCTCTTGCATTCAAAATGTTGGAAAAACAGCGACTGTATTTGAGCGAGGACGAGATCTGGTGCAGTATCGGCGAGATAGATGAGAACTGTGATCGGTACACCTGGTACAAAAGAGATACGCTCCGCAGGCTGCTCCGTGGGAGAAGCCGTTTTGATACAGAGATCCTTGTTGATCTTGCAACGGATTCTCTGCACTTTCTGCATGAATCAGATGCCGGATACGAATTTTTGCATCAGAGCTTCCGCGACTACTTTGCAGCATTCCATATTGCAAATGAGATGAAGGCATTTGCATACGATCCTGATCGCCTGGATGACGTGGAGCCTGTTCTGCAGCAGACTATCTATCCGAATGATATTCTTGGTTTCGTTTCAGATATCCTGCGGGAGGAAAATTCCCGACCGGTTCGGACAGAAGACGGTTGGAACTTTCCGGGAAAGACAACGATCTCAGCACCGGAAAAAAGTGTTGCCGAACAATTGCTCTCCCTGTGGAGAACAAAAAACGGCGACCTTGCCCAGAACGCTACTGCGAACCTTATAAACATTATGAAAATCGGCCGGAAGGGCCTTCTGGCCTGGTGCGATTTCTCGGATCTTGATCTCCGGAAATGCTGGTTGAATAAATGCGTGTTCACGGTTTGGTACAGGGATGCCTATTATCCCAGCCTCTTTGACCGGGCATGGATCGACCGGGCCAATTTTCTGACAGACGGTCATGAAGCACCGATCAGCGCCGTTGCGGCCGACAGCTACGCGCATGTGTTCACCGGTGATGAGGCGGGCGTTGTGAAGATCTACAGCCTTGCAGAGCAATCCTACCTCGACACGATCCAATTGCAGTCCAGTCCGGTCGTTGACCTTGCGCTGGATCGCAGCGGAAAACTGTTGGCCATCCTGTACGAAAATATCGTTTTCTGCTATTCGATCACAACAAAGAGCGTGGTGAAAAGTTACGGCAATGACAGCCGGAGCAAAAGCTTTCGCTACGTTCAGTTCTCAAAAGAAAACGAGGTGAATGTTTCGTTCGATCTGGAGCCTTTGATCTGGTGCGATGTTCATGGGCAGAAACTTCCTTCCGGTTTGTCCTATGATGTTCCGGCAAGATGCGCCAGATGGAATCCGCAGCGACAAGAATTCGCCCGGAGCAATCTGCTGCAGCTGCTTTCCGTGACACGGTTTGACGAGGACACACATTCATGGAAACTTCAAACTTTTTTTAAAAATTCCTCTGAGGATACCACCCCCCACAAAGGCGGCGATCGGGAATTCGCCCCTTCGCGGTTCCAAAGTTTGCGGGATGTCGGTGCTTTGGGGGCCGGGGGGATCTGCTGCATCCAGTATCGCGCAGATGGTGCACGCGTCTTAGTCGCGATTGAGAACTTACTGGTCGAGTATGATACTGAATCCTTCAATGTGCTAAATCGGAAGACATTCTCATCCAATGTCCGATGCGCCTGTTATCGGGAAAAAGGAACTGCCGTCGGAGTTGGTTCTCAGCTGGTCTTACTGGATCCCGATTTTTCAGAGGAAAAAGTTCTGCGTGGTTCGCAGATCAACTCGATCCGTCGTGTCCTTGAAGATTATAAGAGTGATGGGTATTATGTTCTCTCTTCCACCGGCGAAATAAAAAGGTTGAACCATGAACTGATCGTTCAGGATATGCGATATACAGGAATCACAGGCAGGTTTGTCTGGGCGCGCGACAGGCTGACCGATGATATCCAGATGGCCTTCCTGCCGCTGAGACGTTTTCCCTACGGGGCGCGGTATACTTATGAGACCGATCAGATTGAACCGTTGGGCTGGAGATATGAGTTTCTGGATATTCCTACGGATAATGACGAAGATGCGCAGCGCTTTTATACGATGGATTCCTCACTGATGGCGATCGAACGTCTTCCTTCTTACCGAAAAATTGAATATACCAACTATACAGGGATCTGGATTTTTAGGTGCTCCTTTGATGAGATCCAGGGAAATATGACGGACCACAAGAACATTAGTTTTCTCATCCAGAACGGAGGTATCATTCATGATGTCAGCGAATAAACTCAGCATTTCGTTTCACGATTTCGATGCGCAGGGAGACTGCTGTGCAGACATCACACTCCCCGTCTCCGGCACGGTGATTTCCGGGTTCAAGGTCAAGCCTGGCATGGGCGGCGGCATCCAGGTGCATATGCCTGCTGTTATGGAGACCACATGGCCCTACCCGGCGGAGATCGAATGGGCCGAGGTGAGAAAACTGATCACCGCAGCATACCGAAAGGAAAGTTTTGATTCGCCGGTTTCGGTGACGCTGCACGATTTTGATCGGGAGAACAGCTGTCTGGCGGATGTGACCCTCCGGGAGACGGGGGTCGTCGTCAGTGATCTGAAGGTCAAGATCGGACCTGGCGGCGGCATCATGGTTCATATGCCGGCATGGATGCACACCCGTTGGTCGTATACTGAGGTTCAATGGAGCGATGTCCGCCAGGCAGTTACGCAGAAGTACCTGCTCGTTGCCCCTACAAAACAGCAACCGGACGTAGCGGCAGGCACCGCTGCTGCTCCGGACAAAAAGCCACTCTGCACGTTCTATTCCTCCGTGAACAAGACAGAGGCTGAGGTCACGGCTGTGATAAGAGCTACCGGGGAACAGATCCCCGGCATTCATCTGGTGCATATCAAAGAACTGAAAAATCTCCATATCTATATGCCCAAAGAAATGCACGATCAATGGGCCGGCATCGGCATGGGCTGGAACACGCTGTCTGGGATCATTGCTGAGGAATACAAGCGACAGGTTTTGCACGAAGACAGTATCCTCCCGTCGGATGCAGCAGAGATCCTGTTCCCCCGTGTGAGGAATGTGACTGCCTGCTTTGCGGATGTGAGCCTGCCGTACAAGAAAAGCGTCATAAAAGGCTTCCGGATCAGGAAACTGGAAGGGGAAGAAAAACCCATCATCTGGACGCCTCAGTGGATGGGGCGCTGGAACGACAACCGATTGTCCTGGTACGATCTGTGTGCGCTGATCGCGCGAGAATACAGTCAGTATTCCGGAGGTGGTACCCTTCCCGCGGAGCCCCCCTCCACAGAAGCTTCCTCTGTACCGGCTGTTGCACCGCCCCTGCCGGAGAACTGTACACCATCAAGCGTTCCGGCAGATGAAAACACTCCCATCCTGCACGCGCCCAAACAGTCGGTCCGAGAAGCAAACGAGTTCGGACGCGTAAAAAATGCCGAGAAATCTTCCTTTATTTTCTATCCAAGAACGGTACTGCGCGCTGCGGATGCTTCAGACGGCAGCCCAAGTTCTCCAAAGCCACTCATTGCTCTGGTCGCTGCAATGAACAAGGACTCTCTGGGTGGCATCGGCCCGTTCGAGATCAGCCTTCTGGAATGGATCGCCAAGCTTCGCTATGTTACAAGCACGATGCTGGTCGATCTGATAAAGGCGGGTTATGTATCGTTCGGTTGGCGAAGTGGTGTCACACGGGCTAAACTGACTACAATTACAAACAGAATGGCGGAGTATGGGCTGATCAGCCTGACCCGCTTTGTGACGCTGAATGAGGACGGCAGTACGGATGGCAGCAGCTGCTCCGTCATGCGAATCATTACGTTGGGAAAGAACGGCAGCACCCTGCTGCGTGAACTGGGCAAAAAAGGCGGCCGCTATAATGCGTTCGACATTTTCCAGGACGGCAACACGGTCAAACGCATCCTGGCGACGAACCAATGGCTGATCTATTGGCTGCGTACCTACAAGGACGAAGTTGGTGAGAATTTCGAAACAAGCTGTGTCATTCAACTGAAAGGTACGGAGTATACCGGTGCCCGGTTCTATGCGACCGTAACCATAAACGATTGCCCGATGGTGGCAGAGCCTGTCCGGCGCACCGAAGACTTTGAAGCCGAAAGCATAAAACAATGGTTGCGTGAAAAAATCGAACGTTTTGCTCTCATGTTTGACAATTTGGATCAGCTTTACCACGAAAAGGACGAGATCAGTTTCCCGCAGAGGCCCATTATCGTTTTGATCTGCGAAGATGATGATCATATCCGCGAAATCTGGGAATCAATCCAGACTGTTCTGCCAAAGATCAATGGCCAGGAAATCTGGTTCTCCAGTGATCTGCGAATCTTCAATTATAACAAGCGTGGTGAGCGTTTCCTGCACTTTGTCGACGGTGTTCCTCAGCTGGTGAACCTGAAACAAGTCCTGGGCGTAGACGATGAGGCAGGTTCGGCGGCTCCCACGGCAGACGATGGGGAACAGGCCAAAACGTTACAAACTGTCTGCCCTCAGGCTCCTGCCGATGATGCAGATTGAGCAGTAAACTACATAAGGCATAGTGATTGAAAAGTCCACTGAACCTTCAGGTCGTTATGATTACGACTGAGAACACCCCTGAGGCGTGCGAGAGCATCGCTTCGGGGGCGTTTTGCTGAAAAGATGCTGCCAGAAGCCCCTTGGCTCCTGTAACAGGAAGCCAAGGGGCTTTTTGTGACTGAAAATCGCAAAAAATGATTGATGCATCGGCTGTTTTTAGGTATGATAAAAAGTCGTTCTGTTAACAAAATATGAATTGCTAAGAAAGAAGGAACATCATGAACTATGGCCTCCTGAGTCTGTTGCCGCCTGTTGTCGCAGTCATTCTCGCCATCTGGAGCAAAAACGTTATATCATGCTACTGCTTTCTTTTCAAAGAGACCTGCTAATAAAAGTCAAGCCCCGAAATAAAAAAATCCGCCAACCATCCGCTGCCCATGACAAACAGCATTCAAATGCTGGTCAAAACACAGCGAGGGCGACGGAGGGAATAGCAAAGCAAGCCCAGCCAGCCCTCGCAGAAACAGAATAGCATTTGAATGCTTCGGTTTGTCAAGGGTTCGCTGCGCCAGCTAAGTAGTTCTTGGTTTTAGCTCAGGCTCAAGAGGGATTATGTCCTAAAAATAAATATCCATGCTTATTGCGAGCATTCAGAATCCATTACTGATTTCACTCTAGCATAGTAGATTCGCAAGAACTTGTTGGCCGAAGCCATCATGTAGACTTTGTAGGGCTTTCCCTCAGAACGCTTTTTGTTCATGAATTGAAAAACGGGTTCATCTTGTGGCTGTGTTTGCAAAATAACAGTCATAATCAGAAAAAGTGTCCTGCGCAAGACAGCAGAACCAACTTTGCTGATTCCCTTGTCATTCCCCACGACCTTGCCGGAATCGTTCGGCTGCGGTTCAATTCCCGCAAAAGCAATGAGAGATTTCTTGGAGGAAAAGCGGCGAACATCTCCAATCTCTGCCATCAGCTGAGGGCCGAGAGAAGGACCAACACCGTACATTTCCATCACGGTATCAAATTCAGGAAGCTGCTGAGAAAGGCGAAGCATTTCCTGCTGGAATGCAGCAACTGACTGAGATACTGCTTTCAATTGTGCAACCTGCTGCTGGATAAGGAGCTTTGAAGTGGGTGATTTCGGAAGAGAAGCGGCATTAACGGCACAGGCAAAGATCTCGTCCGATTTTGAACGAGTGAAATTATATCCGTGTTTTTGACACCACTTTAGATATTTCTTTGAAAAAGCATCTGGAGAAAGACTAGAAACGCACTCGCTGTGCCAGAAGTCCCCGATAAAATCGACCCATTTCTCGCACCCGTTGTTCTTTGCAGGGCTTGAAAACAATTTGTTGGCATCCGGAAAAGTCAGATCAAGAGATGAAATCAGATTATTCTTCAGCATGGTACGAATCGCTACGGCTTGCTGGTACTGGCGATAACAATTCTTCAAAGCAAGCCTAGTATCATCTTCTGGAAGATACTGCCGCAGCCGTGTCCACTTGTCGAGCGTATAGTTGGCGATTTTAACAGAGTCTTTTCTATCCGTCTTGACGCGCCTTAAACTGTTGTTGTCGTAGTCATGAATCAGAACAGGATTGACTACGGAAACAAATAAACCTGCATCGTGTAAAACGAAAGCAACTGCTTTGTGGTAATTTCCGATGGCTTCCAGAACAACGCGGGTCTCTCCGTCCAGAGCTTTGAGCTTCCCAGCTAGGTCGTTCAGGTTCTGGGCGGTATGTAAAACTTCAAAGGGTTCGAGTACCACTTCTCCAAAGGGGCGCATAACGCAAACCATGCTTTTTCCTTTGGATACGTCAATGCCTACTTCGTTCATGATTTTTCCTCCATTATTTTGTATTTGCAACCGGAATCCATCTTTTACTCGTTGCCGATTCAATCTATTGGGTGACACGAACGCTCCGCTTGGCGGAGGTTCAACCTGCTTAAAACGAATGCTACAACAAGAGAGATGGCTAACTGTCTTTTTGGCGGACGTAAAAGCCCTAGAAAGGGCGCGTTAGTCGATTACTCTCTTATTGTAGCTTAGGTACGAGTTGGAATGGAATATGGCTGGCTACCATATCCGGTTCCAAATATATTGTAATAGGAAAGGACTTTATTTTACGGAATATGTTTGTTTTCTTTGGATGTTCTGCTTTTCCGTAGCAGCTTTTGATTACAACTGCACTTTGGCTGGTCCGGTTCAAAATGAACCAGACCATTTTTACGCATCAGGAAAAATGATGCCCACCGACTTATGGCAGAAGCCATAGGCCAGTGGGCATCGTGTTCTTTATAGGGGCTTAATCTTCCAGTCTGCCATGGTCGCAGCCAAGGGAGAGGTAGTGTTCGATTTCTCCGACCAATACGAGCTGTGCGTATTCTAGCGGTTTATTGTACAGCAGCCAGCCCAGTTCTGCCCGTTGTTTCGGGGTGTTGCCGTATTCGTCCTCCACGGCAATGCAGTCGATGGCAAGGGTAGTGCCATCCTCGAACCGGGCTTCCACCCGGTTGGTGTCCATGTTATAGTGGCAGGAAAGCAATTTGTTCATAAGAAAGCCTCCATGTTTTTCACATTTACTTCTTCTGCGGTGGAAAGTTCCGGCTGTCCGTTTGCAGATTCATGAACCCACTTTTTGATGTAGCCCTTTGCAGGTCTACACCCGCCTACTACACAGCCGTTTCTACTGCCAAACCCGAACAACGCTCTTTTTGCTCTGCACAAAATCATACATCGTTTGGCGTAAAATTGGCGTATGGTGTAGTTTTTACTGGAAATTCATCAAAAGAAAAAACCCGAAACCTCTCGTACCATCAAGAAGTTTCGGGCTTTGTTTCGCTTAAATTGGAAATTTACTGGTCAATCGGCTTCATCGTGGGGATACTTTCCGGAATCAGCTTACAACGCTTCGTGATGCTTCACAATCGCATTTTCGCTTGTGTTCCCGGTATTCATGATCCTTCGTAATTCGCCGTCATTCTCGTAGTTTTGCTGTCAATTTGCTGTCCTTGGAAGAATTTTGCTGTCAGACAAAACGCTCAGTAAGAGCCCTTCTTTGTTGTTTCAAAAAATATCCAGTGTAGCAGCCAAACGCTCAAATGATTCCTGTTTTTTCTCCTCGGTCGCCTCGGCATAAATGTCCATCGTAGTCTGAATGTCTTTATGCCCCATGACCGATTGGATGACCTTCAGGTTGGTCTCTTTTTCGCAAAGCCTTGTGCAGAACGTGTGCCGCAGATGATGTGCCGAAAAATCCGGCAGCAAAACCACTTCCCGATGCTGCTTCTTCGCTTCTACTTCCTCGCCCGCATTGTAGTCTGCAATAATGCGTTTAATGGCGCGGTTCACAGATTGCGGATTCGGAACATTGCCAAAGCGGTTGCAGAAGATGAAGCCCGTCATACCATCAATCTCCACATCGTTCCGGCCTGATTCTTTCTGTTCCTCATGCAGCATTTCAAAGGCATCCTTTACGGTATCAAACATAGGGATCGTCCGAATGCCTGCTTCCGTTTTAGGTTTCGAGATGTGCAGAACAGAATTGCGGCTTTCGCCCACCGGGTAATAGACCAGACTGTGATTGATACTGATAGTGCGCCGCTCATAGTCCAAATCATCCCAGCGCAAGCCCAACGCTTCACCAATGCGGCAGCCTGTTCCCAGCAGTACCGTGAACAACGGCCACCAGTGGCAGAAGACCGGGTGATTGGCGATATGTTCCATGAACGCCCGCTGCTGCGGAATCGTCAGGGCATGACGCACACCTGTGGTCTGTTCGGAACTTTTCTTGATTTCTGCCATCACACCATCCGTGGGATTCTTGCGGACGATTTCATCCCGAACCGCCAGCTGAAAGGTGGGATGCAGCAACGTATGAACGCTTTCGAGCGTGTTCGTCTGCAAGCCCTGTTTATCCAACAGGTAATTGTAGAATTGCAACACATCCGAATACCGAATATCCGCAATTTTCTTCTTACCAAAGGTATCGCGGATGAAGCGGTCATACATATAAAGATAGTTGCTCCGGGTGGTCTGGCGTAGATTCGTTTTCAGGCTCATATAGCGGTCAAACACAAAATTGACCGTCGCTTTGCCTGCAACGTAAATATCCAGACCGTCCATCTGGTCTTTAGTTAGCTGCGCTTCCTTCTCCCGAAGGGTCACAAGGTCATTTGCGTAGATGTACTTGCGCCGCCCCAGCGGGTCTGTGTAAGAATACGCATACCTCTTATCGGAGCTACGCTGCATCTCGCCTTTTCGCAGGGTACGCCCCCGCAGGTCTTTTCGTGTCGTTGCCATATCAATTCTCCTTCCCGAAAGAAGAAGGGCTTGATCCTATTCAAGGTCAGACAAAACTTTGTCCAGCCCCTGCAAGACAACTTCTGTTACAGTCAGTTGATGTTGTTCGGCATAAGCACAGATACGTTCATACAGGGAATCCTCCACCCGAATGCTCAAGGTTTTCTTTTTTGCATTTTCGGATTTTGGTCGTCCCATCTTTGCCATAGCTGCTCTCATGCCTCCACAGCACCAGTATACTTTCCGTGTGACAGGAAGTCAAGCTGTAAAAAGCCCTTCTTGAAAATTTTTACGAAAAATCGAAAGTTCACACTCTGCTCATTGACATTCCGTCCTTGATTTGCTATTATAATGGTAACAACTCCCCCAGGCCTCTGCGCGCAGCGTATGCACACTTGGGGGCGTTTTGCTTATAAAGGAGATTTTTCATGGCAGACAAGGACTTCAAAACGATAGACGAACAAATCGAGCTTCTTCGTTCACGCGGCCTTTCCATCGAAGATGAAGCCGAAGCAAAGGATTTTCTGCTGCGGAACAATTATTACCGTGTCAGCGGCTATTCTCTGACGCTCCGCAAGAACGATGTTTTTGCGAAGTCTGCCACGTTCCAAAATATCGAGGACATTTACAATTTCGACCACGAGTTCCGTCACATCATTCTGCACCATATCGAAACCATTGAGGTACAGATGAAGTCCATTTATGCCTATGAATTTACAAAGGTATATGGGCCGCTGGGCTATCTGGATACCACAAATTTCTCTAATCAGGCAAAACATAAAGAAATCATCGACAAAGCCAACCAGCAGAAGCGTCAGCGGCTGGCCCACGAAGCCTACTTAAAACACTTCATCAACGATCTGCACCAAGAGATTCCTCTCTGGGCATATGTTGATTTGCTGACGATTTCCGACATTTCTTTCCTGTATTCCATCTCCGAACGCCCAATAAAAGAAACAATTGCCCATCGGTTCGGGCTTACCATGAATCGTGGCCCAGAAATTCTGGGACAGTATATGCACAGCATGACGATCATTCGCAATCTGTGCGCGCATGGAAGCCGCATTTATAACCGTCTCTTTGAGCAAAAGCCTTCCCTTAACAAGAAAGAACAGGCGTTGTTGATCCGCCGGGAAGATGGCACAATGGATAATGCCCATTTCTTCGGGTTCTTCCTCATCATGAGAAGGCTTCTGCCTGCTGAGAACTTTGCAGAGATGAAAGAAGCCGTCATTGCTCTGACGGAAAAATATCCGTTTGTGCGAATGGATTATTACGGCTTCCGGGATGACTGGAAAGAAAAGCTCTGATTTTGCATAGAATAAAGATGACTTCTCCCACGAGCTGCTCTGCAGCGCAACACTGTGGGCGGTCTGGGGCCGGGGGATTTTCCTCCGGCCTATTTTTATGCAATGCGGAAGGATTCCAGATACCGCTCAAAAATCTCGCAGTTGACCAACGCCACCTTGTCGATTTTATAAACGGCTTTGGCTTCCTTCGCCAACTCCTGAAACTTTGTTAGACCAAGGCTGTATTTTTCAGCCCCTTCCTGATAGCGGACAAACTTTTTCGCGTTCATTTTTGTTCTTTCAACGTCCTTTCGGGCGTAACCCATAAGCAAAACCTCCATGTTTTATTTTTGATGTAAATTCAAAATCGCCTGCTCACTCTGCTCATCCTGCACCTTTTGCACACTGTGAGCAGGCTGAGCAGGGCTTTTTCAAGTTGATTCTTATTTTTAATCCCACGGACTTGGAACATCAATGGGAAAAAACAGGTCAACGTCTACATTGTGAAAGCCCCGATTTGTGCCGATGCACTTATCATCGTAGACGATGCCCAGACTTTTCTGATTATCTTTTAGATGGTGGATAAAGGTTGATGCTGCCAGCGGCTTTTCCAAGTTATCCAGACACCAGCGTTCATAGACTTTATAGAAATCCGTGGATTTGCACTTGGCCCCCTGCCGAATTTCAAAGTAGCCCTCAGATTTGAGAAAGCCCAGAATGTTGTTGCCCTGCTCCATCGCTTCTTTCAGATTCGCCGCAGTGCGTTCGCTGATTGTAAACCGATAGTTGTTCCGAATCAGCCGATGAAGCCCCTCCAATGCCCAAAGCAGGATACCCTCTTTTTCACCCCGCATCTTGTCAA